>ERZ1292640.2415-Hain-H43-02um-R1-2415-length-14961-cov-5_pt1 | contig 14961 bp, 14 predicted proteins | sample MGYA00564404_ERZ1292640 | MGnify/ENA primary metagenome ERZ1292640 (study PRJEB36523, sample SAMEA6512636) | groundwater metagenome | collected 2019-01-08 | study: AquaDiva: Metagenomics assemblies of 32 groundwater samples
AGCCGGGCGCATCCCCGGTCTCGGTGCGACGACGCACTTGCACCACGGGCTGCTCTAGCGAAGCGCCGCCGCAAGCGGCGGATGCGGGAATCAAGCCTGGACCCCCGCTTTCGCGGGGGTGACGGACGGGCGGTCGGCGCCGGGAGAGGCGCCGTCATCCCGTCATTCCCGCCCTGCCTTCGTCATTCCCGCCCTGCCTTCGTCATTCCCGCGAACGCGGGAATCCAGAGTCTGGACCACCGCTTGCGCGGGGGTGACGACGGGAACTTGCTGCATCCTGTACGATGAAGCCCATAGAAGATGTCCCTCGCCTCTGTCTAACGAGGATTCCATGCCTCTGTTTGTCTACGGTATTGGCACCGCGTCGCCGCCCTGTTCGATCGCGCAGGAACACGCCGCCGAGGTGGCTCAGCGCTTCGGGTGCACCACAGCCGAGCAGCAGCGGCAACTGAAGGCGTTGTACCGCCTGACGCGGGTCAAGAAGCGGCACAGTGTGCTGCTTGAATCGGACAGTCGTGACGGCTTACCGCGTCAGTCGTTCATGACGCCCATGCAGAGCGCGGACGATCAGGGCCCGACGACCTCGCAGCGGATGGCGCGGTACGAACACGACGCGCCGCCGCTGGCCGCAGCGGCCGCCCGCGCCGCGCTGGCCGATGCGGGCCGGTCGCCTCGCGACGTCTCGCATGTGGTGACGGTGTCCTGTACCGGATTTGCCGCGCCGAACGTCGACGTAGGCCTGATCCGCCAACTGGACCTGCCGTGGACCGTGGCCCGCACGCATGTGGGGTTCATGGGCTGTCACGGCGCCCTGAACGGTCTGCGCGTGGCGAAGGCCTACGCGGATAGCCAGCCCGACGCGTGCGTGCTGGTGTGCGCCGTGGAGTTGTGTTCGTTGCACTATCAGTACGGCTGGAACGTCGACTACCTGGTGGCGAACTCGATTTTCGCCGATGGTGCTGCGGCGCTCGTCGGCGGCGGCACGCCGCCCGCGGCGGATGGTGCGTGGACGTTGTCGGCCAGCGGGTCGTCGCTGCTCGAGGATTCGGCCGAGTTGATGACCTGGCGCATCGGCAACCACGGCTTCGAGATGTCGCTGTCGGCGCGCGTGCCGGGCGTCATCGAACGCGAGCTTCGGCCCTGGCTGGACCTGTGGCTGCGGGCGCACGATCTCTCGGTCGACCAGATCGCGTCGTGGGCGGTGCATCCGGGAGGCCCGCGCATTCTGGAGTCGGTCGCCCTGGCCACTGGCATCACGCGTGCCGACTACGCCATCTCGCAGGAGGTGCTCGGCGAGTTCGGCAACATGTCGTCGCCCACCATCCTGTTCATTCTCGACCGTCTGCGCCGGCGCCAGGCGCCACGCCCCTGCCTCGCCGTGGGCTTTGGTCCGGGCCTCGCCGTCGAAGCGGCGCTGTTCCAGTAGACAAACGGGGAGTGGCTATCGCTGGCGCGATTCGGTGGGCTCTCCCACCACGCGAAAGCCGAGACTGAAGCCGCGATCGATCGGGGCGTGCGTGAAGCGCAGGGCACACCGTGCGCTGTTGGCGTCGAATGTCCAGCTGCCGCCGCGAATCACGCGCACGGTGCCTGTGTCTGGGCCCAGCGGATCCACATCCCGGGCGGCGTCGTAGGGTCCGTACCAATCGTTGGTCCACTCCCACACGTTGCCGTGCATGTCGTGCAGGTTCCACGCATTGGCGGGATACCGGCCGGCCGGCGTCGTTCTGTCGGGCCCCGTCGCAAGCGCCACGTCGCCGTACGGGTAGCGCGCGTTGGTATTCGCCCGATCGAGCCTCAAGGCGTTGCCGGTGTTGAATGGCGTGATGGTGCCTGCGCGGCAGGCGTATTCCCATTCGGCTTCGGTCGGCAGGCGGAACCGGAGGGCAATGGACCGCGCGTTTAAACGCGACAGGAACTCGTTGACGTCATAGAAGTTCACCTGCTCCACCGGGCAGCTCCCACAGCCTTGGACGTGACTGGGCGCGGTGCCCATCACGACGTTCCATTCTGTTTGGGTCACCTCGAATCGACCCAGGTAGAAACGATGCGGCACGGTGACGCGGTGCGGCTGCTCGTCGGCGTTTCGGCCCGTTTCGCTGGCCGGACTCCCCATCACAAACGAGCCCGGTTCGATGGCGACCAGCAGCATGCCCGTTGTGGGTTCGACAACGAACTCGGCCGGCCCCGGCGCAGCCAGGCGCGACGCGGCGGTGGCCACAAGGATCGCGACAGCTCCGGCCACGGCAAGGCGCCTCACCATGCCACGAGTCTACCCCCACAAGCGGATAAACCACCTCCTGTGCTGAAAAGGAGTAGACAATTGGTAAAAGGGTCGCTGTGTCTTTGTCGCTGCAACCCACCACCTCCAGGCGTATCGCCCTCACGACCAGCGCTGTCGTGACGGCCGTGGTCTTCGCCGCGCCAGCCCCTGGTGTCGATCTGCGTTCCGCCATCGCCTTTCACGACTTCGGCCACGTGCTAGCCTTCGGGTTCGTAACGGTGTTGCTCTGGTATGGCGTGCCCTTTCGTGGTCGCCAAAGTCTGGGGCGCAGAATGGGCGGAGTGGCGGCCGTTGTTCTTGCGGCAATCGCACTTGGCGTCCTGGTCGAGATCCTGCAGTGGGTGACTGGAGGAAACGGAGATGTTGACGATGCGATCCGGGATGCCGCGGGAACGCTAGCGGCGGCGTTGCTGATCCTCGCCTTGACGACGACTCGCTGGGGCCCATCCCGAGTGGTGCTGTCGCTCGCGTCAGCCATTGTGGTGCTGACAGCGGCCTACCCGGCCCTGGCAGCCTTCAGCGACGAGTCCGTGGCGCGTGCGCAATTCCCGGTGTTGGCCAGCTTCGAGCGCCAGATCGAATTGTCGCGGTTCGATCTCAGGCGTGCGGAACACGTCGAGTTGTCGTCCACCGAAGACGATCGGGGCGTGACCGTGCCCGCGATGCGTCTGGACCTCCCTGTTGGAAGGTATCCGGGGTTCGCCCTCCGCTACTTCCCTCGCGATTGGCGGGGCTACGCTGCCCTGTCGCTGCTCATGGTCAATCGGGCGCCGACGCCGCTCACGGTGGGCATCCGCATTGACGATGCGCGGCATAATAACGAGCGGACCGATCGCTACGACGGCTCGTTCACGCTGGTGCCGGGTCCCAACCGAATCGAGATCCCGCTGTCGGCTGTGGTGTCGGCGCCGCGCGGACGTCTCCTCGACATCGCACAGATCAGGACCGTCAGGATCTTCGCGGGCAGCCTCACAGAACCGCGTCAAGTTCTTATCGGCCCGATTGCGCTCCTGCCGAGCAGTAAACCACTCCCGAAGTAGAGCCAATGCCGTTCAGTCAGCACCCTGCCGTCATTCCGGGGCCGCGCAGCGGAACCCGGAATTCAGTCAGGATCACCACGCTGGACCCCGGTTTTCACCGGGGTGACGGTGTGTGAACAGTATTGGGGTAAATCGGGAGTGGTTCATCAGGCGGCTGCCGCCCACTTCGGGCACAATGGGAGGGTCGTTCCATGACCATGTGCCGATTGTGCCTGCTCGTGCTTGCTGTTGCCGCCGGCTTGTCTGTGGTGGCTTTCGCGCAGGAACAGGCGCCTGTTCCCAGCGAGAAGCCGACCTTTGCGGTGTGGCTGGATGGCGTTCGGCGGGAGGCGGTGGAGCGCGGCATCAGGCCGGCCACGATTGAAACGGCGTTCCGCGACCTGCGACCGGTCGAGGTGGCCGTCGATCGCGACCGCACCCAGGTGGAGTTCGTGCTGCCCATCGACGTCTACTTGAAGCGGCGGGTTTCGCGCGAACTGGTCCGGACGGGGCGACGGATGCTCGGCGTCCACCGGAAACTGCTGGACGCGGTGGCCGCGCGTTTCGGTGTTGAGCCGCAGGTGGTGGTGGCGGTGTGGGGCCTTGAATCTAACTTCGGGCGGTTTTCCGGCGTGCGTCCCATCGTGCCCATGCTCGCCACGCTGGCCTACGACGTCCGCCGGCCGGCGCTTTTTCGGCAGGAGTTGCTGGCGGCGCTGACCATCCTGGACCGGGGCGATGTGGATCTGGACCGGTTTCGCGGTTCGTGGGCCGGCGCGCTGGGCCAGCCGCAGTTCATGCCGTCGAGCTACCTGAAGTACGCCGAAGATTTTGACGGCGACGGCCGGCGCGACATCTGGAGCACCACGGCCGATGTGTTCGCCTCAATCGCCAGTTACCTGACGCAGCACGGGTGGAGGCGCGGCGAGCGGTGGGGGCGCGAAGTGGTGGTGTCCAAACCGGTCGCGGCCAAGATTGCCGATCAGGTGGCGTGGCGCCCGACAGGGTGCCAAGCGGGCCGCCAGATGCGTGGGCCGCTGCCGTTGTCGGCCTGGAACACGCTGGGTGTTCGGCTGCCGGGCCGAACGCCGCTGCCTGCCGCATCGATGGAGGCCTCGCTGCTGCAGGCTGGCAAGCAGGTCTACCTGCTCTACCGCAACTACGACGTGCTGCTCGACTACAACTGCGCGCATGCCTACGCGCTCAGCGTCGGCCTGCTGGCAGATCGCGTGGCCACCGGAAAGTAGCATGGACGGCGCCGTACCTCATCACACGGGAACCACCATACCGGCCGACGACATCAGGCTGGTTGCGTTCCTCTACGCCGCGTTGACGCTCGTGCTGGCCTACCCGCTGACGGCGAACCCCGCCGGCAGCGTGTTATCGGCCAGCCCTGACACCAGCCTGCTGATGTGGATCCTCTCGTGGGACACCCACGCGTTTACGCATCAGCCGCTCTCGATGTTCGATGCCAACATCTACCATCCACTGCGGCACACGCTGGCCTTTGCAGAAAACCTGATTGGCAGCGCCCTGATTGCTGCACCCATCCTGTGGCTGACCGATAACGCCGTGCTGGCGATGAACGTGGTGTCGCTGCTCTCGTGCGCGCTGTGCGGCCTGGGCGCCTATGTGCTGGCGCGCCGCGTCGGCATGGGCCATCTTGGCGCGACGCTCGGCGGCCTGGTCTTCGCCTTCTCGCCGCCGCGGTTTTTTCGCCTGGGTCAACTTCACCTGACGGCCGTTTGGTGGCTGCCCTTCGGCCTGGCATCGCTGCACGCGTATCTGGACGGCGGCCGCCGGCGCGACCTGTGGCTCTTTGCGGCATTCGTGACGCTGCAGGCCCTGTCGAGCGGCCACGGCACGGTGTTTCTGGCGCTGGCGGCGATGTGCCTGGTGGCATATCGCGTCGTGCTTGGAGAACCGGTGGTGTTTGTGCGGCGTCTGCGCGACCTGGGCGTGCCCGGCGCGCTGCTGTTGCTGCCGGCCGCGTTGATGCTGCTGCCCTATCGCAGCGTGCAGGCTGAAGTGGGATTGAAGCGATCGCTGGTGGACTGGGCAATCGATCCCACAAGCTTTCTGGCGTCGCCCTCGCACCTGCAGGGGTTCCTGCTGTCGCTTCTGCCGAATGCGCACATCAACGAGAACGCCCAGGCGTACCTGTTTCCGGGCTACCTTCCCCTCGCGCTGGCCGCCGCGGCCGTGCTCTGGCGCAGGAAGAAACCTGCGCGGCACGGTCCTTTGCAAGCCCCGGCGTCGTGGGCGCGCGCCGCGCTGGTGCTGAACCTGGCCGCATTGTCGGCCCTGGCTATCAGCGTCTGGCTGGCCGTCACGGGGCCCATCAAGATGCGGATGGGCACAACGGTGCTGTTCTCCGCACGAAGCGCGTGGCGGGCCTGGTTGGTCTTCGTTCTGTTCGTGGCGTTGCGCGTCGCATTTCTCGGTCGTGCGCCGTTTGCCGTGCGCCCGCGTCTTCGGCAGTGGTTAAGCGCCTGCCACCAGTGGTGGAGCGCGCGCCGCCAGAATGCCGTGACGTTCTACGGCTTGCTGACGCTTGTGAGCCTGTGGCTGTCGGTGGGCCCGCCGATCGGGCTCTGGCCGCTTGTGTACTGGCTGCCCGTGTTGAACTTCATTCGCGTGCCCTCTCGCTTCACCGTGCTCGCCATGTTAGGGCTGGCCGTGCTCGCCGGGTTTGGGTTCGACCGACTGAGTGCCCGTGTGGCTCCCGGGAAACGTCGCGTGCTGGCCCTCGTGTTGGGTGCCTTGCTCGTCGCCGAATTCGCCGCCGCGCCATTGGCCACCGTGCCGTACCGCGTCGAGATTCCCGCGGCCGACCGCTGGCTCGACGGCCAGCCCAAGCCGTTTGCCGTAGCTGAGGTGCCGCTGCCCGACCCGATGAACGCCGGCGCGACCGAGCGGCGCCACACCGACTACATGTTGCACTCGATGGCGCACTGGCAGAAGACCGTTCACGGCTACAGCGGAATCCGGCCGGCCCTTCACGAGAACCTGTATCTGCAGCTCAGGAATTTTCCCGACGATCGGAGCCTGCGCGACCTTACGGATCTGGGCGTGGGTTATGTGGTGGTGCATACCGATTTGTATCCGCCAGGGGAGTGGGAGGCGGTGCAGCAACGCATCCGGTTGTTTGAGGCCTGGCTGCAACTGGAACACGTCGCCGGCGAAGGTCGTGTCTACTCGCTGCGCCGGCCGCCAGCCTCTGGGATGAAACGGTAGGTTCACGAGGAGGCGTTTCTCCACGCCTCTCTCCTCCGCTGTGCGACCCGGTCCGGCGCTGAGTCGACTGTGCAACGACCGAAACCTGAGTTGGTGGGGCGTTGTCCACGGTGGAAGTCAGCCAAAGATCGCGGTCATGCCGGCGTAACCGACCTGCCGAAGCATGTCGGGTTGAAGTGTTCGACCGGTTTGCCTTCCCTCAATGGCAGCATTTCGAATGACATCGGAAACGTCGCTGAACATCGTCGCGGCGGCGGCTTCCACTGCCCGAACAGCGCGCCGAGACAGGAGCGGACGCACCTGCTCCCGCCATTCCGTCTGGAGGTGTTCTAGCGAGCGTCCAAAGGTCTCGATCGTGTCGTGGATGTACAACACATCCCTGGCTCGTTCATCTGGCCGGCGTCTGCCATGAATCAGAGTCTTTTGCGCGATGTAGGAAGCCGCGTTGGGAACGAGTACGTCCGTCGGCTGGTGGAATGGGAAGCCGTTCCCGCGATCCAGCCTGATCACCCACGACGCGTAGAACAGAACATCTAGGTGCCGCAGCTTCTGTGCGCTCACGTGGGCCACCTGCACAGTAACGTCCGGAGTGCCATCTCGTCGATGTTCGCCGCCTATGAGGGGCGTCAGAAACTCCGCATAAAACCCGCCGCCGCTCTCGCCAAGTTCGTACCGGGTCACTGGCGGTCTCTGGTCGGCGACAAATCGTTCCTGAAAGTTCGCCGCAATTAACTGTGTCCGGATGTTCCCGTCAGAAAAAGCCCGGAGCGGCAGAGCCACATCCGCGTCGCGCGTCATGAGGGGCGCATATTCAAGATGCTGCGCATACGGATGGAGACGGTGCAGCCGATGAGCCCAACCGCCGACAAAGACAGCGAGTGTCAGCTGTGGCCGAAGGGCCTCTACCAGTCGTGCAAATGCTTCAACGTCTCGTTCTGCGGCCATGCCCTACTGGGCAGCCAATAGCGGCTGCATGACTCGGTGTTCGATTTCGGCAGCTTGCGCCGCTCCGCGGGACGGGTGATTACCGACATCAAGCCAAACCTGCAGAATGTCGCAGACCGGCAGCCCGAGCCGCCACACCGCGGCCCGGAACACGGCTTGCGGCGCGAGGGGGAGCCGTAGATAGACGTCCACGGCTTCACCCGGCTGAGCACGTGCGAGACCCAGATGCTGTAGAACGTCTGCACGCTTGTGCTCGATGTAGACGTGCGGTTTGATCCCGTGCACGAACCCGTAGCCGAGCTGCTCAGCGGCGGCAAAATACCCAAGACACATGCGCGGCGATTCTGGCGCGCCGGACTTCAGCAGTTTCTCGAGCTGGCGTGCCGGGTCTCCGCGAATGATCCATCGCATCGGCCATTCCTGAGAGGATCGCAGGAGCGCGGCTCGCCAGCGGGACAACAGGTCGCCAACTCGTACGATGCGAATGAGGCTGGCGGCCTCGTCCAAGAATCCTTCGGCTTTCAGTTGTCGGACAAACCGTGAGGCGCTCATGGCGGAGACGTTCGCCGCTTGTGCGAGATGTGAGGCGTTGCGGACCTCGCCGCGGGGAGCCGACAACAGATCGGCCGGGATGTGCGGCGCCAGAAGGACCTTCAACATCCATTGATGCAGATCGGAGAACAGGTGTGACGAGGACTCGCGGCTTGAAACGACGGCTGCGTTGGCGCGCGATCGAGGGGCATTGAGAGCCTCGAGCCCTCGTCCGACAAACGCGCGTAGTCCTTCGAGGTCGAGGACGCCGACGGCAACATTGGGCGCGTACGCTTCTGCGAAGCGCCGGACCTCTTTCACAGCGACATCCGAGATGCGGGGTGAGGCAACGACGGCCATCGGAACGGCGTCGGGACCGAGACGGTGCGCCGCGGCCTGCGCCTGCAGAATCGCTTGTGCGAGCAGCGGAATCAGGCGGTCACGGCGTCCCTCTGAAGCGCTCTTCAGCTCGACGACGTAATGTAAGGCTCCGTGTCGGACGAGCAGATCGATTTCCCGGTTACGTCCAGCCGGCTCGCGGACTACGCCCCAGCCGACGTGCCTGAAGGCTTCGGCCAACAGTTGCTTGAATTGGCTAGTAATTCCGCCAGATACCGGTGGTGCTTCTGATGTCATGAAATCACATGGCCGTGATTGCTACCACGGCCTGGTTATCAACCGTGTCCATGTTAAACCATGATCCAGGACATCTGTCAAGTGTTCCGCACGGTCCGTGCGGCGCTTTCCGCAAAACGGATCATCGGTGGCCGCCACAGGAAGCATGTTATTAGCGGAACATGAAGGCCTATCTTGCGCGCTTGAAGCAGCGCAAAGCCCCCCTTGTGCTGACGGTGAATGGTCGCGCGGAACTGGTCGTCCAGGACACCGACAGCTATCAGGAACTGCTCGAACGGTTGGACCGCGCCGAGACCATCGCCGCCGTCAAACAGGGTGTCGCAGAGTTCGCCGCCAGATCGGGAAAGCCCGCCCGTTTTCCCCCAGGGCATCCAGGGCGATAGCCAGCCCTTCGCGCGCCGGCCCGTACGACGGGTCGGCGACCAGCGATTCGGCGAACCACCGCGCCGCCTCGCTGGTCTTGCCCGCTCCGAGCGCCACCAGGCCCATGTTGGCGTAGGCCGACGGGTCGCGAGGATTGGCCCGGACGCCCGACTCGAAAGCCCGCTTCGCTTCCTCCGTGCGTCCCAATGAGGCGAGCGATGCTCCGGCCAGTCCCCACGCCTGTACGTGAGAGGGATCCGCCGTGGTGGCCTGCTGCGCCAGGCGTGCCGCCTCGTCGGGACGTCCTTCGAGCAACCGCAGCGTGCCGGTGTAGTAGGCAGTGGCTGGCCGGCCGGGCCGCTGGGCGACGAGTAGTAGATGGCTCCGGGCGCCGAGTACTCCAGCGCGAGGCGATCGTCTGTCTGCACGAGGAACGGCCAGCGGCGCGACATGGTCGCGAAGTCGGACTGGCCGGGGCGGACGTGGAGACGCCCACCCCGGCAGAGGGACTGACGAACGAGGTTACCAGCCGACCTTGACGCCGAACCGGATGACGCGCGGCGGCAGTACGGTCGTCGGCCACTGGTAGGTACTGCCCGAGTTGATGTTGATGTCGGGCTCGGTGTTCGAGTTGGTAATGTTGAACAGGTCGAGCACCACCGCCAGCGTCGTCCCCTTCTTCATCGCGAACTTACGCTCGGCGCGGAGGTCGAAAATGAGCGGCGCTTCCATCGAGCGAGTGCCCGTCGGCTCGATCTGGACCGTCTGCGAGCCGTAGTTCATCGAGATGCTCGCACGACGCCCGTACGGGTTCCCCGACTGGTAGCGAACCAGGGGACTCAACCGCAGCCCCCACCCCGGCTCGTACGAGCCACTCAGCTTGATGAACGTCAGCGCGATGAGATCGCTCTGCGGCGCACCGTTCGGGTTGTACGGGATGCCGTTGAAGTCGTTGCGCCACGTCATCGCGTAGCTCGCCGTCATCGACCAGCGGTTGCTGAACCGCCGGTTGGCGACGATCTCGACGTTGCGCGCCTCCTCGTTGTAGTCGGGCACGTTCATGAAGATGGTGCTCGTCTTGCCAACGAGCGACGGGGTCAGGTCGAGCAGGTTGAGCATGGCGCCATCATCAGCCGTTACCGGCTTGCCATCGGGGCCCGGGTCGATCTTCTGCACCGCGATGGTGTAGGCCTCGGGCGGCGTCAGCACGTTGCGGGACGTGAGGAGGCGTGAGTGGCGGTTCCACACGAAGCCGGCCCGAATCCCGAACTTTTCGGCCAGTTGGCGCTCGTACCACAACGTCACCTGGTCGGTATAGGTATCCTTGGCGTTCGGATCGATGTTCTGCGTCGCCACGCCCCCGCGGGTGCCGAGCAGCGCGCCTTCCTCGCCAGAGTCCCAGACGCCGTTCAGGTTGGTGTCGGTCCACCGGTAGCGGCGCCACGTTGGCGGGTTGTTCGGGGTGACCGCCAGGGTGAGAGTGCGCGCTGCGATGTTCCAGTAGTACCGGCCGTAGCTCGCCTTGATGACATTCTTGGCGCTCCCGGTGACGTCCCAGGACAGGCCAAGACGCGGCGCCACCAGGTTCCAGTTGGTCAGCTCGCGACCGGGGTAGGACTCGGCCGCGAAGAACCGGCTCGCCGGGCGCGACTGGTCAGGGTACGTGTGACGATAGTGGTCGTACCGCAGGCCGAGATTGAGTGACACGCGGTTGCGCGTCCACGTGTCGGTCAGGTAACCGCTGTACCAGTAGAGCCGATTGTCCGAATCGAGGCCAGAGGCCAGGAAGTAGACTTCGCTCGGCACGCGGTTCCGGAGGATGTGCACGATGTTGCCCGGGTAGGACTGGTACCATTTCTCGCGCGACTGGTCCATCTGGATCTCGTAGCCGAGCTTGATGTTGTGGCTGCCGCCCCAGCGGTCGTTGTAGTAGCTGAGGGCGCCGGTCGACTGCGGCCGGTTCTGGTGCCGCATCCAGTCGCGGTTGCCGCCGAACACCTCGTTGGTGGTCAGGTCCTCCTTGCGCGGCTCGTCGGTCCAGCTCGACTGGTTCCAGTCGTCGAACCAGTGTCCCACGCGCGCCTCGGCGAACAGGTTGCTGCCGAACGTCTTGTTCCACTCGAGCTTCCAGACCCAGCCGGGGTTCCACTGGTTCCAGGTGCTCTTGGTGCCTTCCTGGAACCCGGTGTTGCCCAACAGGAATGCGTCGTGCCGGTAGGGCTGTTTCTTCAACCCGTACATCCCGTAGGCGATGATCTTGTTGTTGGCCGACAGCAGGTACGTCAACTTCACCGTGTAGTCGTTGATCGTGGTGAGGAACGGCTTGTCCTTGAGCGTTGGGTACATGAACTCGATGTGCTGGCGCCGGATCGAGCCGAAGTACCAGAACTTGTTCTTCATCACGGGGCCGCCCGCGCCGATGTTCAGGTCGCGGTTGACGTTGACGAGGTTGCCGTCCTTACGCACGCCGCGCGCGATCTGCCCGTCGGTGATATTGCGCCCCTGCAGGTTCTTGTTCTCGTAGTCGGTGTAGAAGTCGCCGTGGAACGTGTTGCCGCCCGACTTGCTGATGAACACCTGCATCACGCCGGGCGTCCCCATCTCGGCCCCCTGGGCCGCCGTCTGGACGTTCACCTCGTCGAACGAGCCGTAGTCGTAGTAGAAGCCGACCGAGCCGCTGCCCTCGAGGCCGATAATCCCCTCGATGAGCGGCTTGGTCTGGCCGCTCACGCCATACGCGCGGTAGCTCGTCTGGGTCCCGGCCGTGCTGCCGCCGACGTCGATGCGCGACATCTGGACGGCGGGCGAGGCGGCGAGCACGGCCCACATGTCGCGGGCCGCCGGCATCGAGGCGAGCGCGTCACGCGAGAAGCTCGTCTGCACGCGGGCGTTGACCACGTCGACCACCGGTGACTGGCCGATCACCTCGACCGTCTCGGCGACGGTCGAGACCTTCAGCCTCGCGTCCACCGTGGCCGTGAATCCGAGCGTCAGGGTGATGCCGCCGCGCACCAGCGTGCTGAAGCCCAACAGCGTGAAGGTGACCTTGAATTCACCCGGCGGGAGCGACGGGAACCGGTAGATCCCCTGCTCATTGCTGACGATGGTCTGAACACCCATCAGTCGGGGGCCCTCCACTGTGACGGTGACCCCCGGCAGGACCGCGCCGGTGTCGTCGGAGATCTTCCCCCACAACGACCCGCTGGCGGAGGTTCCGCCAGCCTGTGCCCACGCCGGCGCGCTCAGCGCGAGCGCGAGCAGGCACACACACAAGACACGGATTTTCATGATGCGTTCCTCCCTTATGAATCCAACACGACTGCCCTTCTGCCCGCGGCGAGTCTCCCTCTCGTCGGCCTCCATGTCAAGGGAGTGTACTCGTCCAGACGATCCGTGACACTCAGGGAGACGGGGCGAAGTCGGCGAGGGCCTCGGCGGGCGTCCGATAGCCGAGGGCCTGATGAGGCCGGTGGGCGTTGTAAGTGCGCTCCCACTTGCGGAGTTGGCGATTACGGGTGGGGACATCCAGCGCAAAGGAGACGACGGTGTAGAACTCCTCGAGCGCGAACTGCTCACCAAGTCCGGCCTGCTGTTGATCGTACCAATGCCGCGCTTCGAGGAGTTCGGTTTCCGCCTGCGGCCGAAGGACCAGCCGACGCGTCACGGCCGGTTCAGGAGTTTCCGCCGAACGTTTTCCCAGGGAAGCGCGCTACGGGGATCGGCACGATGCTCGTCAAGTCGCCGATCGAACTCCGCCGCCTGCTCGCGGGTGAGAGCCAACTCCGCCCCACGCTGAGCGTCGTCCAGACTCGCCCAGAGCGCCATGGCCAGATCTGCCCGTTCGCCGGAGGGCAATTTTAGCAGGTCCGTCAGAGTGTCCGGAGCCATGCGCTCATCCTGCCACGCCTCACGGCTTTCGGCAAGCCGCTGATGTTGAGGTCAACGCTCGGCATCAGCGGCGGCGCGAAGCGCTGTCCGCTGCAAGCCGTTCTGCCTAGCTGTTGATGGACTGTCGGGTCGTATCGCTCCCGGAGCGACTTCGGCGTGGCATCACGCCGTAGCTGCTCGCGGATGATCTTGCGCGAGCGAGGACTAGGCTTGTGGGCGTCCGCCTTCGCCCTTCGGGCTACGGCGGACAGCCTTCGCACGTACTGGGCTTGCCAGCCGAAGCTCACCCAAGGGGGACGGGGTCCGCCTACGCCCTGCGGGCTACGGCGGACAACCTTCGCCTGTCACTGGCTTGCCAACCGAAGCTGACCGAGGAGAATGGCAAGCCGGAGGTGAGCGAAGGTTGGCGGAGGGAGAGGGATTCGAACCCCCGGTACGGTTTCCCGTACAGCGATTTTCAAGACCGCCGCCTTCAACCGCTCGGCCATCCCTCCGCAGGATCGATTATCGCAGGGAACAGAGTTTAGGGATTAGGGATTCGGCTCGGCATCACCGGGCGCACTCGCAGCCATGTTCGGGTTGTCGCGTCCTGCTGGCCGTCTTCTTCGATGCGGTCGATGTGCCAGCGGCCGTCGCGCAGGTACTTCACGTGGGCCATCAGAAGCGAGAATCCGGGATTCCGGCGTAATGCGCGCGGTCACGGCCGGCGCTCGATCCGCTCCAATCCGCCCATGTACGGCCGCAGCGCCTCGGGAACCACGATCGAGCCGTCTCGCTGCTGGTAGTTCTCGACAACGGCAATCAGCGTGCGGCCAACCGCCAGTCCCGATCCGTTCAAGATGTGCACGTATTCGGCCTTGCCCGTGCCGCCGGGCCTGAACTTGATGTTGGCGCGGCGCGCCTGGAACGCCATGGTGTTGCTGCAGGACGAGATCTCGCGGTACGTGTCCTGTGAAGGCAGCCACACTTCGATGTCGTAGGTCTTGGCCGACGCGAACCCCATATCGCCGGTGCACAGCAGCACGGTGCGGTACGGCAAACCCAGCCGCTTCAGCACTTCTTCGGCGTTCGCCACCATGCTTTCCAGCTCGTCGAACGACTGATCGGGCGCCGCGAACTTCACCATCTCCACCTTGTGGAACTGATGCTGGCGGATGAGGCCGCGCACGTCCTGACCGTACGAACCGGCCTCGCTGCGGAAGCACGGCGTGTAGGCCGCATAGCGAATGGGCAACTGCTGTCCATCGAGAATTTCTCCGCGGTGCATGTTGGTGAGCGGCACTTCGGCCGTCGGGATCAGATAGAGATCCCAGTCGCCGGCGATCTTGAAGAGGTCCGCTTCGAATTTCGGCAGGTTGCCCGTGCCTTGGAGCGCCGCCGCATTCACCAGGAACGGCGGATCCACTTCGATGTACCCGTGCTCGCGCGTGTGCAGATCGAGCATGAAGTCGATAAGCGCCCGCGACAGCCTGGCCCCGGCGCCCGTCAACACGGCAAACCGTGCGCCCGACATCCGGGTGGCCCGCTCGAAATCGAGGATGCCGAGTTCGGGACCGAGATCTGAATGCGACTTGGGCGTGAAGTCGAAACGCGGGGGATCGCCCCACCGGCGCATTTCGCGGTTGTCGGCCGCCGTTCGGCCCACCGGCACCGACTCGTGCGGAAGGTTTGGAATCGTCAGCAGGATGGCCTTGCGACGATCCTCGATCTCTGCCAGCTCCGTCTCCAGAAGCTTGATGTGCTGGCCGCGAGCCTTGTTCGCCGCAAACAGGTGCGACGCGTCCTGGCCCGCCTTCTTGGCGCGCGCCACCTCGTGGCCCGATGCGTTCTGCTGGCGCTTCAATTCCTCGACCTCTGGAATCAGGCGCCTCCGGCCGGCATCAAGCGCCGCCAGCGCGTCCAGCTCCGCTTCCATGGGCAGGCCGCGCTCGGCAAGCTTCTGCCGAACCGCATCGAGTTGGTCGCGAACGAAGGCCGGGTCGAGCATGAGTCAAATCGTATATCCAAACGGCGTTTGCCTGCGATACGATGGCCGCTCTCCCTTCGTCATTCCCGCGG
>ERZ1292640.1824-Hain-H43-02um-R1-1824-length-17433-cov-16_pt2 | contig 14950 bp, 12 predicted proteins | sample MGYA00564404_ERZ1292640 | MGnify/ENA primary metagenome ERZ1292640 (study PRJEB36523, sample SAMEA6512636) | groundwater metagenome | collected 2019-01-08 | study: AquaDiva: Metagenomics assemblies of 32 groundwater samples
CGAGTACCACTACTAGCTCGATCAACGTAAAACCACTCTCACTCTTTTTTCTGATCATTATTTTTTCTCCTTATCTTACTGAATTACAAAATCGTTGATATTGCAACTTTCATGTATTGCAACTTTCATGCCAAAAATAACGGTAGAGAGGTCTTGAGTGCTTTTCACTAACGGTATGGGCAAAGCAAACATGTCGCATTGGCATGACAATGCTGCAGGATCGAGTATTCACAACGGTTTAGACCATAACACAGATGTATACTGCCACTAATGACTATTGAAAAAATTTTAATTGAAAGCACCAGCATTCTTGACGATCCATCAGTGAGCATATTGTCGAAGCTACAAAAAATGTAGGAAAAAAATGATGAGAGCTTATAAACTAAGGTAAGACAAGGCTTTAGGCAAGCTACAAAATTTGTAGCTCTTACTACATATTTTGTAGGAACTCCTTTTATAGGACGACTCATGCTTTTATGAGAAGGTTGCACTTGATTGTTCTTCGGCAGATTCATCAGTTTGAGCTATGTTTATCGAGTAGATTCCCATCAATTGTGGGAGTAAGAGTCAACGCTTTCATATCCACATTCAGCTTTTTCACCCTGTGCCAGAGGCTTCTCTCAGAGATATCGAGCAGTTTCGCAGCTTTCACCTGACTTCCGCCCGTTCTTTCCAGTGCTTTGATGATAAGCTTTCTCTCGACGTCTTCCAAGTGTATATTAAGTGAGAATCCTTCATCCGATAAATTGTCTTTAAATAGGTATTCGGCTTCCTGTAGATAGGGGGGTAGTGATTTAGCAGTGATTGTGTTCCCATCTGTCAATACGATAGTCCTTTCAATACAGTTCTCGAGCTGTCTTACGTTTCCGGGCCAATGATAATCCATCAGGGAAGCTATGGCATCCTTCGAGATGCTTTCGATTGGCTTTTTCTGTTTGGCACTCGACTTCCTCATAAAATACTCCGCAAGCAATGGTATATCTTCTTTCCTTTCCCGAAGTGGGGGAATGTTTATGGTGAAGACGCTCAGACGGTAGAACAGGTCCAACCTGAACCGTTTCTCCTTTACCTCATCTGCGAGTATTTTATTCGTGGCGGTTATCATCCTTATATCCACTTTTATAGGTTTAATTCCACCGACCCTTTCGAACTCGCTTCCCTGAAGGACTCTCAGGAGTTTAGCCTGGAGGGCAGGGCTCATATCCCCCACCTCATCGAGGAATATCGTCCCACCGTCGGCAAGCTCAAACTTACCCGGTTTTCTCATCGCGGCACCCGTGAACGCACCTTCTTCATATCCGAAAAGCTCACTTTCGAGCAACGTTTCAGGGATGGCGGCGCAGTTAATCTTGATGAAGGACTTATCTTTGCGTAGGCTCCTTTCGTGTATCGCTTCGGCGACCCTTTCCTTCCCTGTTCCGCTTTCCCCGTAGATGAGAACAGTGGCATCGGAGGAGGCGACCCTTTCTATCATCTCATACAAACTCTGCATCGAATTGCTCATCCCGACTAAATTTCCGAAACGGTTCTTATCCCTCAGCTTCTCCTGCAAATTCCTGAGTTCCATCTGCAGATGCCTCTTCTCCAGGGCACGCCTGACAACTATGCTCATCTCATCGAGACTGAATGGTTTTGTGAAGTAATCGTAAGCTCCGTTTTTAATTGCCTCACGAGCAAACTCTCTGGTGCTAAATGCTGTCATAATGATAACCATCGCATCAGGATCGTTCTCCTTGATCCGAAGTGTAGCCTCCATCCCGTTCATTCCTGGAAGCTTCACATCCATCATCACAAGGTCGAATGAGGAACTTTCTAGTTTTGCCAGGGCTGTCTCGGCATCGGGAGCCTCCTCAACTCCTAACCCCTCTTTTGACAGAGTTTCCTTCAGGAAGAACCGCATTCCCTCATCGTCATCTACGATGAGTACCCTATTTGTCCATCCCATTCTCATATCCCCTCATTATGTCAAAGTTTTTTGTAATCTCACCGAAAAGACCGTCCCAGTCAGAGGATCGCTCTCAACCCTTATCGTTCCTGAAAGAGCGATAATTATATGCTTTGTAATGAAGAGCCCTAACCCTATCCCATTCTTCTTCTTCGTAAAGAAAGGTTGAAAAATCTTATCCCTCTCATCAGGAGGTACATAGGATCCGGTGTTTTTGATGTGTATCAACAAGACAGATAGTTCCATCGACTCGGTTGAGATTGTAATCGTTCCGTCCTCAGGTGTAGCTTCAAAGGCGTTGATTATAATATTCGAGAAAACCTGGACCAGCTTCTCATGGTTTCCATTAACTTCCTGTAGGTTTTTATCATAGCTCTGATGAATACGGATTTTCTTTCCTGAGTATTTATGTTCTGAGATGGCAAGTGCTTCTCTTAAAACATCCTCAATCTTAACCGGCTCTAATTTCATTTGTTCGATCCGGGCGAGTGCGAGTACCTCCTCGGTGAGGCTGTTCAGCCTGTCAATGCCATTGATTATGGTTCTCACATACGCATTTTTCGGGTCATCATCGCTCAATTCTCTACCTATAAGTTCTGTCAATCCTCGCAGGTATCCCAGAGGATTTTTAATCTCATGAGCGAGTCCGAGTGAGAAAGTTCCCAAGTCCGCTAGGTATTCAATCCGTTGTATACGATTCTTCACAAACTCTGCCTGCTGGCGTTCCTCCGTTGAGGCATACTTATCAATAGAGCTTACCAGCTTCTCAAACAAACTCACAAGGGAGTCGATTTCAGTTCCCATGTTAGTTCTCTGATGAAATGCTTCATCCTTGGAGAGTATACTCTCAGCTTGTTTAACCATCCTGTTAATAGGTCTTACAATAGCTAGTGCGAGGATAATGCCGGTTATAAAGGCGAAGACTGACATCAGTGCCACCCAAATAAGGATGGTTGTCGCAGGAGTTATCAACGATAAAGAGGAAAACACAAGCCTGAGTGTCAAGACGGCAGAAGCTAGCGAAAAGATAGGGAGGATAACAGGTATAACTACTATTAGGCGTGTCCCTTTTTTCTTCAATCCTATATTCATCGCACCTTACCTCAATTCTTTGACATGCCTTTCCGTCTCTTTAGCAAGTGCGGCATGTTTGCTTTTTGCAACTTTGAGGAACCCTTTGTAATATGTGATAGCCTTTTCTTTTTGTCCTATCTCTTCAAAAGTCAAGGCGAGGTTGTAATAGGCCTCTGGGTATTGCGGGTCAACTGAGAGCGTTTTTTGGAACGTCTTTATAGCGTCCTCAATCAACCCTTGTTTTTTGAAGATCAAACCGAGGTTGACATAACTTGCACAATTTTCGGGATTTATCTTTATGCTTTGCTGAAATTCTTTGATGGCGTTTTCCAAATCGCCTTTAAGATACAAAGCAACTCCCAGATTATTGAGTGATTTCTCATAGTTAGGGTTTATCGAGAGGGCTTTTCTGTATTCACGTACCGCTTCATCTAAAAGCTTCATCTCCTTGTAAATCACGCCCATGTTGTTATGCGCCTGCGCGTTTGATGGGTCAAGTCTTGCTGCTTCCTTATATTCCTCCAGCGCTTTTTGGAGATTCCCTTGGCTCTGATAGAAAACCCCAATGTTAAAATGATAATCCGTCTTATTCATTGCCAGATTTATTTTCAGGTTCTGCTCTGTCGGATTTTTATCCTGTTCAGATCCGTTGACCTTCTGAGCCTTAGTCTCAGCGGCGGAAGTGAATTCTGTTTGCTGTCCGAGCGATGAAGAGGGGTTAGGCTTAACAGGTTCTAAGGGATTAGACGGCTTGGAGACCATATTTGCTCCTACCGGCGTGGTGCCGTCCTCTGTCCGACCTTCTGAGCTACTGGGCTGGACTGGTGCTGGGGTGGGGTTCCTTTTCGGGTCTTCGATTTTGGACGGATCCATGGCGGAATTGAGGTATATTATGGGATGGAATTTTGGCGGCTGTCTGAGCGGTGAAGAGAGATTAGGCTTAACAGGTTCTAAGGGATTCGACGACTTGGAGACTCTATTCGCCCGTATTGGCGCGATACCTTCATCCATCAGCAAAGTTGGGAGATACTTTTGCATTTTTACCGAGTCGGAGCTAGGGAGAAACTCCTCAACGGATATTCGATTTTGAACCGTTTCCTCCACCGTCTTCTCTGAATTATCATCCCTCTTGGCTTGCTGATCCGATGTCATCGGATTGCCTACGACACTGTTATTTCCCTGATTTAATATCATTGAATTGCCTACAGCACTGTTATTTCCCTGATTTGATATCACTGAATTGCCTACAGCACTGCTGCGTGCCGAAAACCCTTTCACCACAAGATAAGAGCCAAAAATAAGAGCTAGGACAATAGTAGCAATAAGGTAGAGAAGCTTAAATGGGAAAATCCTTCTCCGTTTCCGTTCCGCTGTAAAGATGGTTGGAATTTCAGACTCACCCATATTTTTCAGCTGTACTTTTTTTAATGCATCCAGTATCAGACTCATTGTGAACCCTCATTTCACGATCTTTTTCGGCAAGGCAGTCCACGACTTCTAACCGTGGTAGTTGACTACCAGCGTTGGATACTTATAGGAAAGTCAGCTTCGCTGTTCTGCAGAGTTTTGATAATTAGTTCACAGTCATTTTTCGTAACGTAGGGACCCATGAACACTTCGCGTGAACCCTGTCCTAACTCTGAAGTATATATGTCGTATCCTTTATCTTTTAGCTTGGTTACAAGATTTTCTGCATTGGTTAACTGTTTGTAGATTCCCAAAGATATTCTGAATAGCGTCACTTCTGCTAGCTCAGATCCTTTGCTCCTGTGAGTGATTGTCGCATGAATATTCATTTTTGCCAGATCCCTTACCATTTTAATCGAGCTACCAATATCAGGGAAATACACACTTGCTACTCTATGCAACAAGCCATTGGGTTGTTTTACGACCTCAATATGTAAAACGTAACCTTTCAATTGCAGAACTTCCAGCATCCGCTCTGCTTCGTTCCTATCTCTATGAGAAAATACATAGACTGCGTAACCTTCAGCTGGTGTAGATTGGGCACCCTCACCGTTGACGGCTGCAAAGCTTTGCACACCATGATCGGTGTATGGTTTGCTCAGTTTGTATTCTGGACTATTAAGCGAAATGGAGTCTGCTGTATCCGATTTGACGGGGATAAGCTTCGGTATAAATATGTTCGCCTTAAAGACTAAAAAACCTACAATAAGTAAACCAATGAAAAGAGGTATAAGAATAAATTTAAATACACTCATGAATGTAAGTTTTTTAGGAAATATCACTTCATTTATTTTCAGTTCCTTTACAGCCTTTTTGGCTATTATCTTCGTTATACGATATTTTTGCTCAACATATCCACCAAGGAGTACCCTGTCACAGATAAGGTTTATAACCCTTGGGATACCACGAGAATGTTTATATATAAAATTTATAGTGCTTCTGGGGAAGCTGATTTCACCGCTTGAACCGGCAACCATCAACCTGTGTTCAATATATCTTTGCACTTCGCTCCTCGCCAGATGTTCCAGGTGATATCTCGTGGATATTCTTTGATTTAACTGTCTCAATGTAGGGCGTCTTAAATTCATCATCAGTTCCTCCTGCCCAACGAGGATAATATGGATCAACTTCTCCTTTTCCGTCTCGAGGTTGGACAGAATCCGTACTTGCTCTAAAACCGAGGTTGAAAGGTTCTGAGCTTCATCTAGTATTAAAACAGTATTTCTGCCAGAGGATGCCTGGCTCAGGAGGAATGAATTCAACTCATCTATCAACTCTTTCCTGGAATTTTTACTGTAATCTAGTCCAAGATCCTGAAGTACCGCTTTTAAAAGCTCTTCCTCTGAAAGCATCGGGTTTAGAATAAGTGCTACCTTTATGTTGGGATCCAAACGCTCCAATAGAGCTCTACATAGCATCGTCTTTCCCGTTCCGACCCCTCCTGTAAGCAATGAGAAACCTTCTTTGCGTCTTATTCCATACAGAAGGATTTCAAAAGCGTCCCTATGTTTTTTGCTTAGGAAGAGGAATTTCGGGTCCGGTGTCAAGCTGAAAGGCTTCTCCGTCAAGTTATAAAATTCTTCATACATCGAATTTCATCCCTAGCATTAGTTAGGGTGGGTAGTTGTCCCACCCGCTGGACTGTAATCACTAACAACGGGGGTAAGCAGGATGAGCAGTTCCGACTTCTGTTTTGTAAGCTTTGTTCTCTTAAACAAACGATTCCCAACATAGGGGATTTCTGAGATAAATGGGACGTAGCTTACATCCTTCGTGATTTTATCCCGCAGTATCCCTCCGAGTATTAAGGTCTGCCCGTTTTCCACCTTCACCATAGTGTCAACATCTCTTACGTCAATTATCGGCATGGTATCACCAAGTATCGATTCAGACTCACCTGTTTTCTCGGTGACGCTCGGGTGTATGTGCATTATGATGGAGCCAGCCTCATCAATCTGAGGGGTAACATCAAGCACAAGTCCAACAGTGATTGTTTGAGGAGATGTGGTTTGAGTTCTTTTTCCAGTCACAGGCTCGATTTCCGTGCTTACCTTCCAGTAGACGTCCTCCGTCCCGATTCTTATGACGGCTTTTTGGTTGTTCAAGACAGATATTGCGGGTTTTGATATGACATTCATTTCGCCCTGCTTCGAGAAAGCATCAAGAAGTATTGAGAATTTTTCACTGACAACACCGACTTGGAACAAGTTCGAACCCACACCGAGGTTTTGCACGGTGCGGAAGTATTTGGTCAACACGCTCCAATCCAATCCCATCTGATAATCGTTAGATAGGATCACCTCGATTATCTCTGTCTGGATGAGCACCTGTCTGTGGATGGATGATTCAACCGCTTTAAGATATTTATCAATTCTATCAAGAACATCCGGATAATCTGTGACCATGATGATGCCAGCCATTTTGTTTATAGATAGCTTCCCTTCGGTTGATGTTGATAAGGATTTCAGTTCGGTTTCTATATCCGTCCACAGGTCAGCCTTGTCTGTGTTGGAAACAGAGCCAGTTCCTCCTGCGGTAGCAGATCCGCCTCCGGTACGACCTGTGGTCACGTAATTAAGGGTGAATATCCGTGTATCCAATTCCCGTTTTGACACCTTTATAAGGTTATCCTCCACTTTGTAAGTAAATTTCAAAGGTATAAGAATCACATCAAGCGCTTGGTCCAGTGTGACATCCTTCAGATCAACAGTGACTTTCCCTTCAACTGCCGGGTCTGCTACTATGTTGAATGGTGTATCTTTCGAAAGAGCCATCAGGACATCCTTGACATCAGCATCCCTTACCGTTAAGGAAAGCCGACCTATATTGGTTTCAACTTGATTTATGAGTTGCTCCTCAAGCTTTTCTTCCTTATTCGCATCCGTCGTCCTTTTTTCTTTCTCCGTTTGATCCACTGTTAATTCTCTACTTATTAAAGGGGAGGAATCCAAAGAGAAAACAGGGCGATTCTTAACAGCTTGTGAGCACCCTGTCAGAAAAAGCAGAATAATAGGGAAAATTATCACTTTTCTCATCTTGTTTTTGTTTTCGGCTTGGCCTACCTACTGTTCTTTAAACTCTACACATATTATGGCGATGTCAACCTGCTTATTATGTCTATTAACTCGCTTGTCTTCACTGGCTTTGGTTACTGTAAAATAACCTGATCTTATTGACTTGCTGATATCAAGCGACTTTCTCCCCATTTGCCATACAAAACAGCCCGCTTTGAAACCGACTTATAGCTCAACTCATCGAATTGACAATTGTCAATCGGGTCAAGTTCCTTCTTCTTCTTGAGTGACGACTTACTATCTCGACCTTTGAACTTTAACAGGTGAAGAACGTTGCTTCAATCTTAACTCCCTTCTTCTCCCTTCTCTCTCCAGAACTACGCTATCAGGCTTTATTTCGGTCAGGCGTTCCTCTCCTATGTAATCCCCCTCCGAGAATACACGGTCATTTATAATGACGGATTTCCTCGAGTGGCTGACTATTATCCCTTTAATCTCCAAAGGCTGTAGCTTCTCGGAGCTTTCTTCTTTCTTTTCCAAAGGCTGTGACCTCGTAGCTACGTTTTCCTCCTTGTGCACAACTTCCACCTGCTGGGGTTGCAAGTTCCGGTCAATCCTGGGCATAAGCCGTATCGAATCGAAAGGTTGAATGACCCTGACATTTTTTGAAGGGGGGGACTCCTTCTCATTTCCCTTTAACTCTATGAACGGGTCACGGGTTGAACCTTTTATTTCATGCTCCAACAGCCCCTCATATTTTTCAGTAAGTATATAAATGTCCCCAACCTTCACGCTAGTGCTTGTTTGTCCCACGCTAGTGCTTGTTTGTCCTATATTCTGCGAGTTTTGAGACTGTTGCTTCCCCTTAGCACCTCGTCCCTTAGTAAAGAAACGCAGGTTATAAATAACCGCAATAACAAAAAAGAAAAGCATAACTCCGATGATAGCCTTATTTCTGGGCATGTATCTCACTCATCCTATATACTCTCAATGTAAGATCAACCAATATACCGGAGGTCTCCCCATTCAGCTTCACCGATTCGACATCGCCCAACGAACTGAGTTCGTTCATCCTTCCTAGAAAAGCTGAAACTACATTATACCTTTCCGTATGGAATAAGATTTTAACAAGGTAATATTCAAGAGGTGCTGTCATTTTTGGGAGTTGATCGGTGGGGACGGATATATCCATGATTTTATCCACTTGCGATTTGCGCGCAATATATACAAGTTCTTTTAGTGTGTTAAGCGTTTCATATGGGAAGAGTTTAGCCGATATTCTCATCTCAACTTCACTCCAATTTTTCTTCTCATCCAATGACAGTTCAGCTAGTCCTACGGATTGACGCATCGCGTCCAACTGTCTCTCCTTTTGGGTCACATCTGCCTTTAATCTTTTAATCTCTTTTAGTTTAGGGGAAAGTATAAAACTATAGAAGATAATCAGCACAATTACACAGGAGATAGGAACTACCAAGACCTTCAGCTTTAAGGCTAAGGAGAAGATTCTTGCTCGCTCTCCACTATCAATGGTTTCCATTTTAACTCGCATGTTATCTCAAACTCCCTGCTTTCACCAATTGACAGTTGAGGAGAAACGTTAGTGAAAAATGGGGATTCCTTGAGAGCACGAGAAAGCCTATCGTACACGGCAATTGCGGTGAAGAAATCACTTGTTGTGATTTTGCCCTTTATATTGACCTGCCATCCGTCTTTTACTCTCTCCACATTCAAAGAGCGGAGGGCGATTTCATCAGGCACAAGCGCCTGTAGCTCCTCAAGCGTTTTTGACCACAATATGCTCCTCTCTTTCAACACCTGTAAAAATCCAGCCCTCGTTTTGTAAAGTTCCCTCTCCCTCTCAATCTCATCGTGCTTTTTCAACAAGAGTTGTGACTCCGAGATTGAGCTTTCAAGATTCGCCAAATTAGTCTGATATTGCTCCTTCGACTTTGAGAGCTTAACGGACACAAAAATCATGAGGATGATGAAGCTGATCCCCGCAGCCAGAGTAACTTTTCTCCGGACGCCCCCCCATACCCCTCCCAATGCCACGCCTTTCGGAGTCGAAAGCAAGTTTATTTGAAAATTCTTCGGATTTTTCAAAGCCAAACCGATTGGGACAGCAAACGAGGGGATGAGGCTGTGAAACGTTTGCGCCTCTTCGCCAAGCCGGGTTATGTCCAGGGATCCCATAGGGTCAAAAACTTCAACCGCGATTTTCAACTCCTCTTCGAGAGCTTCAGCAAGAACGCTTAATTCATCACCCCCCGACAGGATGACACTATTTACCTCCATTTGGAGATGTTCCTTAACGAATAAGAATGATTTCGCGACTCTGGAGACCAGCCTCTCGGTATCTTTATCGCCCTCCATCTGAATTGGGAATCTAGTTGCGAAGAAAAGCTTATCCCTACTACCTATAGCGATATAGCAGTTCCCCTTTCCAAGATGTGCAAGAACCGAAGTACCAGACATGGTCTCTCCTTTAAGCTCTAACAAGTTCTGAAGAGCTAGAGGTATCGTCACAAATACCGGACATTTTAAGCCGGCATTCTCAATAAGACTGAGGTCATCCTCGATAGACTTATTGGGAACTGCCACGACCATTACCCCACCTTCCACTGTCTGATAACCCATGCTAAAATCATCCGCAATCTCATATTTAAGCTCTCTTGAAACAACGATTTTCATTTCTTTATCGGACATTGGCGGTAGTTCCATCAACTTGTGGACCGACATGACATCGGAGGAGGCAAGGTGCACAACCTTGGAACGAAAACCTCTCTCTTTCAATACTCTCCTTATCTTAGCTGACCGCTCCTCCGCCGTATCGAATTCTATCATAGAGTAGTTAAGCAGTTCTGGATATTCTCCTCGGGGTTTTATCTCAACCAATTTGACATACGATTCGGAAAGTTCCATTCCAATGATGCTGCTCATCTCAATCGCTCTCCCTATTGTCATTGACTTACAGGTGTAAAGGTTGCGACCGACCCATCGCTAAAGGTGCAGGTAAACTCCGTTCCAACCATAGCCACCGGCTTGGCGCTCCCTGATCCTCCCGATTGCTTGTCCTTAAACCGCAAAAGTTCAACCGTGGCAACTCCGGCTGCGCTTCCGCCTGTCTTCCATTCTGCCGGGATAGTGTCGTGAATGTACACCTCCGAAGATGCAATAATGGAATAAACAGAAGTGAAATAAACGGTTCCATGCGGTCCGATATTAGAGGTGTGTTGACCTGGCACACTCATAGACGTATCAAATGAGACAATAACTCCACTGGCTGTCCTAGTGTTATTTCCCGTCCATTTCCAAACCGACTCGCCGTTAAAAACGACTTCCTCATAATAAGCAGTCAGAGGATATTCTGTTTTCAGCCAGGTAACTATTATATCGGTTGTTAAGCAATTACTTATATTGAACGTAAGATTATCTACTCCATCCTTTGCTGTGGCGCTATTGACAACATAAAAAAGCCCTCCTGAAGAACCGCCCATTTCATAAAAAATGGTTCGCGACCCAAAAGGTATGTTCTGGAACTCATAGCAACCATTGAGGTCTGTATATGTTGTGAGTTCGGTTATAGAGCCATCCACCGGGTAGTATATAGTAACCTGAATGCGTTGAGCTAATGTGTTATCTGAATACCTCACCTGACCATGAATATTTGAGGTCGTCTCTGTTTTCAGTATCTCCACTTTCTTATCATCGCTGGAAGGCACTCTGTCCTCGCCATAATCTGTAATCACCGCATCCACCAGCGCCCCTTTTTCATTAACATAATCCGTATTGCTGTAGACATACAGGTCCCCCCAAGGGTTGTACTTTAATTCATCAAGTGTGCTGTTTGTATAAGGTCCATGCCAGCCAGCCCCTGCTTTTTGTGTGGCGTTAAATTGCCAAGCAGGTGTTTGGGGAGTAATAAGCGCATCCAATGATTCTGGCAAAGAGCCCCAATCGCCAAGATAGCCAAAGCTTGTTCTTTCCCCATTTGAAACCAGAGATGGGTCGCCAATCAATATTTTTTTTATAGCGTCCAACTGTGCTGTGCTTTTGATTTTTCTGGCAGCAGAAACCTGCTGATATGCTGATGGAATTATAAACGCAGACAAAATTGCCAAAATGAACAGCACGATTACCACCTCAAGAAGCGTAAATCCTTTATCTTTCATCATTTTTTCTTTCTAAAACCTTGCAGAATACCCACGTTCTGTGAACAGCGGGGAGTTTCACTTAGCGCTTAATGTGCCATAAAGCTTATATATCGGGAGATACATCGATAGGGCAATAAATAGAACAGCTCCAGCTAAACATAAAATCATAAGAGGCTCAATAACCGCGAAAGTTCTCTGAATTACTGTAGGAATCTCTCTTTCATAATACTGACAGACCTTATGCAGATTGTCCTCTATATTCCCGCTTGTCTCTCCGACCATAATCATCCTGATAATAAGATCAGGGAAAAATCCAGTTTCTAAAAGCGATTCTGAGAGGGAGCGCCCAGCTATCACCTTTTCTCTGGCTTTCAATATCTTCATCATTAAAACCCTGTTGCCAACAGACTCTCCGGCAACCTGAAGCGACTGTGGCAGATCAATGCCGGCACGCTGTAATACCTCAAGATAATTTACGAAACGTGAGATGGCTATTTTTTTAAGGAACTCCCCTATGAGGGGGATCCTCAATTTCAAGGAGTCTATAAACAGCTCTCCTCCAGGATACATTTTAAGGAGACTATATGAAATTCCGATTGCTAAAACAATAAGGACTAAAAATGGCCAATGATTCCTGATCAAATTGCTTAAAGACAATACCAACATAGTCATTTTCGGCATCTGCGTACCCGAGCCTTTTGTACCTGAAGCTTGCGTGAAAATAACTGCAATTTTCGGATAAACGAAAGTCACCAGAGCAATGATAATAGCACTAATTGCTGTGAGCACCAAAGCAGGATAGGTTAAAAGCTTTCTAGCATCTCCTTCAAGTTTTACCTGCCATTCCATGAAACTTGCAAGATTGTCAAACAACACCTCAATGGTGCCGGCAGTCTCACCGACTCTCACGACATTCACATACATCCTTGAAAAGATTCTTGGATATTCTGAAAACGCATCTGACAAAGACATTCCACCTCGGACCTTATCGCCTATATCACGAATAACTTTCTTAAAAGCAGAATCTCTTACTCCCTTTTCAAAATCCTGAAGAGCCTGAATGATTGGAGCGCCGGCAGAGAAAGCTGCGGCAAGATGATTCGTAAAGGTTATGAGATCCCTTTTTTTAATAGAAGCACTGATAGTTTTGATAGTTTTTGGGCTGCTCTTTTTCAACGAGGCAGTGATAAGATATTGTCCATCCTCTTTAAGCTTTCTGGACAGATCATCCTCATCGGATGCCTCTTTGAACCCTTCTATATATCTACCTAACTTATCTTTGGCTTTATACGAGAAATTTAGCATTGCATAACCTTACACGCTGATAACGCGCACGATTTCTTCCAGAGTGGTAATTCCTTGTTTAGCCTTCTCAATACCATCTTCCATCATTGTTTTCATTCCAGCCTTACAAGCTTCCCTTTCAATCGTTTCGCTCTCTGCCTCTTTCATAATAAGATCAGATATTTCCTCTGTGTTAACTAGGATCTCGAATATACCCGCGCGACCTTTATATCCTGAGTTATTGCATACCTCACATCCCCGCCCTCGATAGAATACATGTTCATCCTCATCTAATCCGAAGAGATGTAGAATTTCAGGTTGAGGTCTTGCAGGCTCCTTACAGTTCTCACAAATCACTCTCACAAGCCGTTGTGATAAAATAGCAGACAAGGAAGAGGCGATCAAATAAGGTTCTGCCTCCATATTCAGAAGCCGCGGGATAGCCCCGGCAGCGTTGTTCGTATGCAGAGTGCTGAAAACCAGATGCCCTGTAAGTGCTGCTCTGATAGCAACTTCCAATGTATCCGAATCCCTTATCTCACCGACAAATATAATATCAGGATCCTGACGTAGAATAGACCTTAGTCCGATCGCGAAAGTCAGACCAGCTTTAGGATTGATTTCGGTCTGATTTATTAATGGAAGTTCATACTCAACAGGGTCCTCTAAAGTAACAATGTTTTTCTCAAGCGAATTTAATTCCATCAAAGCGGAGTATAAAGTTGTGGTTTTGCCCGAACCAGTGGGACCTGTCACAAGAATTATCTTGCTGGGACGTTTTATAAGTTCTCTTAATGTGACGCAATTCTCTGGCAATAATCCTAAATACTCCAATCCGAGCTTCAACTTCTCTTTGTCCATGACCCTCATAGCAATTTTCTCACCATGAATTGTCAGAAAGGTGGAGACGCGAATATCTACCTCCCTTCCATTATTGGAAAAGGAGGCACCACCATCTTGCGGAACCCTTGATTCTGAAATGTTCAAATTTGCCATTATCTTGATACGGGTGATAATGGCGGAATGCATTTCCCTTGGGAACGTTATACCGGGTTGAAGGATGCCGTCTATGCGATAGCGCGTCCTGATGCGATCTTTTTCAGGTTCTATATGAATATCCGTTGCTCTATTATCTATGGCTTTGATTATAAGACTGTTAACCATGTCTATAACTGAACCACTTATAACATCCTTCTCCGGTTCCTTTTTTGCTTCATAATCCGCATATCCTTCTATCGCCCTATGGATGTCCTCCTCTGAAGCTTTCACCGCTTCCACATATAAGCTGGACAAAGATTCAACGGCGTTTATAAGCTGCAAATCATTGGGGTTTACCATAGCTACAGTTAGAACCCCATTATTCACAGAAAGGGGTATAACCTTGTTAGCAATGACAAATTGCTTTGGAATCAGCTCTTTTAAAGCATTATCGTTAACTTGAAGCATATCCTGCCTAGCATCCTAAAAAATGTTGTTTCACATAATAGAGGGATAAACGATTATATTCAACTATGAAACCTAAATTATCCAAACTCTAGTGTTTTTAACGATTACAATATTCTATAAAATCGCTCTTTTTAATACGCCAAGAACTGGTCCTTCCACGTTTACCAATCTTACTTGCCTTTAACTCTTTATTACGAATCGCATTAAGGATAACAGCTCTAGATACGTTAAGAAGGTCTGCGGCTTGCGCCGTTGTATAAGATTCCTTATTCTTCAAAAACATATCATCCCACTCTAAAGTCATGTTGAACTCCCCGATTGAATTACCTGCCAAGAAGGCATGATAAGAAATAGCTACTAGGACGCGAGTACCTCCAAAAAGGATTCTCGCCATAATGGTTTTGCCGAGGGAACACTCACATTTATGCGGGTGATGAATCGGCACTCATTTTCAGATGCTACACACTGTTATAAATTGAGCGAAATGTTTCTTTTATTTCAAAAATATGATATATGATTCTATCATATTTTTCCATGATTGTCCACAGAAATTTTCAATGATC
>ERZ1292640.1649-Hain-H43-02um-R1-1649-length-18305-cov-5_pt1 | contig 14949 bp, 14 predicted proteins | sample MGYA00564404_ERZ1292640 | MGnify/ENA primary metagenome ERZ1292640 (study PRJEB36523, sample SAMEA6512636) | groundwater metagenome | collected 2019-01-08 | study: AquaDiva: Metagenomics assemblies of 32 groundwater samples
GCGCGAGCTTCGACGCATCGAAAAAAATATTTCTTATGAGTTTTTCAACAGCCTGTTAGGACGTTACCATAGTTCATCATCGTCAAATCGGAATACATCATCTCTGGGAATTCCGTCTGACCAAACCAACCCTCCAGCTCATCTGTAACGCGCACTTTGTCCTTCTTGGCTGCACCATCGGCGAAATGGCTATCACCATCAACTTCGATCGCAAGCTTGAGCTCGGGACAGTAGAAATCGACGCAGTACCTTTCAACCCCGAGTAGAGGGAATTGGCGCGTACGAATTTTGAGCGACAACCTTTTGAGGCTGTCCAAAAAGTCATTCTGAGTCCCACTGTTTCCCAAGTGGGACGAAGAATCTGATTCAAAAAAGCAGATTCTTCACTCCGCTTCCTGCCCGACTGTGTCGGTCAGGCGGGCGCTCCGTTCAGAATGACGTTTGCTTCTTTTGGGACAGCCTCGCGACCGTTTTCGAGATCGCAGGGGGTAGCTCTACCTCCCCCAATCCCGCTCAAGCGGGATCGACCCCTCCTCACTCAAAGAGGGGAAAATATCTCGCGAGATCCTTCAACGACAATTCTTCGTACCCTCTTAGAAGCGGGACGCGTCCCGGCGTTCGAACGCGGGGGAGTCACAGTACTACCAAAACACAATATTATCTTTTTTGGGGTGGGGCCAGCATTTCCTTCATCGCAATTCCATACCGCAGTCCCCGATCGCTTACCGTGATGCGATCCACATTCAGTCTCTTCATCACCTCCATCAAAATAATGATTCCGGCTAAGAGAACGTCGGCTCGACCGGGAAGAATCTGCGGGTAGGCTAATATCTCGTTCATCGTCTTGATTCTGAGATGGTTGAAGATCTGTTGGATCGCATCGAATGTCAGGACGTGTCCGCTGACGCGCCGTGGATCATACGTCGGTAGTTGCAGATCAAGTGCTGCAAGGGTGGTAAGCGTTCCTGCCACGCCGATGAGCTGAGTGCGTGATGGAAGGGAGGAGAATGAAGCGACCTGGGCGCGAATGTCTTTGAGCGCCCGGTTCATTGAGAGAGAAGAAGGAGGTGAAGTTTTCAACACTCGCTCAGTCAATCGGACGCAGCCAATATCCAGGCTCTGTTTCTGCTGCACAGTGTTGCCCACTCCTAGCGTCAGTTCCGTGCTTCCACCTCCGATGTCGAGCACGCCAAAGTACTCCTGCTTGCCGGGCTGTTGAAACTCCGAGACGGCACCCAGATACGTCAGTTCCGCCTCCTCGTCTCCAGAGAGGACTCTGATTTCAAAACCGAGTTCATCCGCGATGGACCGAATGAACCGATCTCCGTTGCTTGCGTCGCGAAGTGCGCTCGTTCCGCAGGCGATGATTTTCTCGGAGCCGCACTCGTCGGAGATTTGCTTGTAGGAGCGCAGGAAACCCAGAGTCCGCTCGAAGGTCTCTTGCGTTATTGCGCGATGTTGGTCAACGCCCTTGCCCATGCGTGCAATCACGTGCTCATCACGTACTGCCTTCATCGTGCCGTCCGGTGCGACATCAGCGATCAGCAGCAGGATGGTGTTTGTTCCTATGTCAATTGCGGTCAGCCGCATAAACGTTCGTCAGTGCAATAGCGACCCACTCATTTTCCTCGATGATCTCCAGGGGAACCACATTTCGATGAGACAAGAAGTCCATGAACTGCGGGAGGTCGGATGCAAGCAACCCCGAAAAGATGATGATGCCATCCGGCTTCAGCTGCTTCAGCAGCGTTGTCATTGTCTTCGATTTGGTGGCATATCGATGTTGGCTACGACGAGATCAACCTTCCGGGTCCGGACTCGCTGCAGATCGCCCTTTATGACTTTGACACTCCTTGTCACGCGATTTTTCTTCACGTTTTCCCTTGCGTTTTCAAACGCCCATTCGTCGCTGTCGATGGGGAGGGCTGAGCGCGCGCCGAGTTTGACGGCGGCAATCGCTTGGATACCGGTGCCTGATCCAAAGTCCAGGACGTGAGCCCCGGGTTTGACGTACTCTTGCAGCAGTACCAGACAGAGGCGGGTCGTTTCGTGGTGACCCGTTCCAAAAGACATTTTCGGGTCGATACGAAGCACAATCTTGCCTTTGTGCCGGACACCCAGCTTCTTCCACGACGGCTTGATGATAATCCGATCAGTTGCTTCGACGATGCCGGCACGTCTCTCCCATTGTGCGTTCCAGTTCTGCTCGCGGAGGGCCACTTTCTGAAACCGCACATCCATCGCAGGGAACTCTCGCTTGAGGCTTTCCTGCACCGTCCGCAGTCTGCCTTCCCCGCCCGACCGCCGGTCAAGCGGGCGGGGAGCCTTGATGTCCATCGACTCTGCTCGATGAAGCAGTCGAGCGAATGGTTCTCCTGTAGATATCCGCCAAAGCCAAGCGTAGCAAGCTGACCCACTAGCAAATGCTGGTACTCAGGCGACACGTGAAACGTGATTTGCGTCCAGAGGCGTTTCTTCATGGTCAAGTCGAATACCGTTTGCGAAGTAAGCTTTCGACAAGATCATTGTTCATTTCCAACCAGTAGATCTGGTCTTGGTAATTTTCCTGCATCTTCCGATCTGCCTTGTTGTATCGCACGTTCAGAGCGTAGATGAGCCATACCACAATTGTGAATGCGGTGAGCGACTGCAAATCAGAGAGAGCCAGACCGGATGAGATTTCGACTCCCAAGATCACCACGGAGAGTACCGCAAACCAGAACGACGTCCGGCGAATCTGTATCATGATGTGATAGATCGTTCCGAAGAAGAAGATCTTCTCGTGGAAGACAGGAGGCATATGGTTGTTCAGGATAAAAAAATAGAGCTGTCGTGCTTCGCTGTCTTCGAGAGCACGAAGGCCTGACATCGTCCTTGACTTGTTCTTCAAGTACAGGCTCGGTTGATTCTCCTGAAATGCCTTCCTCCGCTTCGTGCTCTCTTTTGCATAGAGTGTCAATCCGGCCACCATCCCGGCGGCGATGAAGACGAGGAGAAGCGACAGCCCATCGAGAGAGAAAAGCGGGAAGTACCTTGAAATGCCCGACAAGTAAAGCAGAAGGATCAGCGTTGCACAGTAGTACCCGGGAGCTAAGATGCGAACTGCCTCGTGCACGCCGAAGGAAGATGAGTTGTGACCCATAGTGTTATTGGATGAACGATGCTTTTGAATAGATGATGGCTAGCAACACACGACCGACAGCAGCCAGGCTCTCGCTGCTGCATTTGTCAGGGGTGTCGGCGAGCGTGTGCCAGTATTTGTTAGAGACATCGGGATAGGCGAAGTCGATCAAATTGATGGTCCGAATTCCTATTTCATTCAACGCAAGGTGATCGTCGGAGATCTCGGTGCCTGGTGCGTCGATGAATTGGGGGATGTTGAGATCACGTGCTGTTCCGTACACGAGATTCATCAACTCGGGGGCATACCGGTCTGAATTGACCTCACGCGGGATCTGCAACTCCTTGTCACCAATCATATCAATGTTGATCCCGAAACGCGGATCGAAGGCCGGAGGTTTGTTCCGGGCAAAGTACTTTGCCCCAACGGAAAACGTCCCCGGCTTTCCTGTCGTGCCTACGTCTTCACCATCAAAAAAAACAATGTCGACGCCGATTGTCGGCCGGTTCAATCTCATTTGGCGAGCGATTTCCAGAAGCACAGCGACACCGCTTGCGCCATCGTTTGCGCCGAGTATCGGCTTCTTGTGATTTTTGGGATCGAGATCCTGATCGGCCCACGGGCGCGTGTCCCAATGCGCAGACAAAACCATCCGCCACCTCGCAGTCGGATTGAACGACCCGATAATGTTTGTGAGCAGAACTTGCTTCCCATCCGTCATCTTATACGGGAACTGCTGGAGGTGGACATTATCCGCGAACTTCTTCAATTCATTGTGCAGAAAATTCAGACACTTCTCGTGTCCTGCTGACCCCGGGGCTCTGGGTCCGAATCGTGTCTGCTTCACAAGATAGTTGAATGCGATCTTGCTATCGAATGTGGGAGAAGTGGAAGACTCTTGAATCATCCATTTCGTCGATTGAGAGCTTGGGTTCTGATTGTCGGTACCCCAAACGGCCAGCAAGGAAACACACACGATCACCGAGAGGGCAACCGACATTGCTTTGATTGCCATAAGCAAGAGCGATTTCTAAAAAAAATGATATCGTATTTTCAGAATGATGATTCCGTCACACACTCCCCGCCCCGTCACGACAAGTCGTGACGGGACGTCCCCCTCAGTCAGGGGGACAACACGTCTCCGTGAAATCCCCGGTGGTATACCGATTTCCCCTCCTTTAGAGGGAGGAGTGCAGGGGTGGATAGCTCTTCAGGGAAACTCAAACTCAGAAAATTGCAGCCTTTGTTTTTGGAAACGGCATTCGAGAGTCTTCAAGGTCATATCACTGTTGCTGCGCGGCGATTCTTCCTATTCGGCTAAAACTTGCAAGGAGCGCGCAAATCTTGTCTTGAGCCTGCTGGTACAGCCTCGTCGGATAGATGAAGTTCTGCATTGACATTGAAAACACCAACTGTTCGCCATCGAGCGTTTTCACATACCCCGAAAGCGAACTGACCCCGCTAACTGTGCCGGTCTTTGCACGCACGTTGCTTTCAGCAAGTGTGCCTTTCATCCTATTGCGCAAAGTGCCGTCGACACCTGCAATCGGTAGCGATTCATAAAACAAGGGAAAGATGTCCTCGAGTTTGGGCATGGACTCCAGCAGCTGCGTAATCATCTCCGCTGTAAGCAAGTTGTAGAACGAGAGTCCTGAGCCATCTGCAATGAAGTATCTGGTCGTATCGATGTCGAGGGAATTCATAAACTCATTGATGACGTAAATCCCCCCTTGCGAACTCGCCGGCGTCCCCCTTTTTACGGCGCAAAGCGTCTTAAGCGTCAGTTCGGCCGAAAGGTTGTCACTGATCTTGTTGAGATTGACAACCATGGAATCCAGGCCGTGGTAGTGAACAGCGAGCTCACGTGCATTCAGAGGTGCCGCACCTACAGCCGGCTCCTGTTCGACAATAATACTGTCTCTCTTGAGTGTTTCCGTGAGCAACTGAGCGGCATAGAGCTCGGGTTTCCACACGCTGACTTCCCTTTCAATCGGTTTCGACCCTGCTACAATCTCTCCATCGATGATGATCGTGTTCTGTCGCTCCTTGAACGGCCGGGTCACGACAAGCGGCAGAAGGGCAGTGTCGGCAACGGTTCGTGCAATGTTCATCAGGGAAACGTAGCCAGTCGACGGCTCGATCTGGACATGAACCGAATCGCCCGCTTGCAGGCCGGGCGTGACTTTCACTCTGACGCAGTTGTCATTAATGGAAAGAGGGCTTATGAACGCCGCATATTGATAAGGCTCGTCGTCCCAGTTCCAGCCATAACCCCAATAGAAATCATCAAAAAATGAGACATCGGCGAAAATTTGGCCGCGCACCTCTTTGATCCCTTGCGCTTTAAGCTGCCGAACAAGCGTATCAAGATCCGACGTCTTCAAGTCCGGATTGCCATACCCTTTGAAATACAAATTCCCATCGACGATTCCCTCACGCACGTTTGTGTCGGCCAGGACGGCGGTCTTGAATTTGTAGTCCTTGCCGAGTGCGTGCAAAGCGGTTGCTGATGTCAGGAGCTTCATATTCGACGCAGGTCGCATCAAGAGCTTGCTGTCGCGCTCGTAGAGTACCTCTCTCGACTCGAGAGAAACAACTTTGATGCTTGTTCGCGCGGGGATGAAGATCGAATCGGCGAGCACCGCGTCGATGTCGTACCGCAACGCTTCAGTGGGATCGGACGGCCTTCCTCCTGATCGGAAAGTGGCGCAACCAATCAGTAAGGTTGATGCAGCAACCAAGATCAAGACGAATCGGAGAAGAGAGGGGATGGGCATTTCTCTGAGAACCTTGGACGCGCGATCTACGTGAACTGACAACCTCGTGCAATCGAATTAAGCTCGTTTGCAATCGAAACAAATGTGAAGCTAAAAATGGTTAAATGCAACCGCTTGAGGGTGCAGGGTGATTTCTTGACTGCGCGTCGAAAAAAGGGTATATTTTATCCGGCGATTCCTACTAGTTGCTCAGGTACTTCGAGAAAATGAATGGCCACTCCCGCAACTATTATTAATATCAAAAGAGCGGGATGCCGTAAAGCGGCACAAGGCTCCCCGCCCGCCTGACCGGCGGTCGGGCGGGGAAGGCACAAAGTATGAAGGGAAGGTTCAAACCTCTGTTAGAAAAAGACGAGGCTATTGCGAAAAAGATCGTTGATGCTGCGTACACAGTGCATAAGAATTTGGGTCCTGGGTTGTTGGAAAAGGTTTACGAGGTTTGCTTTTGCCACGAGCTCACCAAACGAGGTTTACGATACCAGCGACAGCTTGACCCGCCAGAACGCGTAGCGGGCTGGTCTTCCAATTGTCTATGACGGCCTGACGTTTGATGAGGGGCTGCGGGCGGATGTTTTCGTTGAGGAATCGATCATTTGTGAACTCAAAGCTGTCGATCAAGTGAACCCCGTTTGGGAAGCTCAGATACTGAGCCATTTGAGACTGACCAAGAAACGCCTAGGTTTTCTTACCCGCCAGACGCGCCCGACTACGTCGTTCGGGCGGGCCGCTGGCGGGCTGGTCAATTTCAATGTCCCCCTTATCAAAAAAGGTATCAAAAGGATTATTCTGTAAATACTTCGTGTCTTTGTGCTTTTGTGGCTCATCGGTCACGTTTTTCAAACGAAATCTGGTGGAAAGGCATTTATGCTGCAGTTCTTCAGGAAGCTGTTCGGGTCGAAGCACGAGCGCGATATTCGAGTCCTTTTGCCACTCGTGCCAGGGATGAACGCGCATGTCGAACAGCTGCAAAATCTGAGTGACGATGAGCTCCGTGGAAAAACTGGAGAATTTCGCGCGCGCATCAAGGACGCAACGCACGAGATTGAGTCTGAAATAGCTCAGTTACATGAATCGCTCAAAGAGGACCTCCCCTTTGGCGAGCGCGAGGGGATCTATAACCAGCTTGATGAGCTCAATAAAGAACTCGATGCGAAGATCGAAGAAGTCCTGAACGAAATTCTCCCTAAGGCATTCGCGGTCGTCAAAGAGACATGCCGGAGACTGTTGGGACAGACCTGGGAAGTCGCGGGTAACAAAACTGTTTGGGATATGGTACCGTTCGATGTTCAGCTCGTTGGCGGCGTTGTGCTTCACCATGGGAAGATTGCCGAAATGGCTACGGGAGAGGGCAAGACGTTGGTCGCTACTCTGCCGATGTATCTGAATGCCCTGCCGGGGAGAGGCGTTCATCTCGTTACGGTGAACGACTATCTGGCTCTCCGCGACAGCCAATGGATGGGCAAAGTCTTCGAATTTCACGGGCTCAAGGTGGGCTGCATCCTGCAGCATATGGACTCGGCCCAGCGCAAGGCCCAGTACGCAGCGGACATCACCTACGGTACGAACAACGAGTTCGGATTTGACTACCTGCGCGACAACATGGTCGTGAGCGCTGAAGAGATGGTGCAGCGGGGGCACAACTATGCCATCGTCGACGAGGTCGACTCTGTGTTGATCGACGAGGCGCGGACGCCGCTGATTATTAGCGGTCCCGTCGCCGTTGAGGACCATAAGTTCAATGAAATGAAGCCGTTCGTGGAACGGCTGGTCAATGCGCAAAAGAGCCTGGTTGCGAAAATCACGGCTGATGCCGAGATGTTGCTTGCGCAGAACAATACGGACGGAGCTGGTGTGCTCTTGCTGCGGGCACAGCGAGGCCTGCCCAAGAGCAAGAAACTGCTCAAACTGTTTTCCGAGCCGGCGAACAAGACTCTGGCCCAGAAGACCGAGCGAATCTACATGCAGGACCAGTCTGCTCGAATGCACGAGATCGACGACGAGCTTTATTTTGGTATTGATGAGAAATCTCATACGATCGATCTCACGGAAAAAGGGCGGGAGCTCCTGGCGCAACTCTATCCTGGACACGACAAAGATCTGTTCGTCATTCCCGATATTGCGACTGAATTCAGCATGATCGAAGGGAACGCAAACCTCTCCATAGAGGATAAGCAGCGCAAGAAGGACGAGATCAACAAGCTCTTTGCCGAGCGAAGTGACCGTATCCATACCATCCTTCAGCTTCTGAAAGCCTACGCGCTTTACGAAAAGGATGATGAATACGTTGTCTCAGAAGATGGCAAGGTCATGATCGTGGACGAATTCACCGGACGTCTTCTCCCTGGTCGGAGATACTCAGAGGGCTTGCACCAGGCGATTGAAGCAAAAGAGGGAGTCAAGGTCGAGCGCGACACCCAAACATTGGCCACAGTGACGCTGCAGAACTACTTCCGCCTCTACAAGAAGCTTGCAGGCATGACAGGAACGGCGGAGACCGAGGCATCAGAGTTTTTCGATATTTACAAGCTCGACGTTGTGGTAGTTCCAACGAACCGTCCGATGGTCCGCAAGGATGATGACGATCAGGTCTTCAAGACTATACGCGAAAAGTACAACGCTGTCATTGCAGAGATTGAAGAGAGCCGCGCGATAAATCGTCCGGTGCTCGTTGGGACGACAAGCGTGGAGGTTTCTGAGACGATCAGCCGCATGCTCAAGCGGAAGGGAATTCCGCACAATGTGTTGAACGCCAAGCAACATCAACGGGAGGCGGAAATCGTCGCGCATGCCGGTTTGCCCGGGGCAGTGACAATTGCCACAAACATGGCAGGCCGTGGCACGGATATCAAGCTCGGCCCCGGAGTGAAAGACGTTGGCGGTCTGCACATCGTCGGCACGGAGCGCCACGAGGCCCGGCGAATCGACCGACAGCTTCGAGGCCGATCAGGACGACAGGGTGATTTCGGATCGTCTCGATTTTTTCTTTCACTCGAAGATGATCTTATGCGCCTCTTCGGCAGCGAGCGGATTGCTCGCATCATGGAGCGGATGGGATTGAAAGAAGGGGAGGTCATCCAGCATCCGATGATCACGCGTTCCGTCGAGCGCGCACAGAAAAAGGTTGAGGAGAACAACTACGGCATTCGAAAGCGGCTGCTCGAGTACGACAACGTGATGAACCAACAGCGCGAGGTCATCTACTCCCGCCGCAGGCACGCGCTCCTTGGTGAACATCTGCGAGACGATATCTTCGATATGGTGCGTGACCTGGCCGCGAAGACCGCGGAGCAATACTTCGCTGAGGGCGATGTTGAAGGGCTGAAGAACGAGGTGCGGTCGAAGCTCTTGGTCGATCTCAAGCTGACACCGCAGGAATTCCAAACCCTTGGTGAAGGCGGACTGGCAGAGAGGATCGTTAAGGAAGCAGAGGAGTTTTACCGCCGGAAAGAGGAAACGATCGGCCGTGATATGATGAAAGTGCTGGAGCGGATGGCGATGCTCCAGGTCATCGACGCGAAATGGCGCGATCACTTGCGCGAGATGGATGACTTGAAAGAAGGTATCCACCTGCGCGGTTACGGTCAGAAGGACCCGCTGGTTGAGTACAAGACGGAGGCTTTCAGGATGTTCATGGAGATGATGGATATGATCACCGGAGAGGTGACCGACATTGTCTTCAAAGTTTTCCCTGAGACGCCCGAGCAGTTGCCAACCCAGCGAGGTCGACGACCCATGCGCCCGCAGGAAATGGTGCTGACACACGAGGACGCGCTCGGAGCAGGATTTCAGGCAAATCGCGAGCCGATTCCGGCTGGTGCCACTGAGCATGCCCAAGCAGGAAGGGGAGGGCAGAAGCAGCAACCCGTCCGAGTGGGCCAGAAGATCGGGCGAAATGATCCGTGTCCATGTGGGAGTGGAAAGAAGTATAAGAATTGCCACGGGGCGTGACATCGCAGAGATGAGCTTGAGTTAATCATCCCCGTTGTTCAGCTTTGTCGCAACTCACCAATCCGAGAACTGTATGAAGAAGATCGAAGCCATCATTCGCCCATTCAAACTCGATGACGTGCGTGAGGCACTTTCCGAAATTGGCGTGCGTGGTATGACGCTAACCGAAGTGAAAGGGTACGGGCGACAGAAGGGGCATACGGAGTTGTACCGCGGTTCAGAATACAAGATTGATTTCTTGCCCAAGATCAAGATTGAGATCATCGCCAATGATTCGATGGTCGACAACATCGTCTCGACGATCATTAAGTCGGCAAAGACGGGGCAGGTGGGAGATGGCAAGATTTTCGTGTCGCAGGTGCAGGATGTCATAAGAGTTCGGACGGGGGAATCCGGCGAGGAAGCAATCTGATACTGTCTGAGGCGGACAACTGTTCTATTTTTTGTCAGAAATATTGGTGAGAGAGAATTGAAATTCGGGCGTTCCGTTGAAGCATTGGCGGAACGCTTTTATTTTCCAATCGATGGAAGAACAAAAGGACTATAGAGCGGGCTACGTTGCGATTGTCGGAGAGCCGAACGTCGGGAAATCGACGTTGATGAATGCGCTGCTGAATCAAAAACTGTCGATTGTCACGAGCAAACCGCAGACAACACGTCAGCGGGTACTGGGCATCCTTAGCCTGGATGACGCTCAGGTCATTTTTCTGGATACCCCGGGACTTCTCCGACCGAAGTATTTGCTGCACGAAAAGATGATCCAATCCGCAGAATCAGCTCTGCTCGATAGTGACATCATTCTGGTTCTCACGGAAGTCTCGCGCGGAAGCGAGCTGCCCGCGCCGGTTGAATCGGCTCTTGTGCGGTTCGTGGGCAAGAAGAGGATCGTCCTCGTTCTGAACAAGGTCGACACGATCCACCGGGATGAAGCCCTGCCGCTTATCGATGAATTCTCGAAGCGAGGTGTGTTCAGCGACATCGTCCCAGTCTCGGCCTTGCGCCGTGAAAACCTCGATGATCTGCTCCGCACGATTCTGAAGGATCTGCCGATTCACCCTCCGTTCTATCCGCCGGACATCGTCAGTGAACAACCGGAGCGTTTTTTTGTCGCCGAGCTGATCCGCGAAAAGATATTCGAGCAATATCGAGAAGAGATCCCGTATTCGACAGCCGTTGCTATCGTCGAATTCAAAGAGCGCGAGGAAGGTAAGACCTACGTCAGCGCGGATATTATCGTTGAGCGCGATTCCCAAAAGGGAATTCTCATCGGGAAGAGGGGTGCGGCGCTGAAGGATATCGGACAGCGGGCGCGCGTGGACATCGAGCAGTTCATCGGTCGGCCTGTCTATCTTGACCTGCACGTGAAAGTGCGGGAGAATTGGCGCGAGAATGAAGGGTGGCTGAAGCGGTTGGGTTACTCGACTGAAGGTTGACAAATCCCGACCACAATACTCTGTATCATACTTCCAATCCTATGCCGGAAATCATACCCTTTCGAGGTGTCTTTTACAACCCAGCGCTTGTCCATATCGATGAAGTCGTCGCTCCGCCTTATGACGTGATTTCACCGGAGCAGCAGCAAAAACTCTACGAACGGAACCCATACAATGTCGTCAGATTGATACTGGGCCGTGAAGAAGACCGATATGCCTCGGCCGCGAAGCATTTGAGGGAATGGACGGAACGATCGATCCTGAGGAGGGACGCGGAACCGGTTTTGTACGCCTTGTGGCAGACGTTCAATGTGGGGAACGGAAAGTCGGTGACGCGGAAGGGATTCATAGCGTTGTGCCGGCTCGAGGAGTTCGAGCAACGGGTCATCCTTCCGCATGAGAAAACGCTGGCCAAGCCCCGGGAGGACCGCTTCAGACTCTTCAAGGCCACCAATTCGAATTTCAGTCAGGTCTTTTCATTGTACTCCGACCCGGATCACGAGGTCGACAGTGTATTGAACGGACTCGCCAAGTCGCCTCCCCATTCAGATGTTGTGTTTGAGGATGTTCAGAATCGCCTGTGGAAGGTCCACGACGCGGACGCGATCGGACGGATTCAGCGCTTGATGCAATCCAAGCAGGTTCTCATTGCTGACGGACACCACCGTTACGAGACAGCTCTTGCCTACAGGGATCTCATGCGATCGCAGAATCCGGGTCACAATGGCAACGAGTTGTACAACTATGTGATGATGTTCTTCACCAACGTCGATGATGATGGTCTTGTTATTTTCCCGACACATCGCGTCGTACATTCCTTGGCCTCGTTCGAACCAGAGAGCTTGCTTCAGAAACTCGAGGACATTTTCCTCCTGAGAGAATGTAAGGATCGAGAATCGCTGATGATGGCGCTGAGCGCGAGCCCCGTCCGATCGTTTGGCTTGGCGGTGCGGGAGATACAGAGTCTCTTTCTCCTATCGTTGAAGCCAACGATCTCAGTCGCCGACATTGTGGCCGACGAAATGCCGCGTGAGGTCAAAGATCTCGACGTGACGGTTTTGCACGCTGCCATACTGCGGGACGTTCTTGGCATCTCAGCTGAGGCGCAGGAACTCAAGCGCAATCTAACCTATGTTCGGGAGCCGTCAGAGGCATGCGAGATGGTAAGTAGCGGTCAAGCGCAGCTTGCATTCCTGATGAATCCGACACGGATTGACGAAGTGCGACGAGCTGCAAAAGCGGGCCATACGATGCCGCAGAAGTCGACGTATTTCTATCCGAAGTTGCTTTCGGGACTTGTATTGAACATCATGTCAGAGTGAGTGGAGACTATGTTCACAAAGATCGCTCATATCGGAATTGCTGTGAAAGACCTCAACGCATCGGTTGAGCTGTTCGGCAAGCTGTTTGGCAAGGCTGCGGACCGCATCGAGAGCGTCGCGGAACACAAGGTGCACACGGCAGCTTTCACAATTGGAGAATCGTCAATCGAGCTTACCGAAGCAACCGATCAGGAATCGCCGATTGCCAAATTTATCGAGAAGCGAGGAGAGGGAGTGCATCACGTCTCTTTCGTTGTCGACGAAATCGAACGAGAGATGGTTCGGTTGAGGGATCTTGGGTTCCAGCTCATTGATGGCAAACCTCGGCTTGGAGCTGACGGCTACTACGTTGCCTTTCTTCATCCGAAGTCTGCGAATGGTGTGCTGATAGAGCTCAGCCAGAAGAAATCGTGAACACCCTCCTGATCCTGAAGACGTTTGGCGTGTATGGACATTCGAATCACAGCTCATGACCTTTCGCTCGAAGAGAAGCTGGATTCTCTTCCATCGAATCCAGGCGTGTATCAGTTTAAAAACGCTGAGGGGAAGGTCGTGTATGTTGGGAAGGCCCAGAACCTTCGCAATCGCGTCCGACAATATTTTCAGCAATCTCGTGCCCTCGATCCGAAGCTTGATGCGCTCGTCTCCAAGATCGCGGACGTCGAACTCATGGTCACCGACTCTGAGGTCGAAGCGCTCATCCTCGAAGCCAACCTCGTCAAGAAGCTGAAGCCCCGCTATAACGTCAGTCTGAAAGACGACAAAAGCTACCCTTACATTGTCATCACAAACGAGCCGTTTCCGAGGGTATTTGTGACACGGAGAATCGTTCGCGACGGATCGCGCTACTTTGGCCCCTATACCGATGTCAAGACGATGCGCTTCGCGCTCAAAACGGTCCGTGATATCTTTATGATCCGGAGCTGCAACTATGATCTCACTCTGGAGTCAATCGAGAAGCGCAAATTCAAAATCTGTCTCGATTATCACATTAAGAAATGCGAAGGACCATGCGAAGGCCTCGTGACGGCCGACCACTACAACGCGATGATCGACAAGGTGGCGAAAGTGCTCAAGGGCAGGACGGACGATGTTGTGCAATCGCTGCAGCAGGAAATGGAGCAGCTTTCGTTGGAGCTAAAATTCGAAGACGCCGCAAGGATTCGCGACAGATTCCGTGCGCTTTCGGTCTATAGCGAGAAACAAAAAGTTGTTGATGTCAAGCAAGTCGATCGCGACATCATTGCCGTGGCTTCTAAGGGCGACGATGCAAGCGGCGTCATCTTCAAGGTGCGGGATGGCAAGGTTCTCGGCAGTCACCATTACTACCTCAGCAATGTCGAAGGGAAGGAAGACGGCGAGGTGCTGGAGAGCCTTCTTGAGCGATACTATCTTGAGCATGAAGACATACCTGCCGAAATCTCTCTGTCAGCGGAAATTGCGTCAGCGGATGTTGTCCAATCCTGGCTGCAGAAGAAACGCGGCGACGCGGTCGCGCTTGAGGTGCCAAAGGCCGGAGACAAGGCCAAGCTCGTGTTTATGGTCAAGAAAAACGCCGAGTTCTTGCTGGAGGAGCTGGAGCTGCAGAAAATGAAGCGCGGGGATTTTGTACCGCACTCAGTGAAAGCATTACAGCGCGATCTCCGTCTGGCTGCCCCACCTCGTCGCATCGAGTGTTTTGACATTTCCAATATCCAGGGAAGCGACGCCGTTGCCTCAATGGTTGTCTTCGTGGATGCGAAGCCGAAGAAGAGTGAGTATCGAAAGTTTAAGATTCGGACCGTCTCTGGTCCTGACGACTTCGCCAGCATGCGGGAAGTTGTCGAGAGGCGCTACTCAAGATTGGTGGATGAACAAGGGATGTTGCCCGATCTGATCATGGTTGATGGAGGCAAAGGACAGCTCTCGAGCGCGATCGAGGTCCTGCAGATACTCAATCTCACAACACTACCAATCATCGGACTGGCGAAGCGGTTGGAAGAGGTCTTCGTGCCCAACGAAAGCGAACCGCTCACGTTGCCACGCACTTCATCAGGATTGAGATTGCTGCAGCAGATTCGCGATGAAGCTCACCGATTCGCGATTGAATATCACCGGAAGCTGCGCTTGAAGCGAATTCTCAAGACCGAACTTGATTTGATCAAAGGAGTTGGGAAGAAGCGTGCGACGGAGTTGCTCGAAGCGTTTGGCTCCGTGCAAGGAGTGAAGTTTGCCACTGAGGATCAGATCGCGGAAATTGTTGGACCGAAGCTTGCCGCGGAGATCAAAGAGTACTTTGCCGAGGAAGAGAGCGACGAGGCATAGCTGCGTTTTCTTGACATTCAAAGCCATTTTGGGTAAATTCACTG
>ERZ1292640.2417-Hain-H43-02um-R1-2417-length-14947-cov-10_pt1 | contig 14947 bp, 13 predicted proteins | sample MGYA00564404_ERZ1292640 | MGnify/ENA primary metagenome ERZ1292640 (study PRJEB36523, sample SAMEA6512636) | groundwater metagenome | collected 2019-01-08 | study: AquaDiva: Metagenomics assemblies of 32 groundwater samples
GCCAAAAGAAAGTCACCAAAGAAAAGGCGACCCGATGGTCTGGGTCCCCTGCGCTTCGCTTCGGGGCAACCTGCGGTGCTCGCCGAAAGCGGGGCCGAGCTCGAACTCGCTGCGCTCAGACAATCGCTCGTCCTGATCCGCTTTCGGCTGTGCTCCTCGGCCCAGCCCGACGGGTGGAGGGAAAAATGCGGGTTCGGGTTCAGGTGCGGGGAGTCCTGACGCGCCTAGCGCGTCAGGACGGCGTCAAGTGGCTGTCATGTTTGCACGCGTTAGCAGCACACGCAGCCAAATGAGGCTCCCCGCCATCGCCCAGCGGGGCGAGGGAGGGGCGGGGGGAGGGAGTGGGGAGTTCAACTACTGCCAGAGGCAAGCCGCAGACGCAGCGTGATGCCGGATTCGCCTTGACGGCGAAGCGGTGACTTCAAAGAATCCGGTTGAACCAAAGCAACGACAACGAAGCCGACAGCAGTGCCAGCACCGAAGCCACCAGCGCCAGCAAGCCCGAAATTTCGGTTTCCTTTTTCACCACGGTCAGGCGCGAGCTCAGGGTCTCGTAGACCTTTTTCAGGTCCGCCGCAGTGCCGGCATAGAAGTATTCGGCCTGGGTCTTGTTGGCAATGGCCTTGAGGGTTTCCTCGTCGAGCCTGACGCGCATGGACCAGCCTTCAAAACCGATGGTCTCGCCGTCGACCGTGCCCACACCCACGGTGTAGATGCGCACGCCGCGGTCGGCCGCCATCTTGGCGGCTTCCAGGGAGTCCACCCCGGTGGTGCGCTGGCCGTCGGTCAGCAGGATGATGGCCGCCGAGGTGTAGGAACCCGGTGCAACTGGCGTGAATTCTTTCTTCGGCTCTTTCGGCGCCTGGTCAATCGCGATGCCGCTGCTGCGGTTGCGGCCGTAGGTCAGCGACGCCAGGTCGATGCCGGCGTCCGGAAACAACTCGGCGAGCGAGACGACGATGGCGTTGCCGATGGCTGTGGCGCGCTGCAGCTGGAACTTGTCGATGGCCGTGACCAGGTCTTCCCGGCTCAGGGTGGGTGACTGCACCACCGAGGCGGTCCCCGCAAACGCGACGATGCCGACCCGCACGCTGCGCGGCAGGTCGGCCAGGAAGGCCTTGGCGGCGTTTTGCGAGGCGACCAGGCGATTCGGCAACACGTCGGTGGCGCGCATGCTGCCCGACACGTCCATCGCCAGGATGATGGTTTCCTGCTGCGAGGGCAGGGTGACCACGGCGAAGGGCCGCGCTGCAGCCAGCAGCATGGCGGCGAGGGCCAGCAAAAACAGCAGCGGCGGGATGTGGCGGCGCAAGGTCTGGCCGCTGCCCATGGCTTCGCGCACGATGGACAGGCTGGCATAACGCAGCGCCATTTTCTTCTTGCGGCGCAGCAGCCACACATAAACCACCACCAGCAGCGGCAGGGCCAGCATCAGCCACAAAAACTGGGGCCAGAGAAAAGTCATGGGCGATGTCATGGGGTCATCTCCTTGGGGCTCAGGCCGCCGCCTTCAGGTGACCGGGCAGCTTGCCGCGGCCACCCCGGCCGGCGGCACCGGAGACCTGGCCACGGCGCTTGCGCAGTTCGGTGAAACGCATGATGGCATCGACCAGGTCGCCGTCGGTGGACAGCTCCAGCGTGTCCACGCCGGCCTGCGCCAGCGCCTGACGCAAGTCGGCTTCACGCTGCGCGGCAATGCGCGCAAAGCGCTGGCGAAAGCCCGCATCGTGGGTGTCGACCAGCAACTGCTCGCCGGTTTCCGCGTCGCGTATCGGGATCAGACCGAGGTCGGGCAGTTCAAGTTCCAGCGGGTCCAGCAGGCGCACCGCCACCACCTCGTGGCGCTGCGCCAGCTGGCCCAGCGCTTTTTCCCAGCCGGGTTCGCTGATGAAGTCGGACACCACAAACACCGTGGAGCGCCGCCGCATCAGCTGAGCGGCTGAGCTCAAGAGTTCGTCGAGGCGGGTGGTGACCAGGCCGGTGGTGGCGGGACGGGTCTGCAGCGTGTGCAGCAGTTGCAGCACATGCGCGCGCCCGCCGCGCGGCGGCAGCACGGTGTCCACGCCGGCGCCGTACAGCATGGCGCCCACGCGGTTGCCGTGGCGTGTCAGCACGCGGGCCAGCACCGCGACGAATTCGCTGGAGACCTGGCTTTTGCGCTGGTCGCCCGAACCGAAATCGACCGAGGGGCTCAGGTCCAGCAAAAACCAGCTGGCCATTTCGCGGTCCTCGGTGAACACGCGCACATGCGGCGACTGCAAGCGTGCTGTCACGTTCCAGTCGATGTGGCGCACGTCGTCGTGGTGCTGGTACTCACGCAGGTCGGCCAGGTCCATGCCGGTGCCGCGCATCAGCGTGCGGTAGTCGCCCTGCAACAGGCCGTCGAGCCGGCGCAGCACGGTCCATTCGAGACGGCGCAGCACGTGCTCGGCACCGCCAGCGTCGCCAGCCTGCACCAAGGCCGCCGGTGCAGGAACGGCACCCTCTGTGGGAGCGGATTTGCGAAACCAGTTTTTCATGGACTGTCAGCGCCCACAGGGCATCTTTCGGCAAGCTCAGGAAGAACGGAAAACACCGCGAAGTTACGAGGAAGACTCTCGTTCAAGCAGGGGCCGCGGGTCCGGCTTCGCCGGCCCGCAGGCGCAGCGGCCCCCGAGGGGCTGGAGCCTGCGGCTCCAAAGCTGCCCGCGCAGTTTTGGACAGGCGACAGAGGCGAAGCGTCTCGCGAGCCGCGGCCTGCAAGGCCTCGGGAGCTACACGCAGTGAGCGACCGTGGGGGCAACATATTCATGCAGCAAGCTTGTCGCGTTCCAGTGGCCGCGCAGGTGCCGGGACTTTGGCCATGATTCTGGCGATCACGGTATCTGCGCTCAGGCCCTCGGACAGCGCTTCGTAGGACAGCACCAGCCGGTGCCGCAGCACATCCGGTACCAGGTCGGTCATGTCTTCGGGCAGGACGTAGCTGCGTCCGCGCAACATGGCCAGGGCGCGCGCGCCTTCGGTCAGGTTGATGGTGGCGCGCGGGCTGGCGCCGAAGGTGATGAAACGGGTCAGGTCTTTCAAGCCGTGTTTGCCGGGCGTGCGGGTGGCGGAGACCAGGCGCACGGCGTACTGGATCAGCGAAGGGTCCACATAAACCCGCCGGCATTCGCGCTGCAGTTCGGCCAGCTGAGCGGTGGTGGCCACGCTGGACACGGTCACGGCCGGCCCGATCACGCGCTCGACAATCACGAACTCCTCCTCGTCGGTCGGGTAGTCCACCAGCACCTTCATCATGAAACGGTCCACCTGCGCTTCAGGCAGCGGGTAGGTGCCTTCGGTTTCGATCGGGTTTTGCGTGGCCATGACCAGAAAGGGTTCTGGCACGCGGTGTGTTTCGCCGGCAATCGTGACCTGGCGCTCCTGCATCACTTCCAGCAGCGCGCTCTGCACCTTGGCCGGTGCCCGGTTGATCTCGTCGGCCAGCAGCAGGTTGGTGAACACCGGGCCCAGCGAGGTGCTGAAGTCGCCGGTTTTCTGGTTGTAGATGCGTGTGCCCACCAGGTCGGCCGGCACCAGGTCGGGTGTGAACTGGATGCGCTTGAAGTTGCCATGGATCGTGTTGGCCAGGGTCTTGACGGTCAGGGTCTTGGCCAGGCCCGGCACACCTTCGACCAGCAGGTGGCCCTGCGCCAGGATGGCCACCATCACGCGTTCGAGAAAACGGTCCTGGCCGACGACCACCCGCTTGACCTCGTAGAGGATCTGCTCCATCAGTTGCGCGGTGTGGGGGTCCTGCGAAGTGGCGGGTGTGTGCATGGGGAGGTCCTTCAGAAAGGGGGCAGGCCGACGGCGGAGGCGGCGTTTTCAATCGGCACGGCAAAGGCGATGCCGACAAAGCTGCGCTGCTGGTTGGGGTTGAGGATGGCGGTGACGATGCCGACCACCTCGCCGTCCATGGTGACCAGCGGGCCGCCGGAGTTGCCGGGGTTGGCGGCCGCGTCGAACTGGATCAGGTTGCTCATTTCCTGCTTGCCTTCAGGCGAGCGGAAGGTGCGCTTGAGTCCGGAGATCACGCCGGCCGAGGCCGACGGACCGATGCCGAAGGGGTAACCCACGGCGAGCACATGGTCGCCGGGCGCCAGGTCCCCGGTGGAACGCATGGTGGCTGCAATCATGTCGTCGGGGATCTTGTGGGCCTGCAGCACCGCGAGGTCGTTTTCGGGCTGGGCGCCGGTGATGTGGGCGGTCGATTCCAGTCCGTCGGAAAACAGCACCTTGATGGTCTGCGCACCCTGCACCACATGCAGGTTGGTCAGGATGATGCCTTTGTCCACAATCACCACGCCGGTGCCGACGCCGACCTCCACGTCTTCCTTGCCGTTCTTGCTTTTGCCATAACCGGTGACGCGTACCACCGAGGGGCGGATGGTGTCGTAGGCCTTGGCGACGGCCGAGGGCAACTGGGCGGTTTCCAGCGTTTTCAGGACGGCTGCATTGATGTCGGCCTGCGTCAGCTTGCGTGGCTGCGGCCGCAATGCCAGCGAGAGGCTGAGGGCCAGCAAGAGCGCCATCACGGCCAGCGCGGCCCAGAGAAGGCGCGGACTGGACAGCGAGAAAAAACGTATTCCGGGGGCAGGCGCAGCGGCTGGCGCGGCTTGCGCCTGCTGCCCGTGCGCCTCCGCTGGCGCGGGGCTGCTGGAGCTGCTGTAGAGGGCTGGCCTGCGCATCCGTGTCACCTGTGAAAAGGGTTTTCCGGGGATTTCCGGACTGACGAATGCACGGTATCACGTCTGGCGCAACCCTGCATATTCTTCAGGCATCCGTGGGGTCATCGCGGCTGCCTGGCGATCAGGCATTATTGGGTCATGCCCCACTGGATAGATACCCATTGCCACCTCGACGCCCCCGAATTCGACAGGGACCGCGCGGCTGTGCGGGCGCGGGCCGCAGCCGCCGGTGTGGTGCATTGCGTTTTACCTGCGGTCGGGGTGTTTGATTTTGGGGTCGTACGCACCCTGGCGCACGATTTTGGGGACAGTTATGCGCTGGGCATTCACCCGCTGTTTGTCGGCCAGGCGGCCGACGGCGACCTGGCTCTGCTCGATGCCGAGCTCACCCTGCGGAAGGCCGACGTCCGGCTGGTTGCGGTGGGCGAAATCGGGCTCGATTATTTTGTGCCAGCCCTGACGCAGAGCCCTTTGCGCGAGCGCCAGGAACATTTCTACCGCGAGCAGCTCCTGCTGGCGCGCAAGCACGGCCTGCCGGTGATCCTGCATGTGCGCCGTTCTGCCGACAAGCTGCTCAAACATCTGCGCGAGCTCGCGCCGCAGGAAGGCTGGCGCGGCATTGCCCACGCTTTCAACGGCAGCCGGCAACAGGCCGATGAATTCCTGAAGCTGGGCCTCAAGCTAGGTTTTGGCGGGGCCGTCACTTTTGAGCCCGCGCGGCAGCTCAGGCGCCTGGCGGCCGAATTGCCGCTGGAGGCGCTGGTGCTGGAAACCGACTCGCCGGACATTCCGCCGCACTGGCTGTACGCCACGGCGCAGCAGCGCGGCGAGGGCCAGGCCCAGGGGCGCAACGAGCCGGCGGAGTTGCCGCGTATTGCCGCTGTGGTGGCTGAACTGCGTGGCATGACGGTCGACGCCCTGGCGCTGGCGACCACGGCCAACGCCGGTGCGGCACTGCCCGGGCTGCAGGCCCTGTCTGCATGCTGACGGGTCTGGCGCCGCTGGTCAGCCCCCGGACCCGCGTGCTCATTCTCGGCAGTTTCCCCGGCGTGGCCTCGCTGGCGGCGCAGCAGTACTACGGCCACCCGCAAAACCATTTTTGGAAAATCCTCCAAGCCATTTGGCCGTCCAGCCCAATACCATCGGGCGCGGATAGCTATCAAAGTCGTAGCGAATGGCTGCTCGACAGGCAGCTGGGTCTCTGGGACGTGTATGCCTCCTGCGAACGCGAGGGCAGCCTGGACAGCCGTATCCGCCAGCCGGTGGTCAACGATTTCGCGCAGATGCTGCAACAGTGCCCGGCGCTGGAAGCCATCGCCCACAACGGCGGCGAGAGTTTCAAACACGCGCGCCACACCGCGCTGCTGGGTTTGCCCGTTTACAAGTTGCCGTCCACCAGCCCGGCGAATGCCTCCTGGTCGTTTGAGCGCAAACTCGCTGCCTGGCGCGAGGTTTTCGAAAAGCACGGCCTGGTGTGATCCCGTGTCCGGCGGACGGAGCCGGCGGCGGGAGTCCCTGGGCACGAAGTCACCGCGCTGAACGACGCCTGGGGTCGGGTGGGTACACTTTGAGCCTTTGACGCTGGCCGCGTTCCGGCCGGCATCCAGATTGAACCGATGGCCCGCAAAGAAACCAGCAACCCGCTTCCACAGGCAGAACTGCCCGAGGTGAATTTCTCCGATTACGGCGACGTCCGCTACCTGCATCTGGGTACAGAGTGGGTGCAGGGGTCCATGCTGCTGGACAAACCTTTCGACATCGAGCTGGAGTATGTCCAGCGCATGATGGTCTGGCTGCTGTTCGCCGAGCCGGGCACGGTGGCCGCGCGCCACGCGATGCAGCTGGGCCTGGGGTCGGCAGCGCTGACCAAGTTCTGCTACAAGAAGCTGAAGATGAAAACCACGGCCATCGAGCTCAACCCGCAGGTGCTGGCCGCCTGCCGGCTGTGGTTCAAGCTGCCCGCCGATGACCTGCGCCTGAAGGTCATCGTGGCCGACGCCGCGCAGGAAATCCGCAAGGCGGAGCACCGCGGCACGGTGGACGCGCTGCAGGTGGACCTGTACGACCATGAAGCGGCGGCGCCGGTGCTCGACAGCGAGGACTTCTACGCAGATTGCCGCGAGCTGCTCAGCGAGGACGGTGTCATGACGGTCAACCTGTTCGGGCGCGACTCCAGCTACATCAGCTCGCTGGAAAAAATCGCCGAAGCCTTTGGCCCCGAATCCGTCTGGGCCTTCAAGCCGACGCGTGAGGGCAACACCGTCGTGGCGGCGCAACGTGAGCCGACCCGGCCCGAGCGGGGGGAGCTTTCGCAAAGGGCCGAGGTGATCGAGTCCCGCTTTGGCCTGCCCGCCAAAAAATGGCTGAGGCTGTTCAAACCTGTTTTTTGAGAGTTCCCCGAGAAGTTTTCCGTCTCGGAGGGGTGATCAGTTAAAGTGCCTGCATGCGAGCTGCCGTGCCTCCCAAACACCCCCCTGAATCCACCCCCCGGTCCGCCGCCCCCGCCGGGCCGCTGGACTGGCGCCGGCTCGTGGAGTGGCTCAGTGACGACGGGGTGATCTCGGCGGCCGAGGCGCAACGCACCATTGCGCGCTGCTCGCAGGTCCAGAGCGCGCAGCACCCGCTGATCCGGCTGGCCAGCGTCAGCATGACCCGCGTGGCCGACGGCAAGCCGCTGGACATTGAAACCATTTCCCAATGGCTGGCCGGCCGGGCTGGCCTGGGTTATCTGCGCATCGACCCCCTGAAGGTGGACGTGGGCAAGGTGGCCGACACCATGTCGGCCGTGTATGCCGAACGCCACAAGGTGCTGCCGGTGCAGGTCACTCCGACCGAGGTGGTGGTGGCGACCGCCGAGCCCTTCGTCACCGACTGGGTCTCCGAGGTCGAGCGTCAGGCCAAGCGCAGCGTGCGCCTGGTGGTGGCCAACCCGCTGGAGATTGCCCGCTACACCGCCGAGTTTTTCGCGCTGGCCAAATCGGTGAAGGCGGCGATGAAGGCCGGCGGCAACGCCGGCGCCGCCAGTTTCGAACAATTGGTGGAGCTTGGCAAAACCAACAAGCAGCTCGACGCCAACGACCAGGGCGTGGTGCAGGTGGTGGACTGGCTCTGGCAATACGCCTTTGACCAGCGCGCCAGCGACATCCACCTGGAGCCGCGGCGTGACCAGGGCGTGATCCGCTTTCGCATCGACGGCGTGTTGCACCCGGTCTACCAGTTGCCCATGGGGGTGCACAACGCGATGACGGCGCGCATCAAGCTGCTGGGGCGCATGGACGTGGTCGAGAAGCGCCGCCCGCAGGACGGCCGCATCAAGACCCGCAACCCGCGCGGCGACGAAATCGAAATGCGGCTGTCCACCTTGCCGACGGCCTTCGGCGAAAAAATGGTGATGCGGATTTTCGACCCCGACACCACCGTCAAGGACCTCGATGCACTGGGATTTTCCCAGCACGACGCCACGCGCTGGGAACAACTCGTCAAGCGGCCCTATGGCATCGTGCTGGTGACGGGACCGACCGGCTCGGGCAAAACCACCACGCTGTATTCAACGCTCAAACGCATCGCCACCGAAGAGGTCAACGTCAGCACCATCGAGGACCCGATCGAGATGATCGAGCCGGCCTTCAACCAGACCCAGGTGCAGGCGCACCTCGACTTCGATTTCCCCGAAGGCCTGCGCGCGCTGATGCGGCAGGACCCTGACATCATCATGGTCGGCGAGATCCGCGACCTGCAGACCGCCGAAATGGCAGTGCAGGCCGCGCTGACCGGGCATCTGGTTTTCAGCACCCTGCACACCAACGACGCGCCTTCGGCGGTGTCGCGCCTGATGGAGCTCGGTGTGCCTTCCTATTTGATCAATGCCACCTTGCTGGGTGTGCTGGCGCAGCGCCTGGTGCGCACGCTGTGTTCGCAGTGCCGCGAAAAAGACGAAGGCAGTTCGCGCGAAACGCTGACCGAAATCGTCAAGCCCTGGCAGATCAATGGCGCTTACCAGCCTTACAAGCCGGCCGGCTGTGTCGATTGCCGCATGACCGGTTTCCTGGGCCGCATGGGTCTGTATGAATTGCTGACAGTGACCGAGGCCTTCAAGGACAAGGTCACCAAAGAGCCCAGCATTGACGCGTTGCGGCGCCAGGCCGTGGCCGACGGCATGCGGCCGCTGCGGCTGGCGGGCGCGCTCAAGGTGGCGGAGGGCCTGACCACCATCGAGGAAATCCTTTCCACGACGCCTCCGATGTCCTGAACCCTGTCCCGGCCGGGACAGGTGCGCTGTTTCTGCCCCTTTTTTGCGTAAGTGAAAGCCACATGCCCCTCAGGGGCAATTCCATGCACAATCCACCGATTCATTCTTTAGTTAGAGGAGACAAACCGTGAATATCAAGAGTCAAAAAGACTTTTTTTGCGGCCTGATGTTCATGGCCGTCGGAGGCGCATTCGCATGGGGCGCCAGCACTTACAACGTGGGTACGGGCGCGCGGATGGGCCCCGGCTACTTCCCGCTGATGCTGGGTGTGTTGCTGGCCATCATCGGCGCCGCGATCACCTTCGCCGCACTGGTGGTTGAAACCGAGGGCGGCGGCAAGATCGGCAAGATTGCCTGGAAGCCGCTGATCTTCATCATCCTGGCAAACGTCGTGTTCGGCATTTTGCTGGCGGGCCTGCCCGCCATCAAGTTCCCGGCCTTCGGCATGATCGTGGCGATTTACGCCCTGACCTTCATCGCCAGCATGGCGGAAGCCGGCTGGAAACTCAAGACCACCTTCATCCTCGCTACGGTGCTGGCCGTCGGTAGTTACATCGCCTTTGTTCTGGCGCTGAAGCTGCAGTTCCCGGTGTGGCCATCCTTCATCACGGGCTAAGGAAAATAAAATGGATCTGATTGCAAACTTGTCCCTGGGTTTTGGCGTGGCATTCACGCCGATCAACCTGATGTATGCCTTTTTTGGCTGCGTTCTGGGTACGCTGATTGGCGTGCTGCCGGGCATCGGCCCTGTCGCCACCATCGCCATGCTGCTGCCGGCCACCTACGCGCTGCCACCGGTTTCCGCGCTGATCATGCTGGCCGGCATTTATTACGGCTCCCAGTACGGCGGTTCGACCACCGCCATCCTGGTGAACCTGCCCGGTGAGTCGTCGTCCGTGGTGACCTGTATCGACGGTTACCAGATGGCCAGGAAGGGACGAGCGGGACCGGCGCTGGCCGCCGCCGGACTGGGTTCGTTTTTTGCCGGCAGCGTCGGCACGCTGATCATCGCGGCCTTCGCGCCGCCGTTGACTGAACTGGCCTTCAAGTTCGGCCCGGCCGAGTATTTCGCCCTGATGGTGCTGGGCCTGATCGGCGCCGTGGTGCTGGCTTCCGGCTCGCTGCTCAAGGCGGTGGGCATGATTGTGCTGGGGCTGCTGCTGGGCCTGATCGGCACCGACGTGAACTCCGGTGTGGCGCGTTTCAGCTTTGATGTCCCCGAACTGACCGACGGCATCGGTTTTGTCGTGATCGCCATGGGTGTGTTCGGTTACGGCGAGATCATCAGCAACCTGTCCCAGCCCGAGCATGAGCGCGAGGTTTTCACGGCCAGTGTGACGGGGCTGTTCCCCACCAAGCAGGATTTCAAGGACATGGCCCCGGCCGTGTTGCGCGGCACGGCCCTGGGTTCGGCCCTCGGCATCCTGCCCGGTGGTGGCGCCTTGCTGTCGGCTTTTGCCGCCTACACCCTTGAGAAGAAGATCAAGGGCCGTCCTGGTGAAGTGCCATTTGGCCAGGGCAACATCCGCGGTGTGGCCGCCCCTGAATCTGCCAACAACGCAGGCTCGCAGACGTCGTTTATCCCGCTGCTGACACTCGGCATTCCGCCCAACGCCGTGATGGCGCTGATGGTGGGCGCGATGACGATCCACAACATCCAGCCCGGCCCCCAGGTCATGACCAGCAACCCCGAGCTGTTCTGGGGCCTGATTGCCTCGATGTGGATCGGCAATGCCATGCTGGTGATCCTGAACCTGCCGCTTATCGGCATCTGGATCAAGCTGCTGACCATCCCCTACCGCCTGCTGTTCCCGGCGATTGTGCTGTTCTGTGCGATTGGTGTCTATTCGACCAACAACAACACCTGGGACATCTGGATGGTGGCAATCTTCGGTGTGATTGGTTATGTTTTCATCAAGCTCGGCGCTGAACCTGCCCCGCTGCTGCTGGGTTTCATCCTGGGCCCCATGATGGAAGAGAACCTGCGCCGTGCGCTGCTGCTCTCGCGTGGCGACTGGAGCGTGTTTGTGACCCGTCCGCTGTCTGCCGGCCTGCTTGCCGCCGGGGCGCTGCTGCTGGTGATCGTGCTCCTGCCGGCGGTCAAGAACAAGCGTGAAGAGGCTTTTGTCGAGGACTGATCCCTCGGCAACAGGCCCCAACGGCACCCTCGGGTGCCGTTTTTTTTGAGTAAAACTGTCCTGACCCAGGCAGCCTGAAAACCGTTGCACAATGGCGAAATGAAACGTAGACATATCATTTTTCTGACGGCGGCCAGCGTTGCGGTGGCTGCCGCCTTGCCCGCCGCGGCGCAGACTTCCGCGGCTGCTACCGGCGCGGCTTACCCCGCGCGACCGATCCGCATGATCGTGCCTTTCCCGGCGGGTGGAGCGACGGATATTCTGGCGCGCGCGCTGTCGCAGAAGCTCGGTGAAAAAATCGGACAGACGGTGGTGGTCGACAACCGGCCTGGCGCCGGCGGGACCATAGGCGCCGACGCTGCGTCCAAGGCCACGCCGGATGGCTACACGCTGCTGCTGGCGACCTCGAGCACCCACAGCATCGGGCCGGCCATCAACCCGAAAATCCCCTACAACGCCGAGACGGATTTCACGCCGATCGCCTATGTCGCCAGCTCGCCCAACGTCGTGCTGGTGCCCAACTCCTCGCCAGCCAGGACCATGCGCGAGTTCATCGACCATGCGCGGAAAAATCCGGGGCGGCTGAACTACGCGTCCAGCGGCAACGGCACCATCGTGCACCTGACCACCGAGTACTTCAAGGCGCAGTCCGGCACCTTCATTCTTCACATCCCTTACCGCGGCACGGCGCTGGCCATGCCGGACCTGATCAGCGGCAAGCTCGATGTGCTGTTCGACTCCTTTGTGACCGGCATGCCGCATGTCAAGGACGGCAAGCTGCGCGCCCTGGCCGTGACCACCCTCAAGCGCACCGCGCTCGCGCCTGATCTGCCAACGGTGTCCGAGATCCTGCCGGGCTTCGAGTCGGTGACCTGGTTTGGCGTGTACGGCCCCAAAGGCCTGAATGCCGAGCTGACGGCCCGGGTGAACCAGGCGCTCAATGCGGCGCTGGCCGATCCGGACGTCAAAGAGCGGTTTGCGCGGCTGGGCGCCGAGCCCACCGGTGGCACGCCGCAGGCTTTTGCGGCGATGGTCAGGACCGACAACGCCAAGTGGAAAAAAATCATTTCCGAACGCAAGATCACCACCGACTGACAGCGTTTAACCGACGCCAGGGCCTGGCGCCAGCCCTTTCTTTTTCAGAGCCATTCATGAACTTCGACTACAGCAATCCCTACACCTCCACCCGCATTCCCCTGTTTGCCCGCAATGTGGTGTCCACCTCGCACCCGTTGGGCGCGCAGGCCGGGCTGCGCATGCTGCTCAAGGGCGGCAACGCGGTGGATGCGGCCATTGCCGCTGCCGCTGCCATGACCATTGTCGAGCCGGTCAGCAACGGTCTGGGCAGTGACGCCTTCTGCATCCTGTGGGACGGCAAGGAACTGCATGGCCTCAATGCCTCGGGCCGCGCACCGCAGGCCTGGACGCCGGACTACTTCAAGCGCAAATACGGCGACGGCGCCGCCACCCCGCCCAAACGCGGCCTGGATTCGGTGACCGTGCCCGGTGCCGTGGCCGGCTGGGTGGCCATGAGCGAGCGTTTTGGCCGGCTGCCGTTTGCCGACCTGATGGAGCCCGCGATCGAAATTGCCGAGCGGGGCTACCTGCTGCCGCCGGTGGTTCAGCAGAAGTGGGCGGCCGCTACCAATGAGCTGAAAGCGATGCCCGGTTTTGCCCAGTCCTTTCTGCCCTGGGGCCGCGCGCCCAATGTCGGCGAGCTGTTCCGGTTCAAGGCCGCGGCCAGGGCGCTGCGGGCGATCGCTCAGAGCAAGGGTGCGGCGTATTACGGCGGCGAGATCGCGCAGGCGATCGAAAAATTCTCAGCCCAGAATGGCGGCAGCCTCACGGCCAAAGACTTTGCGTCCTACCAGCCGGAGTGGGTCAAGCCCATCGGCAAGGACTACCGCGGCTACACGCTGCACGAGATTCCGCCGAACGGCCAGGGCATTTCGGCACTGATTGCGCTGGGCATTCTCGACAAGTTCGATGTGGCCGGCCTGGCGGTGGACGGCGCGGACTCGCAGCACTTGCAGATCGAAGCGATGAAACTGGCTTTTGCCGACGTCTACAAATACGTGGCGGAGCCATCGGCTATGGAGGTGAGCGTCGATCAAATGCTCGATGACAGCTACCTCGCCTCCCGTGCCAAACTCATCGACATGAAAAAAGCGCAGGACTTCGGCGCCGGCAATCCGGTCAAGGGCGGCACCATTTACCTCACGGCGGCCGACGAAGACGGCATGATGGTCAGCTTCATCCAGAGCAACTACATGGGGTTCGGCTCGGGTTGTGTCGAGCCCGAGTTCGGCATCAGTTTGCAAAACCGCGGCCACGCCTTCAGCGTGCAGGCCGGTGCCAACCAGGTCGCCCCGGGCAAGCGGCCTTTCCACACCATCATCCCGGCCTTCCTCACGAAAGACGGTCAACCGGTGATGAGTTATGGCGTGATGGGCGCCAACATGCAGCCCCAGGGCCACATGCAGACGCTGGTGCGCATGCTCGACTACAAACAGAGTCCGCAGGCTGCCTGTGATGCGCCGCGCTGGCGCTACAACGCCGGGTTTGAAATCAATGTCGAAGCGGCGATGAACCCGCAGACCGTGCAGGCCCTGTCGGACCGCGGCCACCGCATGGAAGTCATCAACGACTCCTACCAGGACTTCGGCGCGGGCCAATTCATCTGCCGCGCCGGTGATCCCAAAGTCGAAGGTTATGTGGCGGCCAGCGACAGCCGGCGCGACGGTCAGGCCGTCGGTTTCTGATCATTCCACTTGTCCAGAAGTTCAGAGCAAAAAACACTTGCAGCCCAGGACCAACGGGCGCAGACAGCTCCTAAAAGCATAGCAACCGGATTGCTACTGGCGACGTTCGGCGCGATCGCCTTCAGCGGCAAGGCGATCATCGTCAAGCTCGCCTACCGCTACGGCGTCGATGCGGTCACGCTCATCATGTACCGCATGCTGTTTGCGCTGCCAATCTTTGCCGTGATGGCCTGGTGGGCCAGCCGCGGCAAGGCGGCCCTGACCCGCAAGGACTGGCTGGGTGTGCTCTGGCTCGGTTTCACCGGTTATTACCTGGCGAGTTTTCTGGACTTTGCCGGGCTCGCCTACATCAGCGCCTCGCTCGAGCGGCTGATCCTCTACCTCAATCCCACGCTGGTCTTGCTGCTGGGTCTGGTGCTGTACCGCAGGCGCATCACTACGCCGCAAATCATGGGCATGGCCATCAGCTACAGCGGCGTGGTGCTGGTCTTCGGCCACGAGATCACCCTGCTGGGGCCGGAGGCCGCCTGGGGCGCGCTGCTGGTGTTTCTCAGTGCCGTCAGTTATGCGCTCTACCTGGTCTACAGCGGCGAGATGGTCAAGCGCCTGGGCGCCTTGCGTCTGGTGGGGCTGGCCACCACGGTCGCCTGCCTGTGCTGCATCCTGCAGTTCCTGCTGCTCAGGCCACTCAGTGCTGCGGCTGTGGCGCCCGAGGTGATCTGGCTGTCAGTGCTCAATGCCACGTTGTGCACGGCGGCCCCGGTGCTGATGGTGATGATGGCCATTGAACGCATAGGCGCCAGCATGGCCGCCCAGACCGGCATGGTCGGCCCGATGTCCACTATTTTGATGGGCGTGCTGATTCTCGGGGAGCCGTTCACTGCCTGGGTGGCGGCGGGGACGGTGCTGGTGATTGCGGGGATTTTTGTGTTCAGCCGTTCTGGCAAATGATGGTTTTTGGGGGGCTTCTTGCGTCACGCTCCGTCCTCGGTTGGTTCTGGACAGTAGGACTGACTCCCCACTCCCACCCCTAGCCCCTGCCCTCGCCCCGCTGGGCGATGGAGGGGGACTTCATTTGGCCGCGTGTGC
>ERZ1292640.2418-Hain-H43-02um-R1-2418-length-14944-cov-5_pt1 | contig 14944 bp, 11 predicted proteins | sample MGYA00564404_ERZ1292640 | MGnify/ENA primary metagenome ERZ1292640 (study PRJEB36523, sample SAMEA6512636) | groundwater metagenome | collected 2019-01-08 | study: AquaDiva: Metagenomics assemblies of 32 groundwater samples
CTAGGGCAACAACAGCAGAGAGTCCCTTTGTGCTTTGCGAAAATCCCGCCGGGCAGGCGGGATTTATTTTTGAGGTCGATCACATGCCGGAGAGTCGAGAGTGAAACCAATCAGGAAGAAGAGGGTGGAAGAGACAGATCGCTCGCTTCTCAGCGAGCCGGACTTAACAAGCCAAGAGTGGGAAAGATTTCTTGAAGGCGCTCTCTTGTTCGACAGGCGGAAATTCTGGGAAGCTCACGAAGCCTGGGAAGAGGTATGGAAGCATCGTGAGGAAGACAGCAGGATCTTTTTTCAAGGCATCATCCAAGCTGCAGCGGCGTATCATCTTCTTCTGGCGAAACGGAGGTATGGTGGAGCGCGTAACAACTTCGACAAGGCTTTGAAGAAGCTCGAGTTGTTCTCGGGTCGATTTTTGGGGATTGATGTTGATGATCTTCGACCGTTTCTCGTCGAATCGAGAGACGAAATGGATCGGTTGGGAGCCGAGAGGCTTGAGGATTTTCCCGAGAGGCTAATCCCGATCCTCAATCTGAGAAGGTAGGTTGGGGGATTCTCAGCGCTTTCTCCTCTTCGGGGGAGGTTGATACACCGGCAGTACACCGAACTCGCTCGCGGCCCAAAGCGTGAGAATAGCGGTTAGCCCCGCGATGGCTCGCTTTTCATCCTGGGCTGGAATAACCAAGCCGTACGTGTCTGCCATAAAATGCAGATGGTTCAGGATTCTCTTGGCCTGACTTCGCTCGATCCATCCATGCCAGAGATCGACCTGGTCAACGATCATCGCCTGGTGACGACGAAGAAATTCGCCCAACGATATCACTTTCTCACTTAATGGCGTTCGAGGTTTGCAGAGGTGGAGGAGATCAGCCAGGTACTGATCCCACAACCGGGCAAATCCACGATTCGCCGGTTTGCGGAGATAGTCAGCGCGGGCTAAGGAGAACTTCGCTTTTGTCCGTACGCGAAAGCGCGGTATCACCGGATGAAAATCAAAAATCGTCTGCACGGCGGTCTTGTCTAATTCGTCCTTCTCGTGGTACACCCAATGCTTCTTCAGATCACGCCACGAAAGGATGGTCAGGACGGCCTTGTCTTTACTGTCGAGCAGTATGAATTTCCCTTTTTCTTCCTTCACCGCAGTGACCCAGTGTGTCCATTCTTGCACACATAACAAAGCAGGAATGCCGCGCCGCAAGTACGAGATAAGCTCCCGCCGTGCCGTATCAGCATCGTATCGGCGTGTCATGCGGAGGTCGCAGCCAAATTTCCGAGCCGCTTTTGCGAGCTGGAATTCATCTGTCCCGTACCACCACCGGCTGCCCGCCAGAGCGGAAATCTCGTCTTCGTTAGCAGAAATCCCCAGCATCACGAGGGCATGTTTCAGTGCAAACGGCCCGCATTGCCAGAGGTTTGGCTGTGGGTAGAGACTCATTGCTGCATTATTCCTGTTGTGGCCAGTTGGCAAAACCTAGCCAAAGTTTGATGAAATATCAACAACGGACTCGAGGTGAATTCCCAAAGATAGCAAGGTTGTCTCCGTCTCGAACATTCAGTATCTTTCGCAAGTAGCTTGCAAACGTGCTTTTGAGCGTACACGAGAAAGACCCGGAGTGAGCAGAAACCGTCAAATACCCCGCTCCTCCATTTTTTCATTTTTCCTTTTGATTTTTGCATTGTTCTCATGTCTACCCCATTGATGAGACAATACCAGCAGGTGAAAGCGAAGCATCCTGACACGATTCTTCTGTTTCGCATGGGGGATTTCTACGAAACGTTCGAAGAGGATGCAAAGATCGCGGCGAGCGTTTTGGGCATTACGCTCACCAAGCGGGGAAATGGAGCTGCCGGCGAAGTCCCGCTCGCCGGATTCCCGCACCACGCTCTCGATGCATACCTCCCGAAGTTGCTCAAGGCGGGACATCGCGTTGCTATTTGTGAACAATTGGAAGATCCGAAGTTTGCAAAGGGGATCGTGAAACGGGACGTGATCGAGGTTGTGACGCCGGGTGTGGCGTTTTCGGAGAAGGTACTCGAGCAGAAGCAAAACAACTACTTAGCCGCGCTTGCCTTGCCTTCACCCCTGGCAACGGGAGAGATGCTGATCGGCTTCTCGTTCATTGATGTTTCCACGGCAGAATTTGGTCTCAGTGAGTTCCCACTCAAACACCTCAATGAGCAGATCGCTGCGCTGCAGCCCGCGGAGCTCCTTGTGCAGAAGCGGGATCTGGAAACGGTTCAAAGCTTGCTCAAAGAGAAGTTCCGCGGCTTATACACCAAGGTGGATGACTGGGTGTTCAATGTCGACTATGGATATGAGTTGCTCGTTAATCATTTCAAGACGCAATCGCTGAAGGGATTTGGTGTGGAGGAGCTCCGGATTGGCATCGTCGCTGCCGGCGCTGTGATGAACTACCTGCAGGAAACCCAAAAAGCCAATCTGCCGCACATCAAAAAGATCACACCGTTCGACACAAGCGACTACATGCTTCTTGACGGTTCGACCAAGCGCAACCTCGAGATCACCTCATCGATATCAGGTCAAGCGGACGGGACGTTGTTTTCGGTTATCGATCGGACGCAGACGCCGATGGGAGGGAGGCTCCTGAAGGCGTGGATCAACCGACCGCTCAAGAAGCTCGCACCAATCCAGCAGCGGCTAGAGGCGGTGAAAGAGCTGTTTGGCAACGATACGGTGCGAAACAAGATGCGCGACGTGTTGAACCAAATCGGCGATCTCGAGCGGCTGATGGCAAAGATTGCGACCGGTCGAGCGAACCCGCGCGAGCTCAAGCAGCTCGAACGATACCTCTCGCTGGTGCCAACCGTCAAATCTCACCTCGGCGGAATGACTTCGTCGACACTGAGAGACCTGCACACCCGTTTGAATCCATCACAGGAAATTGTTCAGAAGATTCACAATGCCATCGAAGACGATCCGCCGCTTGCGTTGTCCGACGGCGGAGTGATCCGTAAGGGATACGATGCTGAGCTGGACGATGTACGGTCTGTCGCCTTCAGCGGGAAAGACTGGATTGCCAAGCTGCAGCAACAAGAACGGCTGCGCACAGGAATCCCTTCACTCAAGGTCGGTTACAACAATGTCTTCGGGTATTACATAGAGATCACGAACACTCACAAGGATAAAGTCCCCGCTGACTATATCCGAAAGCAGACGCTGACGAATGCAGAGCGATATGTTACTCCCGAGCTGAAGGAGTACGAAGAGAAGGTTCTCCACGCAGAAGAAGAAATCCTCACTCTGGAGACCCGTCTCTTTAACGAAGTTCGAATCGCGGTGGCTGAGGAGTCGGCAGCGATTCTCGAGAACGCTCATGTGCTGGCTACGCTCGACTGCTTCATCTCATTGGCAGACGTTGCGGTGGAGAACACCTATGTATGTCCCGAAGTTGACGAGGCCCTCAAGCTCGAAATCAAAGATGGACGACATCCGGTCATCGAGCGACTCTTGCCGCCTGGTGAGCGCTATACACCCAATAGCACGGTGATGGATACGGAGCAGGACCAAATCCTCATCGTCACCGGTCCAAATATGAGCGGCAAATCGAGCTATCTTCGTCAGGTAGGCCTGATTGTGCTGCTGGCGCAGACCGGGAGCTTCGTGCCGGCGTCAGAGGCTCGCATAGGCATCGTTGACCGGATCTACACCCGGGTGGGGGCAAGCGACAATATTGCATCCGGGGAAAGCACATTTCTGGTCGAGATGCACGAAGCCGCGAATATCGTCAACACAGCGACGGAGCGAAGCCTCATCCTGCTGGATGAGATTGGTCGAGGAACAAGTACGTTTGACGGTATCAGTATCGCATGGGCGTTAACCGAATATCTACATGCGCGCATCGGAGCGAAAACCCTCTTTGCAACACATTATCACGAATTGAACGAGCTCGGCGAACTTTTTCCACGTATCAAAAACTACAAGGTTGATGTCCGGGAGTACGGAGACAAAGTGATCTTTTTGCACAAGGTTGTGCCGGGTTTTGCCGATCACTCTTACGGAATCCAGGTCGCACAAATGGCAGGTTTGCCGGATGAGGTGACCGACCGAGCAAAGAGCATACTCAAGAACCTGGAAGACTCCGAGCTGAACGTGTATTCCAGCGGGAAGAAGATCAAAGGAAGGATCCCGCCACCCGACATTCAAATGACGCTCTTCGAGATGAAAGATGATCGCCTGCGGGATGAGCTCCGGAAGCTGGAACTTGAGAAGATGACTCCGCTCGAAGCGCTGCAGAAGTTGGCTGAGCTCAAGAAACAAATAGACCGCACATAGCCCGAAGCAATTCCAATCTGAAGTCCGCGCCACTCGTGCACATCATAAGGAAGCATATGGCTTTTCGTGTCTGGACCTAACGTCCCCATCCTCTCTAGACACAGACGCCCGCTTTGAGACACTGTCGTTCCGAGCGTCAATGAGATGCTTTTGATGCGATAAATCCCCCGCGATTTCTGTCAAAAAGGGCGGCACGTGTGGAACGGCCGCCCTTTTTGTTTCTCGGAGCGGGAACTCGCACGTCAGTTGATTCTAGGCCGTAGACATATCAGCTGATCCTCCACAACGTGCTGATCGCTTCTGCGTCTGAAGACGGGCACGGAGGAGCATTGGGACAGACCTGGGATGGGATCGCTTGATCCACTGGTCTTCATGCCACCTAAATTTTCCTTGACACGGAAGGAAAAGAGAACTATTTTGGAAACCAATGATACGAGGATAGTTTCCACAGATTTCCAAAGCAGATTGATAGATGTGTTCGTAATTATTGAAACATCTACAGTTTGGAAACCATAAATACTACTGAAGTTTCCACAGGTAGAAGAAATGGCAACCGATTTAGAAATGCGTGATAGAATCCTGCTTCTCGCCCGGGACAAGTTCCTGCAGATGGGTTTCAGCAAGGTGACGCTTGATGAAATCGCGGTCGAACTTGGCATAAGCAAGAAGACGGTCTACAAGTTCTACCCCAGCAAGGAAGAGCTGCTGCGCGCTGCGGTCCATCTGAATATGCGCATGGTCGATCAAGACTTGCAGCAAATCATTTCGTCGGATAAGCCTTTCGCTGAGAAATTGGCGGAAGCGATGATGATGTTGGCGAAATACGTCGGACGTATAAGCAAGTCGAGCATCAGTGACATGCAGAGATTCACTCCAGCGCTCTGGAAGGAATTGGAGCGTTTTCGAAGGGAACGAATCCTTGACAAGCTTGCTACCATGATACGCCAAGCGCGCGCAGAAAAGATCTTCCGCGATGACGTCAATGACCAGGTGTTGATCCACATGCTGATAAGCGCTATCCAAGGAATTGTCAATCCGGAAGTGCTCAGTCAGAATGCGTTCTCTGCGGAAGAAGCGTTTCGCACCATTTTCCGAGTCATTTTTGATGGAGCCCTCACAGACGATGCGAGAAAAGAATTTCATCTTTTTGACAAACCAATCTAACATACCGTATCCCGCACGAAGGCTCTTATGAAAACCATTCGTTTCGCTCCACTACTCCTCCTGACCTTCCTTTGGCTGGGTTGCGGCAATAATCACAAGGGTTCCATTGAGGCAAGCGGAACACTGGAAGCAACTGAAGTGAAAGTCAGTGCCAAGGTCCCAGGACAAGTTCAAAGAATCTTTTTCCAGGAGGGGCAGCACGTGAGTGTTGGTGATACACTTGTAGCTCTTGATCGCTCGACCCTTGAGCTGCAATGGAAACATGCACAAGCAGGCGTTGAGCTGGCCGAGGCACAGTACCGCTTGCTGCTGAACGGAGCGCGCACGGAGGACGTTCGTGTTGCGGAGGAGGGGTTGCACCAAGCGGAAGCATCGTTCAAGATCGCGAGTGATGACTATGCAAGAATGAAAGAACTGCTTGCGAGCAACACGGTGACGCGACGGCAATTCGATGAGGCGGAGTCCCGCTCCACGATTGCTAGGGCACAACTCAACTCCGCAAGAGAGAACCTGCAAAAGCTCCAGCGGTTCGCGAGGCCGGAAGATCTTTCCGCGGCGAAAGCTCGTTTGAGTCAGGCCAAGGCATCGGCTGATCTGCAGCATAAGCAGCTCTCCGACGCGACGATCCTAGCTCCCGTGGCTGGCACTATTACCCACAAGCCGCTGGAGGAGGGAGAGTTGATGGGCGCTGGTGCCGTTGTGGCCACGATCGCGCGGTTGGAAAAACTGAACTTGATGATCTATGTCAGCGAAAGAGAGCTCGGCAAAGTACAACTAGGAAGTACTGCGGATGTCGTCATCGACACGTACCCGGACAAGTCGTTTCCCGGTAAGGTCATTTACATCTCGCCTGTGGCTGAATTCACGCCGAAGAATGTTCAAACAAAAGAAGATCGAACGAAGTTGGTGTTTGGCGTGAAGCTTGAGGTCAACAACGCCGAGGGGATTCTCAAGTCCGGTATGCCCGCAGATGCTTACATCCGCTAACGAGGCCAGGGACGATGAATGCAATCGAGCTACATTCGGTGTCCAAACGGTTCGACGAGCATCTCGCGGTTGACGGCATATCCCTTGAGGTGAAGCGGGGAGAAATGTTTGCGCTCGTAGGACCAGACGGAGCCGGAAAGACGACCACCATTCGAATGCTCTGCGGCATCGTCCAGCCGACGTCAGGCACTCTCTCGGTTTGTGGGTTTGATGTGCAAAAACAGCCGGCGGAGGTCAAGAAGAGAATTGGTTACCTCTCCCAGAAATTCAGTCTGTACGGTGATCTCTCCGTTGATGAGAACATCGAGTTCTTTGCTGAAATCCATAACGTTCGAGATTACGATCAGCTGCGGAACGAGCTCTTGGAGTTTACCCGCTTGACTGCATTTCGAGACCGGCTGGCCGAGAAGCTGTCCGGTGGCATGAAACAGAAGCTTGCCCTGGCATGCACGTTGATTCACACGCCGGAGGTGATTTTTCTCGACGAGCCGACGGCTGGTGTTGATCCCGTTTCTCGACGAGACTTCTGGAAAATCCTCTCGGGACTTTTGAAGGAGGGCATTACCATTCTGATGACGACGCCGTATCTCGACGAAGCCGAGCGTTGTTCACGAGTCGCGTTGATGAATGAAGGCAAGATTCTCATGGCGGATACGCCCCAGAACTTGAAGGAAACCGTGAAAGGCACGACCGTCGAAATCGTCTGTGCCGAAATTCGTAAATCGTTCACTCTTCTGAAGTCTCTCGACGTGGTTCGCGAAGTCCACGCATTTGGCGATCGCCTCAATGTCCTCGTCCGCAACAAGGACCGCGATATCACGAAAGTCTTGGCCCTGCTCAAGACAAACTCGATCGAGGTTTTCGACTGGAGAGCGATTTCTCCCTCATTGGAGAATGTCTTTATCTCACTCTTGTCTCAACGAAGAGCTCAACAAGAAAGCGAGGTTACGCCGAAGCCATGAACAAACGTTTGAACGTGATGGCTGTTGCCATCTCCGTTATGCTCGTGCAACAGCTCGCTGCGCAGCAGAGGGCTCTCACGATCGAAGAGAGCATTCGGATCGGATTGGAGTACAGCAAGGTTTTGCACGCGTCGCAGATGAAAGCGGCGTATGCCGATGCCAAGGCGAGTGAAGTTGCGGCAACGCTCTATCCTTCGGTACGGGTGCAGGCCGCCTTTCAGAAGCTCAGCTCAGTCCCTGAATTCCGGATCCCGATTCCCGGCAATGTGGTCACGTTTCCGGTGGTCCTGAATACCTACAATGCCCGTGCAACGTTGCAGCAACCGCTGTTTACGGGCTGGAAATTGCAGGCCGCATCGGACAATGCATCATACCAGGCTGAAGCAACACGGCTCGATCTCGCCAAGGACAGAGCGGAATTGATTTACAGCGTCAAAGCTGCGTACTGGAGTCTTTATCGCGCGAAAGAAGTCAGGCGACTTGCAGACGAAAACGTCAACCAGATCTCCGCTCACCTCAATGACGTTGAAAACCTCATGAAGCAGGGGATGGCAACGACAAATGATGTGCTGAAGGTCCGAGTCCAGCTTTCGAATTCGAAAATCCTGCAAAGTGATGCAAGCAATAACGAACAGATTGCGATGCTTGCGTTCAACTCGACCGTTGGTCTTCCTCTTGAGACGCAGGTTACTCTCACCTCGCCGCTGACGCCAACAACGAAAGACTTACCAGAAGTCGACAAGCTCGTCGCAGCAGCGTTCGCGCAGCGCCCGGAGGTCCGGGGTATGGAGTGGCGGCTCAAGGCATCGGACGCCGGCATCACAGCGGCGAAAGGGGGTTGGTTACCGCAGGTGTACTTGACGGGCAGCTATTACTATGCTAGACCAAACCAGAGGATCTTTCCGGCAAAAGATGAGTTCAAGGACTCGTGGGATATCGGCGTTTCACTTCAGTTTGATGTCTGGAACAATCTGACGTCCCTCCACCAAACGAACGCTGCGCAAGCACAGTACGAGCAAACGAAGGATGCCCTTGCGATGCAACGGGACGGCATTACGCTTGAGGTCACACAGTACTATTTGTCGTTCAATCAGGCGAAGCAGAGAATTCATCTCTCGGAGCTCGGCGTCGAACAGGCGAATGAGAACTATCGTGTGACGGCTGAGAAGTTCAAGGCAGGGTTAACCACAAACTCGGAGCTCTTGGACGCGGAGGTCGCACTTCTGCAATCGAAGCTTCAACTTACTCAGGCTCTTGTGGAGTATGAGCTTGCTGAAGCCAGACTGGAAAAAGCGATTGGACAGGCAAATTAAGGTCGAGATTGGCCAAATTCGGCAACAACAAATCTAACGATGATGAACGCAATAGAGGTTGAGCTTCTGACAAAGTGTTTTGGCAAGTTTTGTGCCGTCGACCATATCAGCTTTGAGGTGAAGCAGGGCGAGATCTTCGGCTTCCTCGGTGCGAACGGGGCGGGAAAATCCACAACAATCCGGATGCTGTGCGGCTTGCTGCAGTCGACAGAAGGGACAGCACGCGTTGGTGGCTATGATATCAACACGGAGCCAGAGAAGGTCAAAGAGAATATTGGATACATGTCCCAGCGGTTCTCTCTCTACGAAGACTTGACCGTCGAAGAGAACATTAACTTTTTCGGCAAGGTCTATGGACTGACAAACGGCGAGATCGCCACAAGAAAAGGGTGGGCCCTCGATATTGCAAACCTTCGAGGACGCGAGAAGAGCATCACCGGAACGCTCTCCGGCGGCTGGAAACAGCGTCTGGCACTTGGGTGCGCGGTGCTTCACCGTCCGAGGATCGTCTTCCTTGACGAACCGACGAGCGGAGTTGATCCATTGATGCGAAGAAAATTCTGGGAGCTGATCAACGACCTCTCCGCCGAGGGAGTGACCGTGTTGGTGACGACGCATTACTTGGAGGAAGCGGAGTACTGCAACGACATCATGCTCATCAATGCCGGAAAAATCATCGCCGCCGGGAGTCCGAAAGAGCTGAAGAGGGATCACATCAGGGCGCCAATTCTCGAGGTCCAATGCTCGAATGTGATCGAGGCGATGTCGTTGATGGAGAAGGAACCGTGGGCGATTGAAACATCGGTGTTTGGGACGCATCTCCACGTCAGCGTTCGAGATGAACGCACGGCTCGGACGGAGATGAGGCGTCTGCTGAAGGACAACGACATTCACGTCTTTGCGGTCGAGAAAATCGTGCCTTCGCTCGAGGATGTCTTCATCTACCTGCTCGACCAGGAGGCAAGGAAGGCAGCGTGAAAGGCCCTGCGATGATCCGGCGGTTACTGACAATCATCAAGAAAGAATTCAGGCATATCAGGCGAGATAAGCGCGTTCTTGCAGTCTTGACCGTCGTGCCGGCAGCTCTGCTCCTCTTGAACGGGTATGCTCTGAATTTCGATGTCACGCACATCAAAGCTGCCGTTGTCGATCAGGAGAAGAGCGCTCGGTCGAGAGAATTCATTAACGCGTTCATCACTTCGGGCTATTTTGACCATGTGCAGGATCTGAACACGTCGGAAGAGGCGACCCGATTGATTGATGATGGGCATGTTCGGATCGTCATCGTTGTGCCGGCGGATTTCTCCTCGCGCCTCCTCGCGAACGAACGAGCTGCTGTCCAAATGCTCGTCGACGGTATGGACGCAAACGCGGCAACTACTGTTGTTGGTTATGCTCAAGCCGTCACGCTGCAATACTCCCAGAAGATCATCCTGAACAGTCTCGCAAAGATCGGCCGAGGTAGCTACATACCGATTCACTATGAAGGGCGCATCTGGTATAATCCCGAGCTCAAGAGCGCGAAATTCCTCGTGCTAGGCCTCATTGGCTTTATCCTCGCCATCACGGGAGTGATCGCAACGTCGCTCTCGATCGTACGGGAGAAGGAGCGCAACACGATCGAGCAAATCAATGTCTCACCTGTCCATTCTTTCGAGTTCATACTTGGCAAGCTCATCCCGTACGCGCTCATCTCGTTGGTGGCTGCTGCTCTGGTGCTCCTCGTAGCCTTTCTGTTGTTTGGCGTCGTCATCAAAGGGAGCATCGTGCATCTGTTCGGAGCGACGCTTCTTTTCATTGTGGCCGCGCTCAGCATCGGTCTGGTGGTGTCAACCATTTCGGACAGCCAGCAGGTTGCATTTCAGATCGCTGCCATTGTCTCGATGGTGCCGACTATAATCTTGTCTGGCTTTATGTTTCCGATACGCAGCATGCCGTGGTGGCTGCAAGTGATCTCCAACGTGACTCCAGCGAAGTTTTACCTCGTCATTCTCCGCAGCATCGTCCTGAAGGGCGTGGGGATTAGCGCGTTCTGGGAGCAAATCGTTTACCTGGCTCTCTTCGCTACCGTGCTCCTCGCCATCAGCACTCTGCGGTTCAAGAGAACGATCGGTTAAGATCATGAGTCTGCAACGAATCATCGCTCTCTTAAAGAAGGAATTCGGACAGCTCTTCAAGGACAAGAAATTGCTGGCGATTGCGTTCCTCGCGCCTGTCATCCAGTTGACGTTGCTCGGATTTGCCGCGTCTCTTGATGTCAAAAACATCTCGATGGTTGTGTGTGATTTGGACAAAACGGAGACGAGCCGCTCCTTCATCCAGAGCTTCACAAACTCGGGTTACTTCACCATCGAGTACTCGACGGAGGATTATGGAACGATCGAAGAATATGTGGACAACAACAAGGTGACGATGGCGCTGGTGATTCCAGCAAAGTTCGGCGACAAGGTGCTTCGGCATGAGCCGGCAAACGTGCAGGTGTTACTCGATGGCAGTGAAGGAAATACCGCTGCGATCACGATGGGCTATGTCAATCAGATCATTGTTCGTTCCTCAACCCAGATCCTGACGGAGGTCTTTGGAGGCGAACTCCCCACTGGCCGGGTTGACGCTGAAATCCGGGCTTGGTACAACCCCTCGCTGAAGAGCAGGAACTTCATGGTCCCAGGCGTCCTTGTGCTCATCCTGCTCATCACAACGACCAATCTCACGGCTATGGCTATCGTTAAGGAGAAAGAGATCGGCACGCTCGAACAAATTATGGTCACACCTATTAAGCCCTATGAATTGATCCTGGGTAAACTGATTCCGTTCACGATTATCGGCCTTACCAACGTGTGTGTGGTCATGTCCGTCATGGTTTTCGGATTTGGGATTCCCATCAAAGGAAGCGTGCTTCTGCTCTTCGGACTCTCTGGGCTTTTCCTCCTTACATCCCTCGGTATGGGCCTTTTTGTGTCGACAATTTCCAAAACGCAACAACAAGCGATGATGACGGCGATCTTCTTTATGATGATGCCGATGATGTACATCTCAGGGTTTGTGTTTCCGGTGGAGAACATGCCGAAGCTTCTTCAATATCTTTCTATGGCTATACCGATGCGCTACTACCTCGTCATCGTCCGTTCGATCATCCTGAAGGGCGTCGGCCTAGGCACGCTCTGGGTCGAAGCTCTGATGCTCTTATTGATGGGGACTGCGATTCTGGTCGCGAGCGTCTTGAGGTTCAGGAAAAAGCTGGACTAAGATCGCGCTTCCTCGACGAAACACCTTCCGTCCAAGAATTTTCTCAACGCATGCGACGCCATGCACTGCTCGGTGCTTAGCGATGTTCCGCACACTCGTCTGTTTGATTTTCAGGCGATATTTGACTACACTGAGAAGAGAATTCCTCCAAGTTGATTCAGCTCCTGAAGGATAATCCTTATCATTCTCTCCTCAATGTACGCAGAAGGGGACTCTTGGCTTGCTTCGAGCGATCCAAACAAGGCTGGAATTTAAGATTCTCCTCCTCCTGATTGCAGTTCTCCTCGTCGGCTTCGGAACCTACGCGATTCTCACCATCCAGCAGCAATCCGAATCGTTGTTGCAGCAGCATCGCCTCCGCCTCACCGAGGTGTCAGAGACGATTATGGCGGGAATTCGCAACGTTATGCTCACCGGCAAGGCACCGTTGACCCTCGAGTTTGTCAACGACGCGCGACAGAACCTCCCCTACGGTCTAACGATCTACGACCGCTTCGGCCGAGAGGTGTTTTTCCGCGAGGGAGAAGGGGTCATATACAACGTTGATGACCCACTCTTGCGCAAGACCCTGGACAACCGGGCGATGCAATCAACAAGGGTCAAAGAACAAGGGCTCGAGATTTATACGCGCTACGAACCCTTGCAAAACAATCCGGAATGCTGGCGATGTCACGAACGAGGTGAGCCGCTTCGAGGCGTTCTCCAACTCGCCGTCAAACCCGGAGCAATTCAGAGCTCGGACGCTGAAGAAGCCGCAAAAGAGATTGCAGGCGTTATCGGTGAGTTTGTTGCAACGGCGTTTCGCACGATTATGCTGGGAGGTCAGGGAGAACAGATGGACACGCTTACAGCGAAGGCCAAGAACATCCCCTCCGTCAAGCGTGTTCAGGTGTACAGCCGCCTGGGTTACCTCGCTTTTGGTCCGGAAGATGAGGAATTGTCGGAGGAAGAAATCCTGGCAATTCTCGAAAACAACAAGAAGGAGTACCGATTCAAGCAGATCGGGAAGGTGTTGCGCTTGTTCTTACCATTGGTCAATCAGGATCGGTGCCAAATTTGCCACGGCGCGAAGTTTCCCATGCGTGGTGTGATGGTCATTGATTTCTACGCAGATTCTCTGAAGCAGCTCCTACGTGAGCCGGCGACGATGTTTACCACTGCTCTTCAATGGACCACCTTCGAGGGTTTTCGCAGTATCATGCTTGTTGGCCGAGCGAATTCTGTCCGCTACTATATGGATGAACTACGCTCGCTTCCCGTCACCCATACGTTGAGGGTGTTCGATCGAAAGGCGAATGAACGCTTCCTTAATCCGAAGCCACGGGTGCGACCTCAATATGCGACGGTGCGTGATACAAAGCGACCAACGGAGTTCACTGAGACGGTCAACGGAGAGGAACACCTCGTAAGGCTCTCTCCGTTGCCGAACGAAGTGCGGTGCCATAGCTGTCACGGCAAGAACCACGATGTACGCGCGGTCGTTGAAGTCACAGCCTCGATGAAGGACATCCAAGACGCGATCTCCACGAACAAGATCCGATCGGCTGGGATTGGACTTTTGACCATGCTTGGGGTGTGGTTGGTCATTCGAATCTTCATGAAAACCGTCGTCGTGAATCCGGTACAGGTCATTGGGGGCGTGGCGCGGCGAGTAGGAGAAGGGGATTTCACAGCATACGCGCGCGTGTCATCTCGGGACGAGATCGGTAGCTTGGCGCATCGAATCAATGAGATGGTTCAGGGGTTGCGCGAAAGATTCCACTTAGAAAAATTTGTTTCGCAGCAGACGGTTGATGCGGTGAGAAAAGCGGATCACCTGGGTGTTCGTCTGGGAGGGGAACGAAAAACCGCCACGGTGTTGTTTTCGGACATCAGGGGATTCACCGCTTACTCTGAAAAAGTTGCTCCGGAGCGGGTTGTGACGATGTTGAACGCTTGCCTTGCGACGCAATCGGCAATCGTCAAGAAGCACGGGGGTGACATCGACAAGTTCGTCGGCGACGAGCTCGTGGCGGTGTTCCAGGGGGGACGAGATGGTTGAGCGTGCGATCCGTGCGTCCATCGAGATTCAACAGAACATTGATCGATGGCCTGATGTCGAGCAGCGAGAGGTGATCAATGTTGGTATTGGGATCAACACGGGGGAGATGGTGATGGGGGCGATGGGAAGTCCGGAGCGCATGGATTATACCGTTGTGGGAGACAATGTCAATCTCGGCGCAAGGCTCTGCAGTTCCGCCAAAGCTGGACAGATCCTTCTCTCTGGATGGACGGCAGAGCGCGTCTCGGGCAATCCAGAGTTCAATCTCAAGAGGCTGGATCCCATCGTCGTGAAGGGAAAGGAAAAACCGATTGAGGTGTATGAAGTGCACTGGAATAACGGTTGAAACGCGCGTGATCCGCTCACGCCGCTTCACCCGTTAGGAACTGACTTTGAATTGAATAGGGGGAATCGAAGGCTATGATGAATCAACGCAGACTGTATCGTACTATTGAAAGCTTTGCATCAGAACATCTCAAAACAGACAAGGAGCTTCTTAAACATGTCTTGAACGAAATCGTTAAAGATGAAAACATCGGCCTCAAAGGGGGACGGATCTGGGAGTACGAACCGGGAGCCGAATCGTATCGGTTGGTCCATCAGATTGGAGTCATCGATCGCCTCGAGCCCGGATACCAAATCTCGGTCGTAGGCTATCCGATCTTCTTTCGTTTGGCAGAACATCGGTCCGTCATTGCGAACGAAACAGACAAGTATCTCCGCAAGAAGGGAATCATCAAGTATTCCGCAACGGGCGTCGGCGAGAAAATCGAATCGAAAAAGGGGATGGTTCCTCAATATGTTCTCGCCTTTAACTCGGATACGCTGGACGAGTCAATCCTCCCCGATCTGAATATTATCGGTCTGGCTGTTACCTCTCTGTTACGTGGAAAGAAGGTCGAGCGAAAGGCATATTTGCTCGAAAAAGATCTGGATAAGG
>ERZ1292640.2419-Hain-H43-02um-R1-2419-length-14934-cov-9_pt1 | contig 14934 bp, 21 predicted proteins | sample MGYA00564404_ERZ1292640 | MGnify/ENA primary metagenome ERZ1292640 (study PRJEB36523, sample SAMEA6512636) | groundwater metagenome | collected 2019-01-08 | study: AquaDiva: Metagenomics assemblies of 32 groundwater samples
TCTTTGCCCCGGCCCAGGCCAAGAAGCGCGCCGCGCCGCCGCCCGAGGGCTGGGGCGCCAGTGGCTTCGAACAACGCCTGGACCAGGCCTGGCAGGCCTTCCTGCAAGCCGTGAACAACCCCAGCCGGCCCTGGCTCACGATCCGCACCGCCCAAGGGGCCGAGGCGGTAACCGCCGCCTACCAGCAACTGCTGGCCGGCCGCAGCGATGCGCGCGAGGGGCTGATGCTGGCGCTCTGAGTGCGCACGCGCTACGGCCGTGGTGCGCTGGCGGCCAACGCCGGGGCCACGGCAGCCCCGCTGACGAGCTTGCGCACCTCCAGCAGCTTGGCGCGCAGGCGCCGGTGGTTGACCGGGCCGGTACGGATCAGCATCTTCTGCCCGGCCGACAGGGCTTCGAGCTTCGGATCGGCGAATTCGTAGCGCACCCAGGGGCGCTCGGAGGGCACCGGCCCTTTCACGTTCACCAGACCCACGCCCACCGGGCCTTCCTGTACCGGCGCGGCCAGCAGCTTGTCGAGCACGGCCACCAGCCGGTCGTTGAAGTAGCGTTTGGGAAAGCCCAGCTCTTCATAGGCCTGCTGGAACAGCGGGTACAGGCGGACGTACAGCTTGACGGCCTGCGCCGCGTCCACCGCTTCGACGAACAGCACGAACGGGGTGTAGCGCTGGCTGTTGTCCGGGTGGATGGTCTCGGCGCCGGCCTGGCCGCGGGTGCTGAAGCGCCCGGGCGTGGGGTTCACCGGCCAGACCATGGGCGGCGCATGTTCGCGCGCCAGGTTGTCGACCGTGGCCACCACGCGGCGCGCAAAGCCATCGAGCTGCAGGAAGGTGAGCACGTTCTTCTTGCCCAGCAGTTCCGTCAGCGCGGCTTGCACGTAGGCATCCGATTCGGCCAGGGCCGGCAGCGGTGGCGCGGGCTGTGCCTCCGGCTCGATGGCGGCCACCGGGTACTTGATGGCGGGCTCTGATGCAGCAGGTGCGGGCGCAGGGGCCGCCGGCGTCATGCTCGGTACAGCGACAGGCTCGGCCTCTTCCGTCGCGCTGCGGCGCAGCCAGCCGTAGTAGGCCGCACCCAGCACGGCCGACAGCAGGACCCCCACCATCACGACTCTGGATTTGTTCATGCGTTCCTCCCGATGCGCGTGACAAAACGATGGTTCATGCTAGCACCGCTCCCAGAACGCCCACAGCCACCCCCCCGGGGGCAGATTGCATTCACCCCCCACGCTGCCTACACTGACTTGGCGCGGGCACCGCGCCTCATCAAGGAGGCATCATGAGCAAAAACTACAACCCGGTCGGCTGGTTCGAGCTGTACGTGGACGACATGGCACGCGCCAGAAAGTTTTACGAGGCCGTGTTCCTGCGCCCGCTGGCCGACCTGCCCGCCTCATCGAGCGGCGATACGCAGATGGCGGTTTTCGACATGGACATGTCCGTCCCGGGTTGCGCCGGTGCCCTGGTCAAGAGCCCGCGCAACAAGCCAGGCAACGGCGGCACGCTGGTTTACTTCACGTGCCAGGACTGTGCTGTGGAAGCGGCGCGTGCAGCAGCGGCCGGCGGCACGGTGTGTCAGCCCCGCATGAGCATCGGCGAATACGGCTTCATCGCCATCGTGCAGGACACCGAGGGCAACACCATCGGTTTGCACTCACGTACCTGAAGCATGGCCTACGACCTTCATCTCATCGACCTGATGCGCAACGCCGTAAGACGGCAGCACGGCTTTGCCGAGAAGCGCATGTTCGGCACCTGGTGCTGGCTGTGCGAGGGTCATCTGGTGTGCGGCGCCGGCACCGGGCGCTACCTGTTTCGTGTCGGCAAGGCGCTGGAAGCACAAGCGCTGGCGCGCCCGGGTGCCACGCGCATGGAGGCCAGCGGCCGGCGCATGAGCGGCTTCATCTGGGTCGATGCCGATGCCGCACTGGACGAGGGGCTGGAGAGCTGGGTCGAGCTGGCCATGCAGTGCGTGCGCGCCCTGCCACCGAAGTAGATGCGCCCGCCGCGGCCGAGACGTGGCCGCAGTTTCTGCCGTACCATCAGGCCACAGGTCCCATCCCGAGACCCAACTCACGGAGGTTTTATGGCCAAAGGCGAACAGCGCAGCAACAAGATGACGAAGAAACCCAAGAAGGACAATTCGCCGCCGAAACCCCCATCGGGCTCGGACCGCCCCATGGCACCCATCACCAGCGTGATTCCGCGCGGCAAGGACAAGAACAAGTAAGCACCTGCGCGCCATGACGCAAGCGCCGCCCAAGCTGACCTTCCACGTGGAAACCCACCGCGTGGATGCGCACGGCAGTCTGGCGCGCTGCAAGAACGCCGGGACTGTGCTGAACACCGACCTGGCCGGCACACTGCGGCGCCGTTAGGCGCCAGACCACGCCAGGACGTCGCCCGCCCCAGGATGCACATCCTGGCTTGCCACTTCGTCACGCCGGCCTCGCCCAGCTTGTCCACCATGTCGACGAGTGTTTCGTTCACCGGCGCGATGCCGAAAAAACCCGGGATGTTGCGCTCCAGCGACTTGAGGCTGTGGGCGCGGAACTACCTGCGGCACACCAGCGCCGGCATGTCCATGTCCGCTGTCGAATGCTATATTTTTAATAGCTTCTTGCGTATATTTCACAAGGGCTACATGCCAATTTGAGGCCCAATACAATGGGACGCAGTTTTCCAACCACGCTCCCGCATGAACACCAGCGACACGCCCCCCTTCTTCACCGGCCGCACCGAACCCGACGGCCAGCAATTCGATGCCTGGGCCAAGCAGCCGCTGCTGCACTCGATGGAGCAAGGCGGCATCGACTGGCCCAGCTCGTGCCGCAACGGCACCTGCCGCACCTGCATCGGCCAGCTGACGAGCGGCGAGGTGCGCTACGAGACCGACTGGCCGGGCCTGAGCGTCGAAGAAAAGGCCGAGGGCTATGTGCTGCCCTGCGTGGCGCACCCCTGCTCGGACGTGGTGCTGCGCCAAGGCTACTGAGCGCCCTGACGCACGGGCGGCGTTACTTGTGGGCGTCGAGCCGGCCGGCCAGCAGCTCGGGCAGGCGCTCCGCGCTCATGCGGAAACCGCAGGCCTGCGCATGGCCGCCGCCGCCCATGCTTTCGGCCAGCGGAATGCAGTCGTAGCTGCGCTGCGAACGCAGGCCGGCCTTGATGACGCCGCCCTTGGCCGCGCTCCACATCAAGGCGAAGGTGCCGCTTTGCCGGGACAGGAGATCGCCCACCAGGCTGTGGAACATGCCGGGGGCGTTGACCATCAGGCCCGGCACTCCGTTGAAGATCACCGGCTCGGCGCCGGCAGCGATATCGGCGCAGAGTTTGCCGAATTTTTCGTCCATGGCATGGCCACGTGCCTTGAAATCCGCCAGCAGCGCGGGCGTGAACGAGGCGATGTCGGCCCAGCGTTCGAACTCGTAGGGCTCCATGTCGAGCGCGGCCAGGAAGCTGGCGCTCTCGGCGAATTCCCATTTCCAGATGTCGCGGTCTTCGACGAAGCGCACCAGATCGGGCAGCGCACGGTCGGGCTGGAAGAATTCCCACGCCAGGCGCGAACCGGACTTGTTCATGTCGAAGTGCACCACGCCACAGCGGCAGCTGAAGCCGGTGAGCTTTTCGGCGGCGCTCTTGTGGTGGTCCAGCATCACCAGCTTGGCGGCGCGCTGCTCGATCTCGCGCATGAGTTCGGGCGCGAAGGAGAAGTCGAGGATGTAGACGGCGCGACCGTCGAGAGCCGGCAGGTCGGCCACGGTTTTCACATCGCCATGGTCCAGGCCGCGAAATTCGGCGCGGCCTTCATAGAACAACCAGGCCGCCAGCGCAGCGGCAAAGCCGTCGGGGCAGCGGGCATGGTAGAGGACCAGAGGGGAGGGATCGTGACGGTCAGGCGAGACGAGGAGAGCCAACGGCAGAATCGTTTTTTTCATGACCCCGATTGTCGCCGCTGTCGCTTCACCTTCGCTGACACACAACACCCTAGCGCTTGACCTTGAACGTCGCCGGCTTGCGTGCCGGGCTCTTGGCCGAAGTTTTGGCAGCGCCCCTGGCCGGCGGCTTGCCGGCGACTCGAGGCGCCTCTTTGGCAGGCCGCTTGGCCGCTTTCTTGACGGCGGGCGATGAAGCCGGCGGCTTCTTCACGCGGATCAGGCCTTCGCTGGCCAGGGCATCCTTGCGCAACTGGCGCTCGGCGTCGAGTTGCTTGCCTTCGGCCAGCCACTGGGCAAACTCGGCCGGGGTTTCCAGCGTGATGCGCCCCAGCCGGCCGGCACGGAAATCGGACATCACGACCTCGGCGGCCTTTTGCGTGTTGACACGTGCACCGCTGAGCAGCGCACCGTTCTTGCGGCCGATCTCCTCCAGCAGCTGCTCGTCGCTCCGGCCCGCCACATGGTCGAGCTTGTAGCGCGCGGCCAGCAGATCGGCATAGGGGGTCTTGAGGTAGTCCAGCAACTCCAGCGCCACCTCTTCCTCGTCGAAGGCATTGCGCCCCACGGCACCGCTGGCCGCCAGGTTGTAGCCGCTCTTGGCCACGATGATGCGCGGCCACAGCATGCCGGGCGTGTCGTAGAGGTAGAAACCGTCGGTCAGCGTGATGCGCTGCTCCGTCCGGGTGACGCCGGCCTCGTCGGCCGCCTTGGTGACGCGCCGGCCGACCATGGTGTTGATGAGGGTGGACTTGCCCACATTGGGAATGCCGCAGATCAGCACGCGCATGGGCTTGGCCATGCTGCCGCGGCTGGGCGCCAGCATCTGGCAGGCTGAAATGAGCGCCTTGGCCGGCGCGGCCATGCCGGCGTCGAGTGCCACCGCACGGGTCTCGGGCAGGCTGTTGTAGTACTCGAGCCATTGCGCGGTGCGCACCGGGTCGGCCAGATCCTGCTTGTTCAGCGCCTTGAGCGTGGGCTTGTGCGCCGTGAGCTTGGCCAGCATGGGGTTGGCGCTGGAGCCGGGCAGGCGTGCATCGAGCAATTCAATGACCACATCGATGTTCTTGATGCGCTCTTCGATCGCCTTTTGGGTCAGGTACATGTGACCCGGGAACCACTGGACAGCCATGGCTTGTTCTTCTGTGCGGATAAATCGGTTGGATGGGGTGGATTGTGTACCACCGGCTACCCCGGATGGCGGCGCCGCCGATAATGAACGCCATGGCTCATCCACCCCATATCCCCTCACGCCAGCGCAACAAGAACGCCAACGACCTGCTGATCAAAGGCATCGTCGTGGCCCTGATCGGGCTGGCCGTGCTGCTGGCGCCTTACTTCAGCAAGTCACCGGAGCTGCAGGCCATGCTGGCCGGCTCAGCGCTGGTGGGCTGGTTCGCCTTGGTGCTGGGCGGCGCCCTCATCGGGCAGTACCTTCTGCGCCGTCGTGCCGGCAAATAGCCCGAGCCGCTGGGGCGACACGTATTCCTGGCGAAAGATTTCGAACGGCAGGGTATCGGCCGCTTCAATCACCTTCTGATCAGCCACCGACTGCTCGGCCAGGGCCTCGAAACGGGCCTGCTGCTGCGCGGACCAGGGCAGCGCCAGCAGGTTCTCGCGTGTGCGCTGCGAACGCTCGCGCGTGAAGCGCAGGAACGAGTTGTCGTGTGCCGCCATGGCCGCCAGCACGCGGGCCGACGGCAGCGCCACGGCATCCTGCAACACGGCCTCGGCCGCGTGCACGGCCTGGCTGTAGTCGTTGCCGCCGTGCGCGGCGTCCAGCGCCTGCGCAATCGTGCCGAAGGCCTGCAGCAACTCAGCCCCCCACTCGACCAGCCCCACCTCGCGCCCGCCGCGCAGCAGCTGCAGGCCGGGCTCGCGGCCACGCGCGGCGGTGAGGTGCTGGTTGTGCGCCAGCTCGGCGATCTCCTGCGGCGTGTCGGGCGGGCTGCCGCTGAGCAGGCTGTGCAGCAGGAAGACGTCGATGAAGCGCATGGTCTGCGCATTGATGCCGACCGGCTCGAACGGGTTCAGGTCGAGCAGGCGCACCTCGACGTACTCGACGCCGCGTTCGCGCAGCGCGTGCAGCGGCCGTTCGCCGGAGTAGATGGTGCGCTTGGGGCGGATGGTGCCGTAGAACTCGTTCTCGATCTGCAGCAGGCTGGTGGCAAGCTGGATGTAGTCGCCGCCGGGGTTGAGGATGCTCAGGCCTTCGTAGGCCGGCCAGGGGCGCGTGAGGGCGTCGTGCAACGAAGCGGCGTAGCCGTCCAGGCTGTTGTAGCTCACCGCCAGCGAAGCCTGGGCGTCGCTCTGGTAACCCAACCGCCCCATGCGCAGCGAGGTGCCGTGCGGCATGTACAAGGTGTTGCTGGTCAGTCGCTGCAGATCATGCTGGCGACCGAGCACAAAATTGGAGCACACCGCCGGCGAGGCGCCGAACAGGTACAGCAACAGGAAGGCGTGGCGGCGGAAGTTGCGAATCAGCGCGAAATACTGCTCGCTCGTGACACCGGGCAGCGACCAGTTGTAGTGAATGCCCGAGATGGTCTGCATGCGCCGGCCGTAGCGATGGCCCAGGCCCATGCGGTAGACGCTCTTGGCGCGCCCGATGTTGGACGAACCGTAGCGGCCCAGCGGAATGGTTTCGTCCGTCGGCAGGCCGCAGGGCATGCTGGAGACCCACAGCATCTCGTCACCGGCTTCGCGCAGCACGCGGTAGGTGTACTGGTGGATCTCGGTGAGCTCGTCCAGGCAGGCCTGCACACCGGCATGCACGCCGGTGATGAGTTCGAGCTGGGACTCGCTGTAATCGGTGGTGATGTGCGGGTGCGTAAGCGCCGAGCCCAGCGCGGCCGGGTGGGGGGTGAGCGCCAGCATACCTTCGGGCAGGGCGCGCAGGCTCTCCTTCTCGATGCCGCGGCGGATGCCCAGCAGGCGATCGGGCGCCAGCGCCTCCAGACGCTCGGCCAATCCCGCATGCGCAATAGTCATGACTGCCATCTCATTCTTCTGATCGGACCCGGAAATTAACATGGACGGGCCAGGCTGTCCTGCGTAAGGGTTTGATGCGTGTCAGTCAGGCAAGAACAGCTGAGACGGCAAAGCTTTGGACAGCGGGCATCGCCCTCTGGCCATGGCATGACCGGGGGTTTACCCTGTCACAGACCGGCAAATCGCCGCAAAACCTTCGTCTAGAATTTCTTCATAAAAAGGGAGGAAATCATGCTGCTGATAGTTTGGCGCCACGTATTGCGCGCCTTGTTTCTCGCATTGCTCGGCTGGGTCATGCAGGTGCATGCCCAGGACTCGAAAAACCTGGCCCCGGGTTTTTCAACCCGCCCGGCAGCATCCAAGCTCGTCGTGGTTCCCGCCGACTTGGAGCTGTTCTCCATCAGCGGCGGTGGCGTGATGGAGCCCAAGGCCGACTGGACCGAAGCCGCCGGCCGGCACTTCAAGACCGCGCTGGACAGCAACAAGCAACTGCTGGGCGCTAGCGTCGTGCGGATCTCCGAGCAAGATCTGGATGAACTCGCCGAGATCAACGCCCTGCACGGCGCGGTAGCGCAGGCCATCTTCATTCACCACATGCTGGGGTCCGTCAAGCTCCCGACCAAGAACGACCGGCTCGACTGGTCCCTGGGCGATGCGGTCAAGCCACTGAAGGCCAAGACCGGCGCCGACTACGCGCTGTTCACCTGGATTCGTGACAGCTACGCCAGCGCCGAACGCAAGGCCGCCATGTTTGCCATGGCGTTGCTTGGGGTCGGGATTGCTGGCGGCGCTCAAGTCGGCTACGCCTCCCTGGTTGACCTGAACACCGGCCGCGTCGTCTGGTTCAATGACTTGCGCCGCGGCTCTGGTGACCTGCGCGAAGCCAAGGAAGCGCTGGAGACCGTTGAGGCGCTGCTCAAGGGCTTCCCCGTCGCACGATGAGCCCCTCATCCCTCAGCCGGCGTGCCGCCCTGCGTTCGGGCTGTCTGCAGTGCCTGGGTATGGCCGGCCTGTTCAGCGGCCTGCCGGCGCTGGCACAGGAAACCATCCCGGCGCAGCCCGATGCCGCGGCAGCCGAACTACCGACGCGCTTTACCCGCCCGGCGCTGGACACCGACGAAGGCGGCCTGTGGGCCCTCATGGACCGGCAGGAAACCCGACTGCGTCGGAGTCCGTTTGTGGTACGGGACAGTCAGCTGACGCAGTACCTGCAGGACCTGACTTGCCGGCTCGCAGGCGAGCATTGCCCCGATGTACGCACGTACTTGGTACGCACGCCGCTGTTCAACGCCAACATGGCGCCCAACGGCATGATGCAGATCTGGACCGGTTTGCTGCTGCGCATGGAAAACGAGGCCCAACTGGCGGCCGTGCTGGGACATGAGATTGGCCACTACCTGGAACGTCACTCGCTGGAACGTCTGCGCGATGCCAAGAGCCGTGCCGCCTTTGGCCAGTTCCTGGGCCTGTTCGGCGCCATCGGCTCGCTGGGGCAGTTGGGCCTGCTGGCCGGTTCCTTCTCTTTTTCGCGCGAACATGAAACGCGAGCCGACCGGCTGGGCATGCAGCTCCTGCAACGCGCCGGCTATGACGGCCAGCAAGCCGCCCAGGTGTGGGACAACCTGCTGGGCGAATTGAAGGTCACCGGTGGCGAGGAAGCCGGCCGACGCAGCCCGATGATGGCCACCCACCCCCCAGTGGAAACGCGTCGGGATGATTTGCTCAAGCTCGCCGGCAGTACTTCGGGCCAGACCGGCGCCAAGGAATTCCAGCGGGTCACCACAGCACACCGTTTCGACTGGCTGCAGGATGAAATCAAGCGCGGGCAGTACGAGGAAAGCCTGATCCTGTTTGACCGCATGCTCAAGCAGCATGCAGCCGACGCACAGTTGCTCTTTGCCCGTGGCGAGGTCTACCGCCAACGCAACGGCACGGCGGATGACGAAAGAGCACTGACCGATCTGACGCACGCCACCCGCCTCCAGCAGCCCCCGGCCCTGGCCTACCGCTCTCTGGGACTGCTGCACAAGCAGCGCATGGAAAAAGCCGAAGCAGCCAGGGCCTTTGAGCAATACCTCACCGCCACGCCGGATGCTGCCGATACCCATCTCATCAAAACCTACATTGCCGAATTGACATCATGAAAAAACTGATTTCCCTGCTTCTGATCGGCCTGCTGGCTGCCTGCGCTTCCGTCGTCAAAGTTGAAGGCGAACAGGTCGTGAACCAGCGCATGTCGGTCCGGCTCACCGATGCCTGGAACAAGGTCAATGTTCCCGGCAGCAAGCAACCTTATGAAATCTGGACCCAGGAGGGTCTGGCGCTTGATCAGCTGCGGCTGTGGGCCGCAGTGCAGCCGGGCCAGAGCCTGATGACGCCCGTTTCCAGCGCGGGTTCAGGCCAGAAAGCACCCCGGGCACCAACCTACACCGCAGGCATGGCGCCCGACCAGTTGGTCAACCTGTTTGAAGTAATGTATTCGGCCGATGGCTCGATCGTGAGCATGGACCGCATGGACCCCGTCGTCTTTGCCGGCGAAAAAGGGGTGCGTTTCGAGTTTTCCGTCACCCGCAAGAGCGATGATGTGCAGCTGCGAGGTGTCGGCTGGGTCGCCGTGCGCAAGAATGAGCTGTACGCAGCGTCCTTCGTGGCCCCCAGGCTGTCGTTCTACCAGCGCCTGGCACCCAAGGCCGAGCGCGTGGTGCAATCGGCAAGAATCGCCGGCTGAAAAAATAGCCGGCCTGAATCAGGCCGGCTATTGCCGGATGGTCGTCCGGACCGTGTCTCAGGCCTGCTCGTCGAGCAGTTTGCCCATCATCTGTTTTTCAGTCTGGATGACCTTCAGGTTGGCATCAAAGGCGTAACCGGCACTTTTTTGCTCCACCAGGTCTTTGGCCAGGGCCTCGCCCGGCACGTCGGCCCGACGGGTGTTGGCCTTGACGCCGCCCTCGGCGACGGCTGCCTGCGTCACTTCCTCACGACGGAAGTTGTCGGTTTCCACGTTGGCAATGTTGTGGGCAGACGAACCCATGCGGCGCTGGGACGCATTGAGACCGGATTGGGCGATGGAAGAGGCGACGTTCATGGCAATACCTTTGGACCTACAGCCGCAATTTAACAAACCTGTGCCTTTCGGGCATCACCGCATTTGTAACAATTCGTTCCATCAAAGGCCGCCGCGATAATGGCCACCGTCGGAAACCCTGTCCGTCCGCGCTGATTGACTCGAATGACCGCCCAGCCCAGCCCGCTTGAAGCCACCCAGGCCCTGTTTGCCGAATTGCAACAGCGCGCGCTGGACGCCGGCGTGACGCTGCGCCAGCCGCCGCCCGCGCCCACCACCTGCTGCGGGCGCGGCTGCAACGGCTGCGTCTGGGAAGGGTTTTACGCGGCAGTGGACTACTGGCGCGACGAGGCGCTGCTGCAACTGCCACCCTGAAGCGCCCCCAGTCCTCTTCAGCTTTTGCCGAGCTTGGCCATGGCACGGCTCACCTCGTGCGTGCCCTGGGCACTGCCGTTGGGCGGCACGGTTTCGCCAGCGCGGTCCGTCACCTCGGCCAGCTGAGCAGCCAAGCACGAGTCGGCGTCCTGATCGAGCCCGATCCAGGCGCCTTGCGTCATGGTGATGTGCGCGGCCTCGAAGCTGCCGGCCCCGGCGCACAGCGTGGTGCGGGTCGGCGCGTCGGCGCTGGCCAGCACCAGCATGGCCGGCACCACGGCTTCGGGCTTCAAGGCCTGCAGCACGGCTTCGGGCATCAGGTCTTCGGTCATGCGCGTGGCGGCGGTCGGCGCCAGGCAGTTGACGCGGATGTCGTGCTTGGCACCTTCGAGCGCCAGCGTCTGCATCAGGCCGACGAGCGCCAGCTTGGCCGCACCGTAGTTGGACTGGCCGAAGTTGCCGTACAGGCCGGTGGAGGACGTCGTCATGACGATGCGGCCGTATTTCTGCTCGGTCATGATGGGCCACACCGCTTTCGTGCAGTGCACCGCGCCCATCAGGTGCACGTCGAGCACCAGGCGGAAGTCGGCCAGATCCATCTTGGCAAAGGTCTTGTCGCGCAGGATGCCGGCGTTGTTGACGAGGATATCGACACGGCCCCAGGTGTCCATGGCCTGCTGCACCATGGCCTGCACGGCAGCGAAGTCGGTCACCGAGGCGGCGTTGGCGATGGCCTCGCCACCGGCGGCGCGGATCTCGTCCACCACCGCCTGCGCGGCCGAGGCGGAGCCGCCCGAGCCGTCACGGGCGCCACCGAGGTCGTTGACCACCACCTTGGCGCCGCGCCTGGCCAGCGCCAGCGCATGCTGTTTGCCCAAGCCGCCGCCGGCACCGGTCACGATGGCCACGCGGCCCTTGAAGTCGATCATGCTGTCTCCTTATGGTTTGTTAGCCTATGCTGTGAATCCTGCAAATCTTAATTCACCCTTTTTTCGAGACCGGTCACCTGTCTGACAGCGCCATGGAACTGAACTCCGAATTCGTCACCGCCCCGCCGCGCGCCGCCGCCACCGTGGTCATGCTGCGCGATACCCCCGAAGGGCTGGAGGTGTTCCTGCTCAAGCGCCACGGCAACTCGGACGTGCTGGGCGGCGCGTATGTCTTCCCCGGCGGCAAGGTGGATCCGGCCGATGCCCACATGGCCGGGCACCTCGACCAAGCCCCGACCGACTTGCACGCCGCACTGGGTGAAGCCGAACTGGATCTGCCTGCTGCAATGGGGCTCTACGTCGCCGCGCTGCGCGAGGCCTTCGAGGAGTCCGGCGTGCTGTTCGCGAGCGAAGCCGACACCATGCGCTTGCAGCAGGCTGCCGCTTTGCTGCGCGAAGGCCAGGTGTTCAGCGATGTGCTGGTGCAGCTTGCGCTGCGGCTGGACACGCGCAGCGTGCTGCCCTGGTCGCGCTGGATCACGCCGCGCATGCCCTCGGTGAGCAACAAACGCTTCGACACGCGTTTCTTTGTAGCGGCCGTGCCGGCGCAGCAGACGGCGCGCCATGATGACTATGAGGCGACTGAAAGCGTGTGGCTGACGCCGCGCACCGCACTGCAGCAGTACTGGGACGGCCAGATCGCGCTGGCGCCACCGCAGATCATGAGCCTGGCACACCTGGCACGACACGCCTCGGTAGCCGGCGTGCTGGCCGAGGCGCGCTGCCGGCTGCCCCCGGTGATCCTGCCCGAACCCTTCGACCAGGAGGGCACGCGCGTGATCTGCTACCCCGGTGATGAACGTCACCCGGTGCGGGAGCGCGCCCTGCCCGGTCCGACGCGCCTGCACTATCGCAACAAGCGCTTCGAGCCGCAAGACGGCTTCGAGGGCTTGTTCGCCTAGGGCCGCTGCGCCGCGAGCCAGGCCTCGATGTCGGTCGGGTTGTTGAGGGTTCGCAAGGTCATGTAGGCGGCCTCGGCCTCGGGGTAACTGCGGCGCAGGTAGTTGAGCCACTGTTTGAGGCGCCCGGCGCGGTGACGCCGCTCGACGCGGCCACAGACCTGCCGCCAGAAATCCGCCATCAGCGGCAACAAAGCGGACCAGGTCACCGGTGGGGCAGCTGGCACGCCGGCCGCCGCACGCACGGCCAGCGCCAGCCCCGGGTCGGCCACCATGCCACGGCCCAGCATCAGGCTATCGCAGCCCGTCACTTCACGGCAACGCAGCGCGTCCTGCACGCTCCAGATTTCGCCATTGGCCACCAGCGGCACGCGGACCCGGGTACGCAGGTCGGCAATGCGCTCCCAGTAGGCCGGCGGCCGGTAGCCGTGCGCCTTGGTGCGTGCGTGCACCACGAGTTCGTCGGCCCCGCTGTCGGCAATCGCCTGGGCACAGTCTTCGGCGCGGCTGTCGTCGTTGAAACCGAGGCGCATCTTGGCCGACACCGGCACCTGGGCCGGCACGGCACGGCGCACCTGCGACACGATGCGCGCGATCAGCTCGGGCTCGTCCAGCAGCGCGGCCCCGCCGCCATGGCGGTTCACCACCTTGGCCGGGCAGCCGAAGTTGAGGTCTACCCCGGGTGCGCCGAGCGCCGCCAATGCAGCGGCGTTGTCGGCCAGCACCGCCGGGTCGGAGCCCAGCAGCTGCGGGCGCACCGGCACGCCGGCCAGCGTGCGGCCGCCCTGGTGCAGTTCCGGCACGATGCGGGTGAAGACACGGTCGGGCAGCAGGCGGTCGGTGACGCGGATGAACTCGGAGACGCAGCGGTCGACACCGCCGACACGTGTCAGGATGTCACGCAGCACGCAATCGAGCAGCCCCTCCATCGGGGCAAGAAGAATTTGCATGACAGGGGAAAAACTTCGGCAGAAGGCGGCCTATCCTACACGCCCACCTTCCGGCCGGTTTCGCGGGTGGGGGGCCCACGTCTCTGGTCTATCATCGTCCTCATCGCTTCCTCCGGAGCAAATCATGCGCAGCCGCATTGCCCTTGTCCTCCTATGTCTGCTCAGCACCCTGGCAAGCGCCGAAGAAACGGCGGCCCCCACGCCAGCGCGGCCGCTGCCGCCGCGCTGGCGCCACGGCATCCCGGTGAGTGTGGTCATCGGTGCCGATGTGGCGCCCAGTTTTGAAGGTCAGTTGCCGCAAAGCAGCGTCATCCTGCGCGTGCACGATGTGAACGCGCTGCCACTGCCTGTGCAGGGCGCCGGCGAATGCGTGATCGAGGCCACCGCCGCGGCCAATCTGTCGTCCGGGCGCATCGTCATTCGCCCGCTGCTGCAGCGCTGTTTCGACGCCCAGGGCAAGGAGTTCCCAAGCCGCCATGTCAGCGGCTTCGCCGTGGACCGCGATGCGCGCACCGGCATCAAGGGGCCGATGGCCTGGAGCCCGGAGGCCAAGGAACTGCTGATGCTCGGCGTAGGTACCCAGGAACGGCCGGGCTACTTCTCGCGCCTGATGTCCCGCACGCTCGGCCAGGCCTCCATGGGTCTGACCGACGAGTATTTCAACAAGAGTGACAGCAAGCCGGCACCGAGCGCCGATGCCGTGCGCGAACTCCGCGGCATCGAAGCGTTGCTGCCCACCCTGACGCTGGAGCCGGGCCGGCAGTTCGACCTGGTATTGCACGGCGCCCGGCCGTGAACGGCCGGCACACCGCCAACCGGATCAGACCGTCGCGCGCTTGAGGCGGATTTCTTCCAGACGGAAGCCGCCCAAGGGCACTGTCTTGGCCGAGGTCAGTTCACGCTTGAAACCGGCCAGTTCGTGGAAGCGCAGGGCGCGTTCATTGCCCAGCGGCAGCCAGACCGTGACCTGGGTGCAACCCTCTTCCTGCAGGCCGTCGCGCGCAGCATCCCACAGCGCCAGGCCGGCACCGGTGTCCCAGTGCGAGGGCATCACGTAGATGGCCCAGATTTCGCCCACGGTCGGCTTGGTGCCCTCGTCGCGCGAGCGGTCGTAGCCGACAAAGCCGATGACCTTGTTGTTCTCGTCGACGGCGACCTGCACCTGCGGCTCGCCGTACTCGATGGCTTCGCGCCAGAAGGTCAGGCGGGCATCGGCGCCCTGGGGTTTGAAAAATTCGGCCGGCACCAACTCACGGTAGATGGTCTCGCTGGTGCTGGCATGGATGGTGGCAATGGCTTTGGCATCGCGCAGTGTGGCGGGGCGGATGGTGTAACTGGACATGAAAAAGACGAACCCGTTCGAAAAACCGTGCGGCAGACTCACCGCGAAAGCAAGCGGGCGATAATAGCGCACGCGATACCCCTACGCCCATGAGCAACGATACGTCCCAGAAATCTCTGTCGCAGCTGGTCGAGGAACTGCGCAGCTACCAGGCCGAACTGGAAGCCCAGAACGAGGCCCTGCGCTACAGCCGTATCGCCGCGGAAGGCGCCTCGGAACGCTTCGAATCGCTCTTCTCCAACGTGCCGCTGGCCCTGATGGTGGTGGACGAACTGGGCATGGTGGTACAGAGCAATGCCAAGGCACTCCATCTGTTCCGCCCGCAGGAATACGACCCGCCGCTGAACTTCCTGCTGCCGCTGGTGGACGAAGTGCACCTGGAGCGCGTCGGCC
>ERZ1292640.2073-Hain-H43-02um-R1-2073-length-16366-cov-26_pt1 | contig 14925 bp, 14 predicted proteins | sample MGYA00564404_ERZ1292640 | MGnify/ENA primary metagenome ERZ1292640 (study PRJEB36523, sample SAMEA6512636) | groundwater metagenome | collected 2019-01-08 | study: AquaDiva: Metagenomics assemblies of 32 groundwater samples
TCCACGCACCGTCCAGAACCAGCCTTTTCAAGCCTGTTCGAGCCTGCTGAAAAATTTTCCTAACTTATTGCAGGATATCGTAGTTATAATAATTTCAATGAGTTACAAAAAATGCCCAATTCGGTTTATGAGTCAGGTGCTCTAACCAACTGAGCTATGGGCCTCTCGTATTTTACCACTTGACGGCCCAATGGTGAGCAAGTGTCCCGAGCTTGTCGAGGGACGCGTCGAACCATGGGCCCATTAAGACTAAAATTATACCATCTGGATTAAACTATGACAAGAGGAAATTTTTGAAGTGTCGAGATGCAACTTATTCAGCTAATTTAGCGACTTTTTCAGCGTATTCTTTCAGGACTACCCTTGTCTGCCTGAGTTCAGCAGAAAGCCCTCTGGCTATATTAAGAAGCCTGTGAGAAAGAAGCGCAAAACTTACATTAGAAAGCGCCAGTAAAAATAAAAATTTATCCGCTTTAGTAATGATTAAGAAATATACTAGAAAAAATATGCCCATAATAATAAGATACCGATTAACCCTGTCAACTGCCTGCATGAACATTTCTTCTTTTGTTTTACCTTCCATTTCTTATACCTCCTATACAAATTTTAAGGCTGGGGTTTTAAGGTGACTACTATATAATCCGCGTTTTTATCATAAAGTATCTGTATAATCTTATTACTAAGCGTAATATCTTCTTTTTTTATCCCCTCGATTCCTGTCTTTAAAGAATTGAACTTATCAAGTATCTCGCTTATCCTTGTTTGCCAGTCTGATAATTCAGGCGCTGCATTCTTTAAAAACCTGGACATCATCGCATTGTTCAGGTCTGCGCTGGGTTTGTCTATTCCTTTCGGATATACAAGTTTCATTGATGCTTCCTTTATATTATCTTTATCTCCTTTGATTTCCAGTATTGTAAGTTTATTCTCGGAAATTCCTAAATAACTATTCTCGCCGGAGACATTACTCCTTTCCTTCATGTCAATAAATTCGTTTAATAAATTTGTAATTTGAGAATACGCTATTTTGGGAATTTCAGGTTTTACCTCAAGCGCTGTTTCAGCAGGATAAATATAAAGAGGGGCAGTATCAACCTGCGCTGCAGTGTTCTCAACAGGTTCTGTTGGCGGAACCTGAGAAACAGCAATCGGCGTTTCAGTAAAGTTTTTCTCTTCTGCTTCAGGCGGTATTTTGTTTGCCGCACTAGCTGCGGGTTTCAGTGTTTTAGAACTTGCAGCGCATCCGAAAATAAATGCAATAAAAAATACGCATAAAATTATTTTTCCCATAAATCGCCCCCCTCATATTCACCTGTCCATTACCACATAATTTATTATAATACATTTTTTTAAAGATTCAACTAATTAAAAAGTTTTATCTTATTTTTAATGTATCTCTCACAGAACCACTTATGTCTTTTACAGTAACGTCTATTTCATTATTATCCTTAACATCAATTATTGCAAAATTATTAAACCCCCCCTGTTTTTCCGAAGCAGATATATGAGCCCCTCCCCCTCCTGTTATAATCTGATAAATACCTTCGTGAACAGATCTATTATACAAATGCTCGTGGCCGCAGAAATACACGCTCGCTTTGCGCTGTTTAAAAATACCCCATAATTCGTCTCTCTGAGCGGCATATTTATCCAGAGAGCCCCCCCTGTGGTTATAAACAGGGTAAGCCGGGTCATGTCCAAAAATAAAAATTATACTTTTATTATTTTTTTCTAAATCCTCTTTCAGCCAATTTAACTGCGCCTGGCCAATAGAATGAAAGTTATTAAATATAGCTGTGTCAATCGCAACAAAATGCGCATTTTTATGGTCAAAAGAATAGGTTAGTTCCTCGAGGCCCCCAGGCCCGTTCTGAGGCATCTCAAAAACCGATCTGGCTATATTTTCAGACATCTCCGATTCTACCTCATGGTTCCCCATGCTTATATAAAAAGGTATTTTGTATCTTTCTATTATGCCTTTCCATTTTTTTAATCTACTGATATGCACGGCGCTTTTAGTAGAACCTGTTATCATATCCCCTGTAACTAATATAAAATCCACGCCTTCTGATTTTATTTTATCCAGGATGGTCTTCATTATTTTAACATTGATTCCGTCTTTAGAGTCATTCCGCGTATCACCTATAACAGCAAACCTGAAATCAGCGAAACAAGGCTGTAGGGGACAGGCATGCCTGTCCCCTACAAAAAGCAGGTATATTATAATTATAATAATATTTTTTATAATTTTCATAATAAAAAAGCCGGATATATTTCTCCGGCTTGTTATTTATAACTTATTCCGTTCGCCGAACGGACAGTTGTCCGTTCGGCGAACGAGAAACAGGCTCAAATTTATTCTTGACTAAAAGCCATTTCAAGAAAATTCTTCAGCCTCCTGGACCTTGTAGGATGCCTGAGTTTCCTCAATGCCTTTGCCTCTATCTGCCTGACTCTTTCTCTGGTCACATTAAAGATACTGCCCACCTCTTCAAGCGTCCTTGGATAACCATCGCCTATACCGAATCTCAGCCTCAATACCCTCTTTTCTCTTTCTGTAAGGGTATTAAGAATGTTATCCATCTCTTCTTTTAAAATTGTATACGCAGTGGCGTTTGCAGGCGATACAGCTCTCTTGTCTTCTATAAAATCTCCAAAATTAGTATCTCCTTCGTCGCCTATAGGCGTCTGCAGGGAAATAGGCTCCTGGGCAATTTTAAGTATACTTCTGACTTTTTCAACGCTCATCCTCATCTCATGAGCTATTTCTTCCGCAGCAGGTTCCTTGCCGTTTTCCTGCACCAGTATCCTGGAAACCCTTATGAGCTTATTTATAGTCTCTGTCATATGCACAGGTATCCTGATGGTACGGGCCTGATCAGCTATTGACCGCGTAACCGCCTGCCTGATCCACCATGTAGCATATGTAGAAAATTTATAGCCGCGCCTGTATTCAAACTTCTCAACGGCCTTCATCAGGCCTATGTTGCCTTCCTGGATAAGGTCCAGGAAAGAAAGGCCCCTGTTGGTATATTTTTTAGCGATACTCACGACAAGCCTGAGGTTCGCTTCAACCATTGCCTTTTTTACTTTGTTAAATCTTAACGCCTTTTTTCTTATAACCGCGTACTCTTTCTTTATATCGTCTATTTTTGCGCCAAACCTGGATTCTATGTCTTTTTTTCTTTTCTCAAAAGACTTTATGCTGCCCTTTATCCTGCGCCTTCTCATCCTCTGGATCTCTTTATCTATATTGTCCATTTCAGATATGGCCATCTTGATACCGTTAGCCATATCGTCTACGATAGAAATACAGAGATTAAACTCAAGACAAAGTTCCATTATATTAGAGCCTTTTCTTGCAGCCCTTATCCTTCGGACAAGCCCTGAGATCTTTTTAAATACCAGTTCTTCTGTCTTAAGTTTCGGCTCTTCCTTTATAATTTCTTCTATATTAACGCTTCTGGTCAGGATCCTGTTAGCAAGAGCGAGTACTTCATCCTTTACAAAAGGCGAACTCAGTATAGCTCTCTTATATTCCTCTTCTGCCTTTTCTATCTCCTGCGCAAGCCTTATCTCATCCTGCCTGGAAAGAAGAGGTATCTGGCCCATCTGCCTGAGGTACATCTTTACAGGATCTTCTATGCCTATATCAACAACTACCTCGCGCTGTTCAGCAGGCTCTGCAGCAACATGTCTTTCAGTATTAAACGGCTGCTTATTTTCCGCTCCATCTTCTTCCTTAGCTGCGGACTTAAGCTCTTCTTCTGAATCAACTATTTCTATATTCTCTTTCTCCAGGATAGCAAGGACTTTTTCTATCTGCTCGGAAGAGACAATTTCTTCAGGAAGAAAGTCATTTATCTCTTCATAAGTAAGATGCCCTTTTTTCCTGCCGAGCGCAACCAGTTTATCAAACTGGCTCTCCAGGATTGGAACCTTCTTGCCCTTTGTTTCTTTTTTCATGTTTAAAGCCCCCTCTTTATAAGTTGGTTAAATTCCCCTACAAGTCGTTTTTCCTCTTGTTCGTAACCGCTTTTCTGCGCTACATGAATCCTGCTCTGTATATCCTTAAGCAGGGCATTCTTGTTATCCCTCTTTATAGTCATTATACAATCTGAAACATTCTTATCCTTATCTCTCATATCCACTTCTTCGCTTACTATACAGGATATTACATTCTGCGGAACTCTTTCTCCCAGGCAATTTATAAGTTTTGTTATATCTACAGCGCCGTCCTCTGAGTCAATTGAAAAAAGCGCTTCAGCTATATTTTTAATATCCTGACTCTTGAAATCCGCAAGGCTTAATTCACCCCTGACTATCTTTACGATATTAATATCCTCCATCATCAGCTTTGCGAGTATCTTTTCTGCAGGAGCAATATCTATTTTCTTCCTTGCCTGCCCCGCATCTGAGCGAAGCGAATGGTGCGGGGTCCCTTTTATTTTCTTCAACTCTTCCCACACAGCATCCTCTTTCACAGAAAGCTCCTGCGCAAGAAGCCTTATATACTCTGCCCTCACAATCGCATTCTTGACCCTGTGAATAGTGGAAAGCATCTCTTTTATGATCTCTGCCTTTGATTCAGGCTCTGTATTATCAAACCTGTTTTTCATTATGTCCAGCTTATAGGTAAAAAGGCTTTTTGATTTTTTTATTGCCTCGTCAAACTTCTCCCTGCCGAATTTCCTTAAAAAACTATCCGGGTCATAGCTTGCCTCCAGCGTGGCTATTTTCACATTCATGCCTTCTTCAAGGAATAAATCCAGGCCCCTTAATGATGCCATCTCGCCTGCCTGGTCCGCATCGTAAAGCATCACGACGTTATGCGTGTATCTTTTAAGAAGCCTTATTTGTTCCACAGTCAGCGCGGTCCCGAGAGAGGCTATTGTATTATTCACGCCATGCTGGTGGCATGTTATTACGTCAAGATACCCTTCGGTTATTATCGCGAAATTTCTTTCTTTTATACCGGCCTTTGCAAAATTAAGGCCGTATAAATGCTGGCCTTTTTTATAAACAACTGTCTCGGGGGAATTGATGTATTTCGGCAAAGAATCGTCCATGACTCTCGCTCCAAAACCAATTACCCTGTCCCTCGCGTCAAATATGGGAAATACAATCCTGTTCCTGAAAAGATCGTAACAGGAACTTTCTTTTCCTTTTATGATCAATCCTGCCTTAAAAATCGTGTCCTGCTTTACCCCTCTTCCTGACAAATAATCCAGAAGGCCCTTCCATGAAGAATCCGCATATCCAAGCCTGAATTTTTTTACTATGGAAGCTTCCAGGCCTCTCTTTGCTATATACCGTTTTGGTTCTCCCCCTACAAGAAGATTGGAATAATAATTTGCCGCAATGTCATTTACTGTGTACACCGCGCTGACAATAGAGCTATCCGGATCATCGTGACCCTTATATTCAGGCAGCTTTACGCCTGTCTTCTCAGCCAGCATCCTTACCGCATCAATAAAATCCACCTTCTCGTATTCCTTTATAAAATTAAACGCATTGCCCCCTGAGTTGCACCCGAAACAATGGTATATCTGTTTATCAGGGCTGACTACGAAAGAAGGCGTTTTCTCGTGATGAAAAGGACAGCATGCCTTAAAATTCCTGCCTGCCGGTTTCAATGAGATATAGCCGGATATTATCTCAACTATGTCGCATTTGTCCTGAATCTCGTTTAATATATTTTCCGGTATCTTGCCCATTTATTTTTTCCTTGAAAATCTCTTAAATCCCGAGCATGTCAATATCTTGAATTTTCCTTTTTTCTCAAGCTCATCCAGCATGATATTCAGGCCTACATTATCGCTTGCAATATGGCCTGCAATCACCACGTTCATATGTTCTTCCTTAGCCTTTTTAAAATGATCCTCGCTTAGATGCATGCATACCAGCGTAGAGACGCCTGCCTCTGAAAGTTTTTTAAATATATCCTTTGACCCTTCTGTTCCGCCTGTCATATCTACAAAAATCTTTCCTGTCTTGCTGGAATTGTCGCCTTTTATAATCCTTGGGCCTGCGTTTTCTTTAGCTGCCGCGCTGTATTCAGGCATATCTCTTAATATATCTATTATCTCGCCCAGGGTATTGGGTTTTTTCCTGTCCATTAAACTCTGTAAATAAGTAACTACGCAGTTATCGGCAGGCGTATGGCAGCTCATGAAATTAATATCCAAGAGCCTCGCGGCATCAACAGTCCTTGTATGGTTTACAGGCATTACCTTTCTTTCAACTTCCTTTATCCTGTCATGCATAAGCGATTCAGCTACACTTATAGGAACGCCTATCTTGTTTAATATATCAATCTGCATATACATTACATTAAAAAATCCTGCCAGGGCAAGTCCTTCAGGATGGTGCGCCATCACCAAGTCTATTTTTTCTCCTTTTTCTTTCAGCCTGTCTGTCAGAAGCATCTCTCCGACTTCCATATCCACTCCAACAAATATTGTCTTTATCTCGCTGTCTTCCTTGCCATTGAGTATCCTGGTATCGCTGTAAGGATTACTAAGCTTCTCTTTGTCGTAAAAATCCTTATCCTTCCCTGTTAATTTCTCGTATTCTTTCTGCGCCCTCAGAAGTTCTTTTCTAACGCTCTCCTTGCCTCTGGGGTCATTCTCCATGCCAAAAAGCACTGCGTTCCTATAGATGTCTATTAATTTCACGGCATTCCTCCTGTTACATTCTGTGTAGGGAACGGTTTTAAACCGTTCCCTACATTATTATTTTGTTATTAATTTAACGAGCGGTGTTTCAAATCTTTGCCAGGGATAAACGCTCATCCCTGTCTTGTACGCAAAAGACGCCACTAGCGAGGCATATGGAGCTGAAAAAGACTTTTCTTTCGCGCTTTTATAAAAATAATTACCAGGGCTGTGGATAAGCAAAAGATACATAAGCCCTATTAAAAGAACTCCTCTTCCCAATCCTAACACAAGGCCGATGGCCTTATTGGCCAGGGAAACGTTTTCAGAATTGCCCAAAAGCTTATCAGCCAGAACGCTCAACAGCTTAAATATCAGGATCGTTGCCAGAAATATTAATAAAAACCCTAATACTTCTGATTTTACGCCTGATATCCTGGCATTTTTGGCCAAGAAACCACTTACTAAAATATAATCATTGAATGAAAGAACAAACGCTAAAAAAAGGCCTGAAAGCCTGAAAAACTCGGGCAAGAGCCCGTTTTTAAAACCTACGTAACATGTTCTAAATAAAAGAATTACAAAAACAATGTCAATCCAGTTAAATTTTATTTGAGGCATAATTTAAAATGAGGAATTACTCCAAATATGAAAGAAGTATACCATATGCTTTCTGATTTGTCAAGGCCAGCTGGCAAGTTATTAGGCTGGATTTCATAGAATCAGGGCCATCTATCAATACCTTTATATACCTGTCTGTGTACCCGCTCAAAAACCCATGCTTATCCCTCTTGTCTTCTACTAAAACTTTTGCTTTTTTACCTGCGAAGGCTTTCTCAAACTCCATAGCAAAGTTATTTGCAATATCCATCAGGATATGTTCCCTCTTCTTCTTTAAAAAGCTGCTTATATTATCCTTGTAACTATACGCAGAAGTGCCCAGTCTCCTGGAAAACCCAAACATATGCATGCGCATAGGCCTGATTTCTTTTATAAAACTAACTGTATTCTCGAAATTAACGTCTTTTTCCCCTGGGAAACCTACCATTATATCAGTGCTTATTGCTATATCAGGAATCGCTTTCCTTAATTTATTTACAATGTCTGCGTAATCATCTGCCTTATAGGGCCTGTTCATTTTTTTTAATATTTCATCATCTCCGCTTTGAAAAGGTATATGCAGGTGTTTGCACAGTTTTTCTTCTGATTTTATCAAATCTATCAAATCACCTGTTACATCTTTAGGCTCTATGGAACTGAGCCTCATCCTCCAGTCTCCTTTTATCTTACATATATCTTTTATTAATTTAGGTAGATTTGCATCTTTTGAAATATCTTTCCCATATGCCCCGAGGCATATTCCTGTCAAAACTATCTCTCTGTAACCATTACTCAGTATAGCCTTGCATTCCTTTAATATGTCTTCACTAGGCCTGCTCCTGGACCTGCCCCTTACAATCCTTACCTTGCAGTAAGAGCAGGTATTGTTGCACCCGTCCTGAATCTTGACAAACGCCCTAGCATGCCCTTCGAAATCTGTAATAGAATCATTATTTTCTTTTGTCATTGCGAGGAGTCCGCCAGAGGCGGACGACGAAGCAATCTCTGGAATTCGATATTTGTCTTTATTTTTTATAATAAAATCCACGCCTTTAAGTTTACGTAAATCCAGATCGCTGGACTCTATCATGCATCCTGTTGCTATAATACATTTATTCTTTTTTCTCAAACCTGACCGGATTAATTTTAAAGACTTGGAATCGCTGGTTGAAGTAACTGTGCAGGTATTAACCACGCATATATCAGCTTCATCGCTACTGCCTGCTTCGATATACCCATTCTTCAGAAAATTCTCGCGCATGACCTGCGATTCATACTGATTAACCTTGCATCCAAGGGTTTTTATGTAAAACTTTTTTATAGTCATGCCTATTGTCTTTCTATCTGATGCCGTTAATTCACAAACAAGTCATACTCGTTTTGTGAATTAACGCGGCGGAAGAATTATAATCTATCGTTTTAAACAATATGCCCCGAACTGAAGCAAACCTTTTAACCTGGCTTTAATATCATGGAATGACTTCGGACGCATTATTTGCGAGAATATGTAGCCCGGCCTCAGGTAAAAGCTGTAAAGCGCCCTGTCTACAGCTTTATTCATTGCGCTGCAGGAAAGCTGCGAGTAATCTATTATTGCCCTCTGCTCTTTTTTCTCGTCCACCCAATCCTTCCAATCTTTAGCTGCTATATAATTATTATCCTTGCACCAGTTATAAAACTCTGTGCCTGGATACGCGCATAAGCCGCTGAATTGCGCAGTATCTATTGGAAGTTTTACTGCGAACTTTATTGTCTTTTTCACTGAATCAGGCGTTTCCCCTGGAGAGCCTATTACAAAACAGCCATGAACAGAAATACCAGCTTTTCTGGCAAGAATGGCAAAATTTCTCATCCTGTCAGCAGTTATGCCTTTTTTAAGGCTTTTTAACATCTCATCATCTCCTGATTCAAAACCAACGCACATCATCCTGCAGCCTGCTTGCTTCATCAGCTTTAATATAGAGATATCTTGTATCTCAGGCCTTGCATTGCACGACCAGGAAATCTTTATATTCCTATCTATAATGCCTTTACATATCTTTTCCAGCCTCGAGATGTGCTTAGCCAGGGTAAATGTATCATCTTCGAACATTATTTCTTTTAAATTCGGAAACAGCTTTATATCATACTGTATCTCATCCAGCGCATTTTCAGGGCTTCTGTATCTATATTCCCTGCCATACATAACCTGCGGAAATAAACAAAATATGCACCTTCCTTCGCACCCCCTTCCTGTGACAATGGTAAGAAAAGGGTTTCTTTTTGCAGGGCTGTAATAATCTTTTGGGTCTATATGGCGCCAGGCAGGAAAAGGCAGGCTGTCCAGATTCTGGATAAACTGCCTGTCAGGATTATGGGCAATTTCCCCGCTATTAAAATACGATACACCCTGTATATTTGAAAAACTGCTTCCTGCGGCAATATCTTTCAATGTCCAGTCATATTCTCTTCTTGCAATGGCATCCAGAAAACCCTGGCCTCTTTTGAGCGTATCCTCTGGTTCAGCGCTCACATGAGGCCCTGTCATAACAGTAATTGCCCTGCCATTGGATTCTTCTTTACACATCCTGGCATAAGTTATATCAGAATCTATTGAAGGTGTTGTGGCATTGATCACTACCATATCAGGCTTGAAATCGCTGAATATCCTTCTTGTTTCTGCAAATGAAATATCCCTGGCTGCGCCATCTATAAATTTACATACATGCCCGTCTCTTTCAAGCACAGCTATGGCTGTACAGATGTAGTCAGGATGGCGCTGCTCCCTTGCCCTAGATTTTGCAAACCACCTGGCGGTCTTACAAAACCCTTTTCCATAAGATGGATTAAGAAATAATACTCGCATATAAATTTATTTTCAGCCAGCCCTGGCAGGTTTTGAGAAAAGCCTCGCCGATTCGAGCGGGCACGGTGTCCTGCAAGTAGGCTGGGGCCATTCTGCACAGAAATGCTTTTGGGGCGCACTACGGTTTACGGCTCGGTTTTTATACCGAAGGTAGTCTTGACGGTATAAAAACTCTCGCCGTAAATCCTTGCGCGCTTAATATCAAAGAGTATTGGCTCCAAAACCTTTCAAATGTGCCTCAGGCCCCAGCCTACTTGCAGGACGAGCGACCCTTCGACAAGTGGTTCGACAGGCTCACCATCTTGAACCATCCTGAGCAAAGTCGAAGGGCTCAGGACTGTACAAGTCCCGAGCGAAGCCGAGGGACGTCTTTTCGAAAGCCTGCCAGGGCTGGCAAAATATAGTTAAACTGCAATACAATAAAAAAGCATTCCGAAATGCCTGGCTAATAACCTTTCCGGCGAAATCCTGAATGGCAAAACACTTATTCCTCCAGAAGCAGTAACCTTCAGCCTGTTCCTAGCGTGCAAATCCAGTAATTCTCTCAGGATGAAAGGCCTCTCTTTGATATCCATCACAAAAGGCCTTATCATAGACCAGAGAGAGAACCTATTAGGCGCAAAATTTATAATAAGCCCTCTATTTTTCTTAACAGCCTTTACATTTGAGATAATCCTGTCCTGATCCTCTTTTGAATAATGCTCCAGAAGCCCATCGCTGAATATGATGTCAAATTTTATATCAATGCCTTTCAGCGCCAGCTCATCAAGAATATCCCACTTTATATACGCTCTGGCTTTATTGTCTGTAACATCCTTTGCGATAAATAGAGCCCTGTCAGAATAATCCATGGAATACACATTGCACCCCATGGATATAAAATAAGAAGAGAAAAATCCTGTGCCGCATCCCGCATCCAGGATATCCATTCCTGGCTTGACATAACCAGACAAGACCTGTGTTATGCGCCTCTTAGACCATGATACAGGCTTTGCAGAATTATATCTCTTCCAGAAATTATCCCATTCTGAAAATCCAGAACCTGATGAAGCCAAATGCCCCTCCTGCTATGCGGACAAATACGCGGATAAAAGTAACGAATGAAAAACCCGCGTATAAAATATTCTTTCCCTGCACAGCGATCTTTACAGCCTGCGATAATTGTATCAGAAAAAGCGCAATAGCCAATATAGAAGCTATTTCTAAATTAAAAAATAAGCAAAATACGGCCCCCATAGCCAGAAATACTTCCAGAAAATCCTTCCAGTAACCATATTCATCTTTAGCTATCATGGGGCAATGAGCTTTATAAAGCTTCATCCTCCAGTAAGCATGCCTGAACTGGACATCAAAATATTCCAATAATCTCAGTATGTTTTTATGGCTCACGAAAGCATTTTTTGCAAAATATATCTTATACCCTGACCTTATTATCCTGTAGGATAAATCCGTATCTTCTCCGCTGGCATTGCAATATTCAGGGTTAAACCCTCCTGCGGCTTCAAAGGCATTCCTTTTAATCATGACGTTATAGGTGCCGAAAGAGTTCACATACTCAGGCATCCTGGAATGCCTGTCTCTTATCTCATAATGGACAAACTTATCCAGTAAATAAGGCGACCCGTATACGTCGTAACTCCCTGCCACAGCCCCTGTATCTTCGGCATAATAATGATTGACTAATTTTGAAACCCAGCCTGTATCAGGTGTGCAATCTGCATCTGTGAAACATATTGCATCGCCTTTTGCATTCTTAAATCCATTATTTCTGGCTGAAGCAGGGCCTGACTTCTTCTGATATATATATTTTACATCAGGCCGGACAGCAGCCTCTTTTGTGTTATCCGTTGACCCGTCATCAACCACTATTATCTCGATTCTGTCAGCAGGATAATCCTGGCTTTTGCAGGCCTCTATTGCCTGCAAAATAGTAGAACCGGCATTAAACACAGGTATTACAATTGATATAAATGGTTTTTCCATATTGAAATTTTAGCTTTTATCTTCTTTAATTCCCGCTTCCATTCTTTTTTAGTCTTTATTATATTATCGTACATGCCTTTATTATCCGGTTCTATGCTTAGGGCCTCTCTGTATTCCTCTATGGCAAGTTTAAAATAACCAAACATTGAATAAAGATTCCCGAGATTGTTTCTGGGCTCGCTCTGATCTTTTTTCAAGGCAAGAGAATGTCTAAACGCCTTTTCTGCTTCCTGAAACTTGCGATTTTTAATATAAGCAAGGCCTATCTTATTATAAAAATCATAACTGTCCAGCCCAAGTTTAAACGCCGCGTTATACTCATCCAGGGCTTCCCTGTATTTCCCGTCTTTTATATAAAGGCCCGCCAGGCAATAGCGCGCTTCATAATCTTCCTCTCTTATGCTCACAGCTTTCCTGAAAAACTCCATTGCCCTGGCATAATCGCCTTTTTCTGAATATATATAACCAAGATTACAATAGGCCTTATAGCATTTGGAGTCTATTTTTAATGCCTCTTTTGTAAATTCTATAGCCCTGGCCCTGAAGCCTATAACATCATAAACATGCCCAAGGTTATAATAAGCTGATATATAATCTTTTTTCAGCCCGATAGCTTTTTTAAAAAAGCTTATCGCGGCTACCGGCCTTTTGATTGCTACATATGTGACAGCCAGGTTATTATATGGTTCAAAATATCCTGGCTCTGATTGAATGCTTTTCTTATAGTACTCTACAGCCTTTTCAAAATTACCTTTATCATAATATGCCATGCCGAGATTATTGTATGTAAAATGAATAAAAGGGCTGTTTTTTTCATATTTAAGCACATTATTAAACAAACTTACAGAATCCTTCCATACCTTTCCATAACTCATAGTGAAAAAAATGCAATAGATGAAAAACGATACTATAAGAATACCACTTAATAATTTTCCAATCCTGGGCTTTGCCATATCATTAAAAACTACGCATATCGCCATAAAAAAACCTATTGAAGGCAGATAAAGCCACCCCTCTCCAAAAAAAACTGAAACAGGGTATATGTTAAGGACTGGCAATAGGCTTAATAAAAACCACAAAGCGCCGAACAATATCAGGCTGTTTTTACGAGAAATCCTTTTAACAAATATGATCAAAAATATCAAAGCTGCTGCTGATAATAATGTGCCAGGCTCAAAAATATTCCTCGCAGGATTTATGAACCATTCCATATGGAGATCTAGCGGAAACAAAAGCACTCTTATATATAAAAGTATTACTTTAAAATCCGTGAGCATGCGGTTCCACAAAGGCACTGTGGCGGGAAAACTCATATCTATTACAGGATTAGGCCCCTTCGCAAAGTTCAGGGCAGTCATCCTTAAAAATATATATAACGACAACACGCATGCGTGAGGCAATAAATATTTATAAAAAATCTTTTCCCTGTATGCTATCAGGGCTAATAATAACAGCAGCGCTACTGCCATTTCTTTGCATAAAAGCGATAAAATAAATGCTGACACTGAAACAATGTAGAATATAATATTGTTCTCTCTCCTGTATTTTATAAAAAATATTATTGATAAGAACATAAACAGCCCCATCAGTAAATCAGACCTGGCAGGAATATAAAAAGTTATGCCTGAAATAGCCGGAGCTATGCCGAATAATAAAGCCGTAAAAAATGCTACATAAGGTGAAAAGGCGATTGCGTAAATAATAATGTATACCAATGCCGCGTTGAACATATGCAGCATGAGGCTCGTAAAATGATACCCGAAAGGATTCATTTTCCAGATTGAATAATCTACCATAAGAGAGACTGCCTGAAGCGGCCTGTAAAAATTGCTGTGCAGGTCGTCCCCTTCATATAGCTGGCCTCTGAAAATTTTTGTAATAAAACTCCAGTCCTTTATGTGTGGATTATTCGTTATCAGGTATTTATCGTCCCATGAAAAATCATTCTTGAGATACGGCGAAAATACTATAACTATGATAAGGGCTATTAAAAGGATATGCGTTTTAGGCGTGATTTTCATATTTTATCAGCTATAAGCGATTTATTTTTTTCAAAAACCTTGTTGCCTGGAAAAAGGGCCAGGGCCCTGTCTATGAAAAATAAAGCCCTGTTATAATCCCCTGATTTATAATAGATGCCGGATATCTCATTGTATAAAAACGGGCTGCGATTTTCATGTATAAGCGCCTTTTTAAGTTCTAAAATTGCATCTTCCGGCCTTACTCCCTGCAGATTATAAATATGGCCTTTTATGGCATAAGGGATACTGGGCGAGTTGTCGGTTTTAAGAGCAATGTCGCATTGCTTCAATGCCTTTTCTAAAATATCCGGGTCAGGCCGTCTTATGTATTCATCCATATAAGCCAGCGCAAGGTTTGTCCTGTCAACAGGCCTTATTCTGTCCTGTTCTGGCCTGAATCCTCCGTATGTAAGATCAGGCTTGAGTATAATAAATAAAAATAAAAACATTATAATAACTGCCGAAGGCTTAACATATTCCCTTTTCCTGATATTTTCTATAATAAAATAAAAAGGATATGATGCAAATATAATAAAAAACGGGACTACAGGCAGTCTAAACCTGTCCTGAATATGGAATAATATCACTGAAAAACTGAGAACAAAAAGAAAGATATAAAGTATATACAGTTTTGGCTTCATTGCAGGGACAGGACATTGTCCTGTCCCTGCAAGAAAAATGCCTACCAAAGCCAGGCTGCAGATAAATTGAAAATTAAAAAGCGGCCATCTTAACAGAGTAGGAAATTCCTCTCTGTAGAGATAGTAATTAGTATTGGACGGGGCTTCGTACCCGTTAAAAAACATCCATATCTTCCTCA
>ERZ1292640.2421-Hain-H43-02um-R1-2421-length-14918-cov-9_pt1 | contig 14918 bp, 15 predicted proteins | sample MGYA00564404_ERZ1292640 | MGnify/ENA primary metagenome ERZ1292640 (study PRJEB36523, sample SAMEA6512636) | groundwater metagenome | collected 2019-01-08 | study: AquaDiva: Metagenomics assemblies of 32 groundwater samples
TCCTTGTATAGCCCAGTTTCTTATGAATATTAAGGAGCGCGGCTGGAAAACAGGGATTGGCATATCGGTTTTTGTTCTGTTTTTTTCATTTACAGTAGCGTATATAGTAAATTTTGTATTAACAAGGCTCGGGATAATATTATAAGGAGATCAAGTTATGCTCGGAGACAGGGAAGAAGAGATATTAGAGGCGCTATGGGGAGAGATAGTAGAGAAAAAAAATCATGCGTGCGATGTAGCTGTATTAAAAGATGACGAGGCCATTAGAAAATTAACCGGCCTGGATTATGTTGAGGTTAAGAATAATCAGGTCAAACTGACAAATAAAGGCCGGGAAGAGGCCAGGAATTGCGTAAGGCGGCATCGTCTGGCAGAAAGGTTGTTTGTGGATGTTCTCGATATCAAGAGAAGATTGGTGCACGAAGCGAGCTGTAAATTTGAGCATCTTTTACATAAAGGGCTGGATGAGAATGTCTGTATATTGCTGGGCCATCCCAGAACCTGCCCGCACGGAAGGCCTATCCCTGAGGGTGATTGCTGTAAGGATGCGAAAAAGATACCCAAAAAATTAATTATGCCGCTGAGTGAATTAGAGCCGGAAAGAAAAGCCCTAATCTCGCATTTAGAGACGCAGGACCAGGTCATACTGCAAAAAATAATCGCTATGGGAGCGCTGCCTAATACAGGCATTAAGCTAATCCAGAAATTTCCTTCTTTTGTTTTCCAAATAGGCAAGAGCCAATTTGCGGTTGATAAGGAATTGGCATCTTGTATCTATGTCAGAAAGGAGACATGATCATGAAAAAACTGCTGCATGTTATTGCCACGCCCAGAAGCGGTGATTCCAGGACGCTAAAGGTTACAGAGGCTTTTTTTGAAGGATTGAAAAAAAATGATCCTGATTGCGGGATAGATGCCCTGGATGTTACAAAGGAAAAGCTTCCGCAGATGACAGTAAAGGCCGTAAACGGTAAATATGTATTGCTTGGAGGCAAAGACCTGCCCGAAGATTTAAAGCCGGCCTGGAACGATATTATAAAACACATAGAGAGATTTCTTTCCGCGGACGGGTATATCATAAGCGCGCCTATGTGGAACTTTAGTATCCCTTATTACCTGAAACATTATATAGACATAATTCTTCAGCCAAAATATCTTTTCAGATATACAGAAAAAGGCCCTGAAGGCCTGGTCAAAAATAAAAAGATGATAGTTATTACGAGCCGTGGAGGAGACTATTCTCCCGGAAGCTCCAGCCAGGTCTATGACTACCAGGAACCATACCTTAAGGCGGTATTCGGCCTTGCGGGCATAACAGATATTACCTTTATTAACAGCCAGCCAATGGATGCCCTTGGTCCTGAGGTCCAGAAGCAAAAAATAGAAGACGCGAAAAAAATCGCCAAAGATGCCGGCGGATCATTCTTTTAAAATGATGGGAGCCCTGCTCCTATCATAAAAAATACTTGACAACTGTTTTAAATAATACTATAATAGTATTATTAAGAAAGGTGGATACATGAGGTTTATAACAAGGGATGCTGACTACGCCATACAGGCGCTTCTTTTTATGGCAAAGGTCCAGAAGAAAGAGGCGCGGAAAGTAATTACAGTGGATGAAATAGTTAGGGAAAAAGGCCTGCCGGAAAGATTTTTGAGGCGCATACTCCAGAAACTGGCCAAGAACAAAATACTTTTTTCATATAAAGGCAAGTCAGGCGGGTTTTCGTTTATGGCAAAACCTGAAAATATAAAGGCGTTAGATATTATAAGGATATTCCAGGATAATATCAGGTTTAGCAATTGTTTCCTGAAAAGCAGCATATGCCCTAATATAAAGACATGCGCTTTCAGAAAGAGGTTAAAAAAAATAGATAATATGGTTATTAAAGAGCTGGGGAGTGTCACTTTAAAATCTTTATTGTAAAAGAAATTTTTATGGGTAAGCGTAAGATTGTTAAGATAGATGAGAAAAAGTGCACAGGATGCGGCTTGTGTATTCCAAATTGCGCCGAAGGGGCTCTTCAGATAATAGACGGGAAAGCAAGGCTTGTGAAAGAGATATATTGCGATGGTTTAGGCGCTTGTCTTGGCCATTGCCCTGAAGGCGCTATTACTATTGAAGAAAGGAATGCCGGGGAGTTTAACGAAGGAGCTGCCAGGAGGCATCTGGAAGAGATAAAGAAGAAAGAGGAGAAAAAATTAGCATGCGGATGTCCTGGGACTGCGGTGAAAACGCTTAAGCCTAAAGAGGTGAAGGGTGGAGGGTTAAGGGTAACAACTGAATCTGAACTGATAAACTGGCCGGTGCAGCTTAAGCTGGTTTCGGTAGAGGCGCCGTATTTGAAAAATGCTGATTTATTGATAGCAGCGGACTGCGTGGGATTTTCATATCCTGATTTCCATGAGGGTTTATTAAAAGGAAAGGCCCTTGTTATCGCGTGTCCGAAACTGGACGAAGCAGATATTTACATAGAAAAACTTTCAGAGATTTTCAGGGTCAATAATCTGAAAAGCATAACTGTGGCGCATATGGAAGTGCCTTGTTGTTTTGGTTTGAACAGAATAGTGAGCGAGGCGCTGAAATTGTCAGGCGTTAAAATACCTCTGAAGGAAATTACGATAGGCATCCAAGGCGGTATAAAGTGAGTTTTTTTGATACCTGTCCTGGTTCAAAGAGAATAAAAGAGCCGTTTCCTGAAAATATAAAATGTTCGTGCGGGAAAGAAATAGAAATATGGTCAGATGAAGTAGAGGCAGCGTGCCCTTATTGCAAAAAAAGGGCAAAGAGGCGCTTGCCGGTTTCTTGTTTAGATTGGTGCAGCATGGCAAAGGATTGTATAGGGCCTGAGAAATACGAAAGATATAAAAAACGTAAGGGGGGTTGACATGTTTTGTTATCAATGCGAGCAGACAGCAGGTGGAACAGGATGCACGAGGGTTGGCGTGTGCGGTAAGAATGAGGATATACAGAGCCTGCAGGATACATTATTATTTGGCTTAAAAGGTATTGCGGCGTACGCGTATCATGCCAGGGAGCTGGGAGCCATAGATAAAGAAGTAGACGCTTTTATGCATGAGGCGCTGTTCAAGACAGTTACAAATGTGAGTTTTGACATTAATCAATATATTGAGCTGGTCTTAAAATGCGGTTACATTAATATAAAGGTAATGGAGCTTTTAGATAAAGCCCATACGGAAAAATTTGGAAATCCTGTTCCAACAGAGGTTGAGACAGGGACAAAAAAAGGCCCTGGCATACTTATTACAGGCCATGACCTTTTAGATCTTTATGAATTGCTGAAACAGACAGAAGGCGCAGGCGTGAATGTTTATACGCACGGTGAAATGCTTCCCGCGCATGGATATCCTGAGCTTAAAAAATTCAAGCATTTCGTTGGTAATTACGGCGGCGCATGGCAGGAGCAGAAGAAAGAATTCAAGGAATTTCCTGGCGCTATTCTGGCCACTACAAATTGTATTCTTATCCCTCCGGAAAAAACTTATCTGGACAGGTTATTTACAATAGGCATAACAGGCGTTCCCGGATCAAAGCGGATAGAAAACAGGAAGGATTTCAGCGAGTTAATAAAAAAGGCAAAAACCCTACCTGGTTTGCAGGATTCTCCTTCTAAGAAGATAATGACAGGGTTCCACCATACAGCAGTTCTGGGCCTGGCGGATAAAATTATAGGGGCAGTAAAATCGGGTAAGATAAAACATTTCTTTTTAATAGGAGGCTGCGACGGAGCAAAGCCAGGCAGAAATTATTATACAGAATTCGCGGAAATGGTGCCTAAGGATTGTGTGATCCTCACATTGGCTTGTGGAAAATACCGCTTCAGTAAAATGGATTTCGGCGATATAGACGGCATACCTAGGCTTATAGATGTGGGCCAGTGCAATAACGCATATTCTGCGATAAAGATTGCAGAGGCTCTGGCAGGAGCGTTTAAAACAGACGTGAACGGTTTGCCATTGACGCTAGTTTTATCCTGGTTTGAGCAGAAAGCAGTTGCGATTCTTTTGAGTTTGTTGTATCTTAATATTAAAGGTATGTATATAGGCCCTACTTCGCCTGCATTTCTTTCGAAAAATGTATTTGGTTTGCTTCAGGAGAAATTTGACCTTAAGTTGATTTCGAATCCAAAAGATGATTTAGATAAAATATTAAAAAGGTAAATTTATGGATCCGAATGTTCTGCATAATATAGGGTATGGGATGTATGTGGTGAGTTCAAATAAGGGAAATTTGCTGAACGGCCAAATAGCAAACACCCTTTTTCAAATAACAAATGAGCCGATAACAGTAGCTGTAAGCATTAACAAAAAAAATCTTACGCATGAATATATAGAGGTAAGCAAAAGATTTAGCGTTTCAATATTGGAGCAGGAAACGCCTTTAAGTTTTATGGGTAAATTCGGGTTCAAATCAGGCAGGACAGAAGATAAATTTAAGGATACAAAATTTATAAAGCTTGTTTCAGGCTGCCCTGTAGTTATTGAAAATACGCTTTGTTATATAGAGGCTAAGGTTATAAATCAGTTTGATTGCGGCACGCATACGCTTTTTCTTGGCCAGATGACAGATTCCAGAATATTAAAGACAGGAAAGCCAATGACGTATGATTATTATCATCAGGTAAAACGCGGCACAACTCCTGAAACAGCGCCTACTTTTATTAGAAAAGAAGGATCTGTCCAGCTCAAGGGAGGAACTATGCAAAAATATAGATGTACAGTATGCGGTTATATATATGACCCTGCTATAGGCGATCCTGACGGAGGTATACAGCCAGGTACTGCATTTGAAGATATACCTGATTCATGGTTGTGCCCTGTGTGCGGGGCCAAGAAAACCGAATTTGTGAAAGAAGGATAATCATATGAAACCACTGGAAATCAAAAAAGGCATATACTGGGTCGGCGCTATTGACTGGGACCTGAGAAATTTTCACGGGTATTCCACCGAACTTGGCTCTACATATAATGCATATCTTATAGTAGATAAAAAAATAACGCTTGTGGATACAGTGAAACACTATATGTTTAACGAGATGCTGGAACGGATAAAGGCTGTAATAGATCCTTCTAAAATAGATTATATTATTTCAAATCATACAGAGATGGATCATTCAGGAAGCATTCTGGATATGATGGATATTGCGAAAAACGCTGTTGTCGTATGCTCTCCTAACGGAGAAAAAGGCCTGAAAAAGCATTTTAAAAAAGATCTGAAGTTCAAAATTGTCAATACGGGCGATTCTATTAATATAGGCAAGAGGAACTTGAATTTTGTATTAATGCAGATGGTTCATTGGCCTGATTCAATGGCTACTTATGTAGCGGAAGATAAACTTCTTTTGCCGAATGACGCGTTCGGCCAGCATATTGCTTCTACTGAAAGGTTTGACGATGAATTTGGATGGGACAGGGTAAAGTTTGAAGCCGCGAAATATTATGCAAACATAGTTTTACCTTTTGGCGCTCAGGTTAATAAGGCCCTAGAGGTTGTTTCAGGCCTGGATATAGACATGATCGGCCCCAGCCATGGTCTTATGTGGAGGAGCTGCATTAAGGATATAACAGTGCTTTATAAAAAATGGGCGGATAATATATGCGAGAAAAAGGCCGTTATTGTATATGACACAATGTGGCATAGCACAGAGAAGATGGCCTATACAATAAAAGATATTTTTGAAGAAAAAAACATACCTTGTGAGATAAAAAATTTACAGGCGAGCCACATATCTAATGTAATGACTTCTATCTTGGATGCGAAATATATATGCGTGGGTTCCCCGACTTTAAATAACGGCATGCTTCCATCGGTGTCAGCGTTTCTTACTTACATGAAAGGCCTTGGCCCGAAAAATAGAATCGGCTTTGCGTTCGGATCATATGGATGGGGAGGCCAGAGCGTTAGCGATACAGAAAATATTCTGGAGCAGGCTAAATTTGAATTGCCGGTGAAAGGATTAAAAATACAGTGGGTACCTGATGCGCTGGAGTTAGATGAGCTAAAAAATAAGATAAGGGAGGTAATAAAATGAAGCTAAAAGGCAGTCAGACAGAGAAAAATCTCCTTGCAGCTTTTGCAGGAGAATCGCAGGCAAGAAACAGGTATACGTATTTCGCGGGCGTTGCGAAAAAAGAAGGTTACGAACAGATATCAGCCATATTTTTGGAAACAGCTGACAATGAAAAGGAGCACGCTAAGAGGTTTTTTAGATTTTTAGAAGGCGGAGATGTGGAAATCGTGGCAGCTTATCCGGCAGGAGTTATAGGCACGACATCGGATAACCTTAAAGCAGCCGCTGATGGCGAGAATATGGAATGGACAAAGATCTATAAGGATTTTGGAAGCGTTGCGCAAAAAGAAGGTTTTAAAGAAGCGGCAGAACAGTTTAAAGAGATTGCGATGGTAGAAGTGGAACATGAAAAGAGGTACAGGAAACTCTGGAAAAATGTCAAAGATAAAAAAGTATTCAAGAAAGATATGGATATGAAATGGAAATGCCGTAACTGCGGCCGTGTCTATGAAGGTATAGAGCCTCTGGATAAATGTCCTACATGCGCTCATCCACAGGCGTATTACGAATTAATAGCCGAAAACTATTAGACATGCTTCCCTATCTCATTTTATGGGAGAGGGTCAGGGTGAGGGTAAAATGAAAGTCTTAGGAATAAACGGCAGCCCTAGAATAGGAGGCAACACTGATATTCTTTTGGATAAAGTCCTGGAAGGCGCTGAAAGTAAAGGCGCTGAAACAGAAAAAATTATTCTGAATAAGCTTAAATTTTCTCCATGTCAAGAATGCGAAAGCATGAGAGATGACGGTGAGTGCGTAATCCATGACGACATGCATGAGTTATACAAGAAGATTAAAGATGCGGATATTTTGGTTTTAGCCTCGCCTATTTTCTTCGGTAGTTTAAGCGCTCAGACAAAAATGATGATTGATAGATTTCAGTGTGTCTGGCATTTGAAGTATATGCTTAATAAAGATACGGGCTACAGAAAGAAAAAAGCTGTATTTATTTCTGTTGAAGGATCAAAGAGAAATGATTTTTTTGAAAACGCAAAGCGCATTGTCAAAAATTTATTTGCGACTATAGATGCAGAATATCAGGGAGAGCTTTTTTGTTCCGGCATGAATGATAAGGCAGGCATTTTAAAACACGCTGGTTGTTTAAAAAAGGCATTTGAGTTAGGCGCGAGGATAGTGTCTTAAAAGCGTAGGAGATTGGAAAATATGGGGAATATATTTTCCGGAAACGAAATAGTAGAAATGGCGGTTGAGATAGAGAAAAACGGCAGGGATTTCTATGACTCTGCGGCGTTGGTATTAAAAGATAAGAATGTCAAAGATATTTTTAAACACCTGGCAAATCAGGAGGAAAAACATATAAAGGTATTCGAGAAAATACTGTCAGGGGTTAAAAAATACGAGCCGGTTGAAGCATATACGGACGAATATTTTGGTTATATAAAGGCATTGTCAGAGGAGTATGTTTTTACAAAAAAGAAAAAAGGCAAAGAAATAGCAAAGACAGTAAAAGACGGGAAACAGGCCGTGGAGCTAGGGTTGAGTTTTGAAAGAGACTCTATATTATTTTATTACGAGATGAAGAATTTCGTGCCTGAATCAGAACGGAACATAATAGATGGGTTGATGAAAGAAGAACAGACACATCTCAGGAAACTTTCATTGCTCAGAAGAAGGTGCTATGCCTAATGTTAAAGTGTATTCCACTTCCACTTGTCATTATTGCGTAATGCTAAAAGCTTTCTTGAATAAGAATAATATACAGTTCGAAAATATAGATGTAGGGGTAAATCGGGAAGCCGTAAAAGAGATGATGGATAAGTCAGGCCAGATGGGCGTGCCTGTCTTGGATATAGACGGTCAGATAATAGTGGGTTTTGACAAGGATGCTATATCCAAAGCCCTTGGCGTTATTTGACAAAACGAGTATGACTTGTTTTGTAAAATAACGGTTATATATGAAAGAACTTTTGAAATATTACAGTAAAAAGAAAAAAGAAATAAAAAGCAGACTTAAAGATTTTGAGGATAATTACAAAAAAGACGATAAGCATGTTTTTTCAGAGCTGTGTTTCTGCTTATTGACGCCTCAGGCAGAGGCAGTTGAATGCGACAAGGCCATAAAGAATCTCGAAGATTCAGGCCTGCTTTTTAATGGCGCGCCAGAAGATATAAGTCCATACCTGAAGGCGGCTAGGTTTTTAAATAAAAAGGCGGAATATATCACAGGGGCAAGACAGCTATTTAAAAAGAATGGTTGTTTCCGGATAAAGAATTGCATAGACGAAAAAGACATATTTAAGACAAGAGAGTGGATTGTTAAAAATGTGAAAGGCATAGGGTATAAAGAGGCCAGTCATTTTTTAAGAAATATAGGGTTTGGGAAAGACCTGGCGATACTGGATGTGCATATACTCAAGAACCTGAAATACTATGGGATAATAAAAAAGATCCCGAAATCGCTGACTAAAAATGAATATCTTAAGATAGAAAGCAGATTAAGGGATTTCTGCAAAAAAATCAACATTCAGATGGATGAACTGGATCTTTTATTCTGGTCCAGGGAAACAGGGTTTGTATTCAAATAAAACAAAGGAGGTTCTTATGAAGATCACCGTACATTATATGTTAAGACCTGTGGCCCATTGCAAAGAGGGTTGCAGTAGTTGCTCCCGGGCATGAGCCTAAACTGCCCGTTAATTCACAAAACGAGTCATACTCGTTTTGTGAATTAACGAACTGATACTATTATAGGTATATGCTTAAAACCAAAAATAGCAGTATTATAAATTCTGAAGCGAGAGAAATATTTCTGCGTGGCGTGAATCTAGGCGGATGGCTCATGATGGAGGGTTATATCCTTTATGGCAGAAATATAGCCGAGAAGATTTTTAAATCCGAGTTTAAAAAACGCTATGGCCGGAAAGAACTGAATAATTTTACAGAGCTGTACAGGAATAATTTTATAAATGAATTTGATTTCAAAAATATCTCATCCCTTGGCTTCAATTGCATCAGACTTCCCTTTAATTACAGATTGATAGAAAACGAAGACGGCCTGAATATTCTTAAAAAGGCAGTTAAACTGTGCGAAAAATACAATATTTACTGCATATTGGATATGCACGCTGCGCCTGGCTGTCAGAATGAAGACTGGCATGCGGATAGCGAAGGCAAAGCAGAGTTATGGACAAACAGCAGGTATCAGGAAAAGTTTTTTAGCCTCTGGGAACTCTTGGCAGATATATTTAAAGATACAGAGATAGTGGCAGGCTATGACATCTTGAACGAGCCTGTCATAAAAAGTCAGGATGCCGGAAAGATACTGCGTAATTTCTATATAAAGGCGGTAAAGCGCATAAGAGGTATAGATAAGGGCCATATGATATTTCTTGAAGGCAATACATGGTCTCAGGTCCTGGAACATATAGGTGAGCCTTTTGCTGAAAACCTTTCATACAGCGCGCATTTTTATCACCCGCTTGAATTTACTTTTAATTTTCAAACAGGGCTTAGGTATCCTGGGGATATTTTTGGAGAACAGTGGGGCAGGGATACGATAAAAAGAAGGCTAGAGTTATATTATGATTATTCAAAAAAATGGAATATCCCTATTTTCATGGGAGAGTTTGGGGTAAATGCGAGAGGCGGATATTATGGGGAGTATGAATGGGTTAGAGATACTATAAGCTGTTTTAGGGATTTTAAATTCCACTGGACATACTGGACGTATAAGGCTATAGCCAATAGCGTGTTTCCTGATGGGATTTACCAGTATCTTGAGAATCCTGCCTGGGTCAGCCGTCAGGGGCCTGTATATGGCTTTGAAACTTTCTACTCGTTTTGGGAGAATTATAGAGAAGATATAGCGAAATCCTGGAAAACAGAGAATTTTACGCAGCAAAAAGACCTGGCTAATTTACTTGCTAGTTTTTCTTCCTTCTGATAAAATTAACAAACATGGACAAGGTAAGATATTATTTAAATTCAGACAATGAATTTGTTATAGAAAATTATAACCAGATAGGCGGATTTTCTAATTTTCTGCCTGGCATAGCAGGCTTATTCGGGATTCCAATGTGGGTATTTTATGTAAATAGAGGCCAGGGTATCTGCAGTTTCGGCCTCAAAAGCAAGGATAACCCTATAATGGAATTCCTGCCCGCGAACAGGGCTTATCAGCTTACAGCGCTCCAGGGTTTCCGCACATTTATTAAAATAAAGAATAAGAAAGGCGGCATATTCTACGAGCCTTTCCAGAGCCATTCATTGTATAAATTCCCTTCAGCAATCCAGAGGATGTTTATAACCTCTCATGGACTCAGGATACAAGAGGTAAATCCTGAACTGGGCCTGGATATACAGGTTGAATATTTTACGATTCCCAACGAGCCTTTTGCGGGCCTCGCAAGGATAGTCAGTATAAAAAATATATCTAAAAAGGAGACCTCTCTCAGGGTGTTGGACGGGACTCCGCTCATAATACCATATGGCATATCAAATTTTTTCCTTCAGAAAATGAGGCGCACTATTGAGGCATGGATGCTTGTAGAAAATTTAGACAAAAAAGCCCCTTTCTACAGGCTTAAGGTTGACCCAAAAGACGCTTCAGAAGTGGTCTTTATAAAAGAAGGGAATTTTTATATCGCTACAGGCAGTAAGAATGGAAAAGCAATAAGCGAGCTTCCTGTTATTGTTGACCCGGAGGTTATATTCGGCCAGGTAAATGATTTTTCTTACCCTGTAAATTTTGTGAATGCCCTGGAATGCAAGCCCTCTAAAGCGCAGATGGACCAGGGCAAGCTTCCCTGCGCCATGGCATGCAGCCATATGGAGCTCAAAAAATCAGAAGAAGTTAAATTATATTGTGTCGCAGGTCATATGAGCTCAAAGGAGGCGTTAAATTCATCCGTGCGTAGATTGAGGGACGTAAATTTCTTTACTGCAAAAAAAGAAGAAAATAAAAATCTGATAAAGGATCTGGAAGATAACATATTCACATCCTCCAATAGTAAGAAATATGATTTATACTGCGGCCAGACATTTTTGGATAATGTCTTGCGAGGCGGATTTCCCATAACCTGCTCTAACCATCATACCCATGCTTTTTATGTTTACTCGCGTAAACACGGAGACCTGGAAAGGGATTACAATAAATTTTTGATAGAGCCGTCTTATTTTTCCCAGGGAGACGGGAATTTCAGGGATGCGAATCAAAACCGCAGGAATGATATATTGTTCAATCCCCAGGTAAGGGATTTCAGCATCCTTCATTTTTATAATCTTCAGCAGGCAGATGGTTATAACCCGCTTGTATTAAAGGGCCTGAGGTTCAGATTAAAAGAAACCCATTATTTAAAGGATAGCCTCAAAGGCAAGGTAGAGGATAAAGATATTGATAAGATAGAAGGCCTTGTATCTCCGAGTTTTACGCCAGGCAGGCTTTTTATGGATATGGAAAGGCTCGGTATAAAATTAAAATCAGGCTGGTATGATTTTTTGCAGGAGCTTTCCAAGAACTGTATAACCATGTATGAGGCTGAACACGGGGAAGGGTTCTGGATAGACCACTGGACGTATAATCTTGACCTTGTGGAAAGTTTTCTAAGCGTGTATCCTGAGAAATTAAAAGAAGAGCTTCTAGATAAGAAGGAATTTACTTTTTATGACAATCCTTTTTGCGTGAAGCCAAGATCAGAAAAATATCTTTTAGTTAGGGAGGGCATGGTCAGGCAGTATCATTCTGTTGAAAAAGACGGCAAAAAAGAAAGCATTATAAGAAAGAGAGAAACAGAACCCCATCTGGTCAGGATAAAGAATGGAGAAGGCGAGATTTATAGAACAACCCTGATCGTGAAAATGTTATGCGCTGTGGTAAACAAGATATCTTCTTTTGACGCCTCAGGCATTGGCATCGAGATGGAAGCTGATAAGCCTGGCTGGTGCGATTCAATGAATGGATTGCCTGGGCTTTGCGGATCATCTACGCCAGAGGTTTTTGAATTAAAACGCCAGGTTATATTTATACTCGATTCTCTTAAAAAACTTGATATCGGTGACTGTTATAATTTTAATCTCCCGGATGAATTGCATGATTTTATAAAAAATCTGGAAACCATCATGAAAGAAAACGGGGATAATTTTTATTATTGGGACAAATCCAATTCCGTCAAGGAAGACTACAGGCATAAAATAAAGTTTGGTTTCAGTGGCATAGAAAGAGCGCTAAGCGCAGGGGAATTAAAAGGCGCTATGAGCAGATTCCTCCTGAAAATTGATAGCGCTGTCAAAAAAGCATATGACCCAACCAAAAAGGCATATGCCACATATTTTATAAATGAAGTTACAAAATACGAGCTTCTTAACAGGCTTGATCCAATTAAAGGATTGCCATTGGTCAGGCCTACTGCGTTTAAAAGTGTAAGACTGCCTTTATTCCTGGAAGGCAATGTGCGGGCAATGAAGGTTGAAAAAGATATCCAGAAGGCAAAGGTCATGTATTTAGCGTTAAAGAAAACAGGGGTTTATGATAAAAAATTGAAGATGTATAAGATAAACGAACCTCTTAAAGGCGTTTCTAAGGAGATTGGCCGTTCAAGCATATTTACGCCTGGCTGGCTTGAAAATGAGTCTATATGGCTTCATATGGAATATAAATATCTTCTGGAAATATTGAAAAAAGGGCTTTACGATGAATTTTTCGAGGAATTTAAGAATGTCTTAATACCATTCCAGAAGCCGGAGAGATATGGCAGGAGTATTTTTGAGAATTCATCATTTATAGTTTCAAGCGCGTTCCCTGATAAAAGGATGCACGGCAGAGGTTTTGTGGCGCGCTTAAGCGGTTCCACCGCGGAGATGCTTAGCATATGGCTTTTGATGAGCGTAGGCCCTGAGCCATTTTTTGTAAATGAAAAAAGGGAGCTAAATCTCAGATTCAGGCCGGCATTGCCGGCATGGCTTTTTACAAAAAGAGCGCAGAATGGATTTCCAAAGAGTACATACGCGTTTAAATTTTTAGGCAAAACGCTCGTAGTTTATCATAATCCAAAAATGAAAGACACCGCAGGCGAAAAACCTGCAAAGATAAATTCTGTCACATTGGAATATGAAGACGGAAGAAAGATAGATATTCAGAATGATATAATAGGCCTGCCTTATTCCTTAGATACAAGAGACAGGAAAGTGAAAAGAATCGATATTTATTTAAACTAACTTGGATGCGTATGGAAAATAGCTTAATGCCTTTATACATAACTGCAGCTGCGCTGGGATTTATGCATACTATTTTCGGGCCTGACCACTATGTGCCTTTTATTGTAATGGCAAAGGCAAGGAACTGGGGGGTGCCGAAGACACTAATATTGACTATTCTCTGCGGCATAGGACATATCATGAGCTCTGTTATTATAGGCCTTCTTGGGGTTATTTTTGGAATAAATGTAATGAAATTAAAAGCCCTTGAATCCTTCAGGGGAAATATCGCAGGATGGCTTTTAATAGTATTCGGGTTTACTTATTTAGTGTGGGGGATTTATCGGGCGATAAAAAACAGGCCTCATGAACATGCGCACAGCCATATTGATTCAGAGGAACACTCTCATACCCATTCTCATAAGGAAGGCCATGTCCATCTGCATACGGAAAAAGGCAAGGTGAATATAACACCCTGGATATTGTTTACTATATTTGTTTTCGGGCCATGCGAACCATTGATACCCATTATTATGTATCCGGCTGCGAAAAATAACGGTATGGGAGTGGCGCTGGTAGCCGCAATATTCGGGGTCATTACCATACTTACAATGTCAACAATAGTAATGGCATCTTATTTCGGGCTCAAGCTTGTAAATTTCGGCAGGATGGAAAGATATTCGCATGCTTTTGCAGGAGCAAGTATATTTCTCTGTGGTGTGGCAGTGCAGTTTTTGGGGCTTTAATATCCAAGATTCTTCAACGCAAACGGGTCTTTTCTCCAATTCTTATAAACCTTAACCCATAAATCTAAAAAAACTTTTTTCTGCAGAAAATTTTCTATATCTTTTCGCGAAAACTCGCCTATTTTTTTAAGCATCTTGCCGCCATCGCCTATGATAATGCCTTTCTGGCTTTCCTTTTCGCAATATATATTAGCCCTTATATAGATAATGTTGTTATTCTCCCTGTCTTTTTTTTCCTGAAACTCCTCTACGGTCACAGCTATGGAATGCGGCACTTCCTGGTATGTTATTTCCAGGGTTTTTTCTCTGATAATTTCCTGTACAATAAACCGCTCGTTTTTATCAGTCAGCTGGTCATCTGGAAAAAACGGGAAACCTTCAGGCAGGTATTCCAGTATTTTTTTAAATACAAGGTCTGTGCCGTCTTTTTTTAAAGCTGATATAGGTATTATTTCTTTGAAATTAAATTTGTGGGCCTTTTCAATGATAGGCAGGATATGGCGCCTGTCAATCCCATCTATTTTATTTATGATAAGGATATTTAATTTTTCCGGCAGAAGATCGAATATTTCTATATCCTCTTTTATTATGCCGCTATGGGCGTCTATAAGCACAAGATTTAAATCTGTTTCCATGAGGGATGATTGAGCCTTGCGCACCATTAATTTTCCTAATAGGTTTTTCGGCCTGTGCATGCCAGGGGTATCTACGAATACTACCTGGAACTCTTTGTCTGATATGATGCCTTGTATATTATCCCGGGTTGTTTCGGGCTTTTCAGATACAATGCAGAGCTTTTCCTTTACCAGGACATTTAAAAGCGTAGACTTTCCAACATTCGGCCTTCCGACTATAGCTACTTTGCCAGCTTTGAACATAGGCATATTATATATGTGTAATGTGTAAAATGACAGGTAAACTTCATAAT
>ERZ1292640.2423-Hain-H43-02um-R1-2423-length-14915-cov-7_pt1 | contig 14915 bp, 14 predicted proteins | sample MGYA00564404_ERZ1292640 | MGnify/ENA primary metagenome ERZ1292640 (study PRJEB36523, sample SAMEA6512636) | groundwater metagenome | collected 2019-01-08 | study: AquaDiva: Metagenomics assemblies of 32 groundwater samples
CGACGAAACTTTGATGCATATGTATTAAAGTTTCGTAGCGGCCAACGCGGTGGGGCTGTCAGCTTCTTCATCCGTGTCATCCGTGGAATTCGTGATTGCAGCGGCCGGATCCAGGTTCAATCTTCCGATTGTGGTTCCGCTACGCTGCCAAGTATTCGGGTCAACTCAAAATTTGGGCGGCCTCGCGCCGGGCGCGCTCGATCAAATCGATGTCTCCGGCCAGATTCCCGAAGCGCAAAGGCGGAAAGCCGCTTTGCTGCTGGCCGAGCAACTCACCGGGGCCGCGCAGTTGCAGGTCTGCTTCCGCGATGCGAAAGCCATCCGTGGTCTCCGCCAGAATCTGCAATCGTTGCCGGGCTTCCGCACTTTTGGCTGAAGCCACCAGGATGCAGAATGATTCCACTGATCCCCGCCCAATCCGCCCGCGCAATTGGTGCAATTGGGCCAGGCCAAATTGCTCGGCATTCTCGATCAACATCACCGTCGCGTTGGGCACGTCCAGGCCCACTTCCACCAGCGGCGTGGCCAGCAAGACTTTGGTTCTGCCGGCGCGAAAGTCCGCCATGACTTGCTCTTTCTGAGCGGCTTTCAATTGTCCGTGGAGCAGACCCACCTCGTGGGGCGCCAGCTCATGGCGCAGGTTCTGCCATTCGCTTTTAACCGCCTTAAGGCCGGCCGTTCCTGAGTCCTCAACCCGTGGATAGACGACATAGACTTGACAGCCTTCAGCCAGTTTTTGCCGGAGGAAAGTCCAGACCTTGGGCAAGGTTTCGGCAGTGCGAACAAACGTCTTGATCGGTTTGCGGCCTTCCGGGAGCTGATCGATGACGGAGATATCCAAATCGCCGTACAACGTCAGTCCCAAGGTGCGAGGAATGGGAGTAGCCGTCATGACCAGCAGGTGCGGATAGGACCCTTTGCGCACCAATTTCTCCCGCTGCGCCACGCCGAACTTGTGTTGCTCGTCAATGATGACCAGACCGAGGCGTTCCAGAGAAAACGTCTGCTCGATCAACGCGTGCGTGCCAATGACGAGGGTGGAGCTTTCCTGCTGCCCGTTTGCCGTCGCACAGGGAGGAGTCGAGGTTTGAGCGGCCTGATTGCCCGAGGGAGAGTCCGGAAACAAGGGAAGGGCAGGGGAGGTGTCGCCAGTTTGAGATCGAGCGCCTTGGTCAGGAAGGGTCTTATAGCTGCCGGTTTGCAGATGGACATTAATTCCCAGCGGTGCAAACCACTGCTCAAAAGTCTGATAATGCTGTTCCGCCAGGATTTCTGTGGGCGCCATCAACGCGACGTTAAACTGGCTTTCCAGCGCCATCAATGCGCAGCAGGCCGCCACCACGGTCTTCCCGGAACCGACGTCACCCTGGAGCAGCCGCCTCATGGGCTGCCCGCTCCGCAGATCGTTCCGCAATTCCCGCAGGACTTTGGTCTGAGCGCCGGTCAATCTGAAGGGCAATTGGGCCAAGAACGGCTTGATCAAGTGATTGTCCCCGCCGCAGGGAAGGCTGCGAGCTTTGGCCTGGAGATTCTTGCGGCGCGTTTGAATGGCGAGTTGCATTTCGATGAACTCATCCAGTGCCAGGCGCCGCCGGGCCAGTTCTGTTTCAGCCAGTTCCTCCGGGAAATGCAGCATCCGAATGGTTTTCGCTCTGCCGGGAAAATCGGCCAATGACAGGCCGGGCCTCGGTTCGGTTATGGCCGGTCCGGCTTCGGCCAGGATGCGCCAGATAAAGGAGCGCAGCCAGCGTTGAGCCAGCCCTTCCGTCAGCGGATAGACGGGCACGATCCGCTGCAAATGAATGAAGCTTTCCTCGTTGCTTTCCAGCACCTCGGTTTCAGGGTGATCGATGGTGCGGGGCCGGAGTGAATTGGGTTTTCCATAAGCCATCACTTCATCGCCCTGCTGGAAATAATTCTGCATAAACGGCAGGTTCCACCAGCGGCAATGCAACCGGCCGGTGCCGTCCTCGAGGATGATTTCGAACACGGACTTGACCCGGGCGAACCGTTTCAGGCCCATGGCCACGATCCGGCCTCGCGCCGTGGCGGGTTCGTTCAGTTTCAGATTGCCGATGGGATGGACTTGGCGCCGGTCTTCGTAGCGGTGGGGACGATGGAGCAGCAGATTGCCGACTGTGCGGAGTTGCAGACGCGATAATTGCGCGGCGCGTTCCGGGCCGACACCGCGCAAGTCGCTCAAAGGCGTGGCGAGCGTTATGGCCGGTGGCTGCGACATCGATGTTGGTCATAGGTTCCCAAGCGACAGGGCCAAAGTCCAGATTTGACTTTGGGCTTTGCACTTTTAGGTTTGAACGTACAATTCAGGGCCATGTCAACTGATTCTCCATCGCCGCTTGATCAGCTCTGGGATGAGTACAGCCAGGTCTTTCAAGACTTTGATGATTCGACTTTGGCCCGTTGGATGGCCCAGACCCTGGGCCAATTGCAGGGACGGGCCTGGCGCCTTTCGCATCCGTTGCTGGGCGCGTATCGCCTGGCGGCGCAACTGGGCCATGAGCGCCAGATCTGGCTGAAACGGCTGGCGACCGCGCCCGCGGTTTATCCCGAAGCCAGTTGCTGCCGTGCGCCGCTGCTGCCCTTGCTGACAAGGGATGTGCTGGACTCAGGACTGATCTGCCAGCACTGCGGTGGAACCGCCGTGCCTTTTGAGGAATTGCCTGAAGAACTCAAGCCGCGCATCAAAAGCTGGGCGGAAGCGTATGCCGCCGTGCATGCCGTGGCCCACTGGGATGAGCGGCAGCAGAAGGGCACGGGCGATTACGAACGCGCGTTTGAGAACGCGGCTTCCGAAGCGGAGCGCCTCCTGCGGATTGCCGGCAGCCAGATTGCGCCCGGTTTTTTGGACGGTTATCCCGCGATCGTCTGGGAGGACCAGGACGAGTGCCTCGAAATCCGGCCTGAAGATGTTCAGCTTTGAGGAGTGAATGCGATAGTCTTTGCTGCTCGCGCAAATTCTTTGGACACGAATTCAACCGCAGAGGCGCGAAGGACGCCGAGAGGAACTTCCTTGTCCACTCAAGGCCAGACGGCCCGGTAGAATCGGCGACTGAGGTTGGTGGCGGCCGGATCGGTAAAGAGCAAGCTGCCGCTCGTGTTGGTCAAGGTGGCCACCGGCAACCACTTGGCCAGGTTCGTGGAAGCTTCTATGACATAGACTTCGCCGGGAATCCCAGGCAGCGTGATTTGAAATCCGATCTTGGGCAGCAGTTCGAGCGCGCCAAAGCCGGGGGCTGAAGACGAAGCGCTGGGAACTATCTGCCGCCGCCCGCTGAACAGCAGATTCGCGCCGTCAAACGAGGCGATTCCGTAAAATTGTTCAACCGCGGCGGCATCGCTGGCCGGAATCGCTAAATAGGTCAGTGTTCTCTGATCACGATCAAAGAATGGGCCCCATTTGATCTTGCCTTGAAACGCGTCCAGGAAACCGCCTTCGTTAATCTCAGAAACGCTCCAGCCGATTGGGGGTTGGTCTTCCACGGCATAGACAAGCACATTGGTCGCTGGCATGGCCTGAATCGTGACTTTGATCGGAAGGCCAGGTTGATAGAATTTGGGCAGTTCAACGCTGGCGGTGCTCTTGGGCAGGTTGGTGCCGGTCGCCAGGGGAACGGGGCCGAAAATGGCCAAAGATTCATTCGTTTTTTGGCTCACCCACCAGAGCGGCGCGTTCGTGACGCTGCCATCATAAGTGTATGTTTCACCTTCTTCCCACAGGATTATCGCTCTGGTCAGGTAGCTCAGCGGGACGGGATTGGGTGGGGATGGCCAGGCCGAGCCACGTTTCCAGGCGGCCCCGTATGCGGTCATTTCGCCAAGGGTCATCACGCTATCAACCGGATTGTTGTCCGCTGGGTGCAAAAGCACAAAATCGACGATGCGTTCACCCTCCACCGGCAGTTCTTCCCAATCGGCAAAGGCGAGGCCGGAGAACTGCTTCAATCCTGATTCGCCGGGCGGCGGAGTTACCTCATAAGCCAACGTCCGAGGCAAGCCATCCAGGAAAGGACCGAATTTCACCTTGCGATTGGCCGGATCAAAAAAGCCGTTGTCGCTGATTTGTCCCACCACCCAATTGGCCGGCGGCATATCTTCAACCGCGTAGAAGAGAACGTTAGTCGGTGGCAGGGCGGTGAGCATTACCAACATTCTGGCCCCGGGCGCATAGCCAAACGGCAAATCGCGCTCCACGAAGCTGGCCGGACCCGAGACCGAACCGCTGAGAGCCATTTCGCGCTGACCGCCAATCTGCGCGTTTGCTCCGTCAAAGGACGCCATTCCGAAAAAGGCGCCCAGGCCGACGGCATTGGTGGGCGGCGTCACCTGGTAAGCGAGTGTGCGCGGCAGCGCATCGAAGAAAGGTCCCCATTTGATTTTCCCCCGCCACTCATCCAACACGCCAGGCGAGGTAATGGCCGAAACAGTCCATCCTTCCGGCGGTTGCTCCTCGACCGCGTAGGCCAGGACATTCGTCGCCGGACGGACAGTGATCGTGACGGTGAATGGCGAGCCCGGCACGTAAAAGGCCGGCAGCTCGGCGCTGGCCAAACCGTTGGTGATGTTGGTGGCAGCCGGAACAACGGGCGGGCTTTGGCCGGGAGCCAGTTGATTTGTGGCCGGAGTCGTCCACCAAACGGGAGCGGCCACAAAATTGGTGTCATAGGCGTAAAACTCGCCCTGCTCCCAAAGCAGAATGGCCCGTGAAAGGTAGCTGATCGGAATGGGATTGGGCGGCAGCGGCCAAGCCAGGCCGCGTTTCCAGGCCGCGCTGTACGCCGTCACCTCCTCGATCGTCATCCAACGATCGACCGGATCATTATCCGCCGGATGCAGCGGCACCAAATCAACCGATTGAATCCCTCCCAGCAAGTAATCGACCCCTTCCGCAACGGAAGTTCCATTGAATTGCTTCAAGCCAGATTCGCCCAGCGGCGGTGTCACGGTGTAGGTCAGAGTGCGGCTCAGACCGTCGAAGAACGGACCAAATTTGACCTTTCGATTTGCCGAATCGAAATAGCCGTCGTGACTGAGGGAGCTCACCGGCCAGTTGGGCGGCGGCGCATCCTCAACGGCGAAAAAGGCCACACCAGCCTGCGGACTCGCTTGGAGCGTCACGGTCATTTTGGCTCCCGGCGAATAACCGGCCGGCATCTTGCGCTCGACAAAACCGCCGCCACTGTTTCTTGCGTCCCGTCGGAACTTAGGCCAAGGGCCGCCGGCCAAGCCCGCGGTGCCTTTGATGGCATACAGCTTGCCGTCGGCCGAACCGATATAAACGGTTCCATCAGCGGCGATGGCTGGCGATGAGTAATCAATAAAGTTGGAACTGGCAAAAACCCATTTTCGCGTGCCGTCCGGTTTGAAGGCGTAAAGTTTGCTGTCGTAGCAACCGACATAGATCGTTCCATCTGCTGCCACGGCGGTTGATGAGTAAATAATATAGCTATCCGTTGGCGCCTCCCACCTTTTTGTGCCATCGGGATTCAAGGCATACAATTTCGCGTTATAGCCCCCAACATAAATGGTTCCGCCCGGCCCGACTGCCGGCGAGGAGTAAATCCCGGCGCCCACGGCAAATTCCCACAGTTTTAGCCCGCTGGTGGGATCGAGCGCATACACCTTGCCGTCCATGGAACCGACGTAAACCGCGCCATCCACCCCAATCGCTGCCGAAGCCTCAATCCCAGTGCCGGTTTCAAAGTCCCACTTCTTGGTGCCATTGGGTTGGACCGCATAAAGGCGTTTGTCCTTCGATCCGACATAAATCGTCCCGTCCGTGCCCAGCACCGGGGAGGCTGAAACTTCGCCTTGCGTTTGAAACTCCCACTTCTTGGCTCCGGCAGGGGTGAGCGCGTAGAGTTTATGATCCATGGACCCAAAATAAATGGTTCCATCGGTTCCAATGGCCGGCGACGAATAAATGCTGTTGCCCGCGGTAAAAGCCCATTTCTGCGCGCCTCTGGACGTCAGCGCATACAGTTTGTTGTCGAGAGAACCGACGTAAATCGTCTCCTCGGCCCCAATGGCAGGCGAGGAGATGACCCAGGAGCCCGTGACGAATTCCCAGCGTTTGCTGCCATTCGGATTCAGGGCATAGACTTTGGTGTCCAGGGAGCCGAAGTAAATGGCGCCATCGGCGCCAAGCGCAGGAGAGGAGTAAATCCGGTGGGCGGTGGGAAATTCCCAAAGTTTCGTGCCTGGTTGTTGGGTCAGGCCACTCACCGCTCCGGCCAGGAAAACAACCCAGATCGACAAATGCAATTTTGAGTCCACTTTAATACGGTGCGCGCGCATCCACGGTCAGCTTGAAAGCAGACCACGCCGCGTTTCTGCGATGATAATCAAGACGCCTCCTGGAGCAATCTCATTCATTGCCGAAGCAATGAGTCATTGTCGGCCCGGCGGGCGCATGCTATCAAAAAAGAATGAAGTTTCTCTTTCGCTGGGCCTTCCGGCTGCTGGTGCTGCTGATCGTATTGGCCGTGGCGCTGGTGTTGCTGAAAGACACCCTGGTCAAGTCCCTGGCCGAAAATCGGATTCAGGCTGAAACCGGCCTGGAAGTCAGGATTGGCAGGCTCGAGATGGGGTTGCTGACGCCAACGCTGACCATCGAGGATTTTGTGCTCTATAACACCGCCGAGTTCGGCGGCTCTCCTTTCATTGATTTGCCCGAAATCCATGTTGAATATGACCGGCAGGACCTGGCTCTGCAAAGACTGCACCTGAAGCTGGTTCGGTTTCATTTGCGCGAATTGAACATTGTGGAGAATCAACAGGGCCAAACCAACCTGGCCGCGATTTTCGACCGGCTGCAAAGCAGCCAGCTCGAAAGAAAGAAGGCAGAGCAGGGTGCCGGCCTCGAATTCGACGGCATTGATACCCTCAATTTGAGCTTGGGCAAAATCAAGTATTCCAATTTGCAGTGGCCAAAGAAAAGCAAAGTGTTCGACCTCGACATCCGGAATGAGATCGTGTCCAACGTTAAATCGCAGGATGATCTGGCGGAAGCGGTCATTCGCATCCTCTTGCGGAAAGGAGTGACAATCCTGACGGGCTATATCGGACGGTCCAGGAGTCCGCAACGATTACCCGCCGCGGAACCGGCCCAGCCTCCGTCGGGCCATGCCCCGGCCACGGCGCCGCCCAAGCGCTGAGATCGCGGCGCATCTCCGTGCTGGTTTGGAGAATCAGATTTTGACTTTGAACTGCTCCCCGGATTTCAGCGAGCGCGCGAAGGCGGCCAGCAATTCAGGGATTTGTTCGAGGTCCTTCAAGCTGACTATTTCCACCGGCGAATGCATGTAACGGTTGGGCAGGCTGATCAAGGCGCTGGGAATGCCGCCCCGCGTCCAAAAGATCACGTCGGTATCCGTGCCGCTGTTGGCGGACATGGCCTCATGCTGCAATTTGATTTTGGAGACCTTGGCCACTTGCTCCAGACGCGCCACGACTTCCGGGTGATTGCAGCCCCCATGGGTCAGAGTCGGGCCTTTGCCGATCTTGATGTCGCCATGCTGAATCTTGCTGACCGTCGGATAATCCGTCGCGTGCGTCACATCCACCACCAGCGCTGCGTCCGGCTTGAGCGAATAGGCTATTTGGCGCGCCCCCAGCAACCCAACTTCCTCCATAATATTCGAGACGGCCGAGATTTCTGCCTGGAGTTTAGCCCGGTTCCGGGCCAGCAAACGAAGGGTCTCGGCCACGGCAAACGTCCCGATGCGGTTGTCGAAGGCGCGGGCCACCGCCAGATCGTTGCGCAATAATTGAAATTCGTCCGCCAGGGTGATGGGATCGCCCACTTGCACCAGTTCTGCAGCCTCCTTGCGATCCGACACGCCAATGTCGATGAACAAATCCTGCATCTTGGGCACTTTGCGCTCCGTCTCATCTTTCATCAGGTGCGGCGCGACATTGCCCACCACGCCGTGGACGGCGCCCTTCTTATTATGAATGATCACGCGCTGAGCTTTGGTAATGGCGGCATCGACGCCCCCCAGCTTGCGCACGTAAATAAAGCCTTCTTTGTCGATGTAATTGACCGTCATGGCGATTTCATCGGCGTGCCCGGCCAGCATGATCCGCGGCGAACCGCCTTTTTTCAGAACGGCCACGGCGTTGCCATAGGCGTCGGTAAAGGTTTCATCCGCAAATTGGCAGGCATAATTGAGCCAGACCCTTTGGGCCCGGGCTTCGTGTCCGGGCGGGCTGGGAGTGTTGAGCAACGTCTGTAAAAACTGCAGTGATTCTTCGCGCATCGGCCTGGAGTCTAAAAGGCAATCGCCCAGGGAAGAAAGAGAAAAAAGCGGTCCCATTTTTAACTTTCATCTCCGGACCGATGCCTCTTACTTTGTCGCCCATGCGCCGTGCGCTCTTAAACAATGTCAGTCGAATCGTCGTCAAGCTGGGGACCGGCGTCTTGACCGACAGCCGGAAACAGCCGGACCGCGGGCAAATGGAACAGTTGGTCGGCCAGGTGGCGGCTCTGCGGCAGGCCGGGAAAGAAATGGTGCTGGTCAGCTCCGGCGCCGTGGGAGCGGGCATGGGAGCGCTGGGCTATGAAAAGCGTCCCACGGAGCTGGCCGAGTTGCAGGCCTGCGCCGCCGTGGGCCAATCCCGGCTCATGGCCACGTATGCGGAGCTGTTTGGCAAATTCAATTTGCCCGTCGCCCAGGTGCTGCTGACGCATGATGACTTGCAGCATCATGAACGGCATCTTAATGCCCGCAACACCCTCGTCCGCCTGCTCCAGCATGGGGTCGTGCCGATCATCAACGAAAATGACGTCGTTTCCTTTACCGAACTCAAGTTTGGCGATAATGACCGGCTTTCCGCGTTGGTGGCTTGTCTGTTGCCGGCTGATCTGTTGATTATTCTGACGACGGTGGCCGGCGTCATCCAGAATTATGGACAGGACAATTCCATGACCCTCTCGACCATCGAACGAGTGGACGAAACGGTTGAGAAAATCGCGGGCGGGACCGCCAGCGCCACGGCCGTCGGCGGCATGGCGTCCAAAATTCAGGCCGCCAAGATGGTCATCCGCTCCGGCATCCCTTTGGTCATCGCTTCCGGCAGGAAACAGGACGTGCTGGCCCGCATCCTGGACGGAAGCGAGGAAGGAACCATTTTCGTGCCGAGGCCGAACAAGCTGGCCGGGCGGAAACGGTGGATCGCATTTTTTCATCATCCCAAGGGATCGCTCTTTGTGGATGAGGGCGCCAAGAAGGCCTTGCGTGAAAAGGGAAAAAGCCTGCTGCCGCCCGGCATCACCAAGTGTGAAGGCCAATTCTCGGCGGGCGACGTGGTGCGCATCTGCGACGTGGACGGAACCGAATTTGCGCGCGGCATCAGCGCGGCGGACTCGCAGGCCGTCCAAGCGCGCCAATTGCCGCGCGCGGAGGTAGTGCATCGGGACAATCTGGTGATTCTGTGACTTTGAAAAGGAGACTACCCTTGTCGGCGCAGATGTTGGCCAGTGCCGATGGCCGCAGCCGGCCTGCGACGCCCGCACTTGATTTCAAGATATGACCAAACAACGATCCAAACGTGGCAGTGCCATTAACGACTTGCTGGCGGTCATGGCCCGGCTTCGCTCGCCCCAGGGCTGTCCCTGGGATCGCGAGCAAGACCATAGGAGCCTCCGTTTTCATGCGGTGGAGGAAGTGTATGAATTGATCGACGCCATCGAAGCCGGCGACGATCGCGAACTGGCTGAGGAACTGGGCGATCTCCTGCTCCAAGTCGTTTTCCATTGCCAACTCGCCCAGGAACGCGGCGCCTTCGATTTTGATCAGGTGGCCCGTCATATCGTCGATAAACTGATCCGGCGCCATCCGCACGTGTTTGGCGATGCCATCGCGAGCACCGTCGAAGCCGTCTGGACGCAGTGGGATCAAATCAAAAAAGCGGAAAAGAAAGGCACAAAACACGAACGTCCCTCCACCTTGGATGGGATTCCCAAACACTTGCCGTCGCTCTTGCGGGCTGAGAAGTTGCTCAAGAAAGCGCGCAAGGCCAGGCTGGTGGACGAAGCCCCAGCCAGGCCGATGCCTCGCTACACCAGGACGCAGTTGGGAGGGGTCTTGTTTGGCTTGGTCAAATATGCGCAGCAGAAGGGATGGTCCGCCGAGGAGTTGCTGCGAGAGGAAATCCAAAAAACCGAGCGCCGCCTGCGCCGGCGCGAACAAAAAGAAAAGGACAAGCCGCTCGACCCAGCAGGCCGGTCTGTTATCTTCGGAGCGCAGGAGTCCATCCTGTGCCGGCGCAAGCCGCTCGACTAACCAAACCTGTCTGTTATCTTCCCTGACTCAAAACTATGACTGATCCCCGTTACACAAGACTGGCCAGACTATTGGTCGGCTACTCGACCGGCTTGCAGAAGGGAGACCGGGTCCTGCTCGAGATGATTGATGTGCCGGATGAGTTTTCCATCGAATTGATGCGCGCCGCGCGGGCCGCCGGCGCCATCCCTGTAATCGAAGTGCGGCACACACGCATTACGCGGGAAATGCTGCTCCAAACCAATGCCCGCCATGCCGCCCTGATCCGGGACATCGAAATGTCCCGGATGAAGAAAATGCAGGCCTACATCGCCGTGCGGGGCAGCGCCAATACCAGTGAAACCGCTGATGTGGCCGGCGACCGCATGACTCTCTACACGAAAACCCTTCGGCCAGTGATAAATTATCGCGTCAGCAAGACGCGCTGGGTGGTGCTGCGCTGGCCGACCCCGAGCATGGCGCAAGCCGCCAACATGAGCACCGAAGCTTTCGAGGATTTTTATTTTGAGGTTTGCACGATGGACTACCGGAAAATGGCCCGGGCCATGGCGCCGTTGCAGATGCGCATGCAATCCGCCGATCAAGTCCGGATCAAGAGTCCCGGCACGGATTTGACCTTCAGCATCAAGGGCATTGGCGCCAAGTCGTGTGACGGCAAGCTGAATATTCCGGACGGCGAGGTCTTCTCCTGCCCGGTCAAAGACTCCGTCAACGGCTGCATCCAGTTCAACACGCCCACGATTTATAGCGGCGTCAAATTCGAGAATGTCCGCCTGGAATTCAAGCAAGGCAAAATCGTCAACGCCACGGCCAGCAACACCCGGCGGCTGAATGAGATTCTGGACACGGATGCCGGGGCACGGTACGTCGGCGAATTTTCACTCGGCTTCAATCCTTACATCCGGAATCCCATGTGCGACATACTGTTCGATGAGAAGATTGCGGGTTCGCTGCACCTCACGCCGGGAGAGGCCTACGAGATAGCGGACAACGGGAATCGCTCCGCCGTGCATTGGGACATGGTGCTGATCCAGCGGCCGGAATGGGGGGGCGGCGAGATTTGGTTTGACGGCGAACTGATCCGCCAGGACGGCCTGTTTGTGCCAAAGGACTTGAAACCGTTGAATCCGGTCCGCTTGAAATAGCACGGCCTCAAAACTCGTGACTCGGTGGGACTCGCTTAAGTCAGTCAAGGCGGGTGAACCTGAATCCGGCAATTCAAACCGCGAAATACGCGAAATACGCGAAAACAGAGCAGGTTAGACAAAGGCTCTTTCTCACCTGCCGGGTGAATGATCCGCTGGTTCCAAGTATTACCCATTTCGTGTATTTCGTGGTTTTAACTGCTTTTTCCAGGTTTATGGTTGAGCTTTTCTGTCTTACCTGCTATACACTGGCAGTTAATTGCCCGCGTGTGAAAACCGGGAATTCAGAAAGGCAACATGATGATCAGTGGATGCCGCTGGAGTTGGGGGAGATTGTCGGTCCTCCTGCTATTTGTTTACGTTTGAACGGTGAACTCACAGCAAGGATTCTCCCATTGGCATCATGAAAGCGCGGAAGGTTTATGAGAAAATCCTGGCAGGCTCAAAGAACATCCGGTTCGAGGATTTCTGCCGGGTGGCCGAAGCGTTTGGCTAAAGGATTAAAACTATGAGTGATTATCACATCAACCTGTTCTACAGCGAAGAGGACGGCGGCTACATCGCCGACATTCCCGATCTGAAATCCTGTTCCGCCTTTTGGCGGACACCCGAGGAGGCCCTGCGGGAAGTTCAGATTGCCAAAGCCGCCTGGTTGGAGACGTGCCGCGCGAAACGGAAACCGATTCCCAAGCCTCGTTATCGGCCCGCCATTTATGCCATGGCAGACGTTGCCTAATGATACCGGCATCATTCAACATAAAGAAGTCAGCCAAACCATCCTTGGCCCCCGTACGGGCCGAGAGCCGGGACGACACTCGAAAACCTTCCTGAGGATAAATGAACCGCAATCTGTCAAAAGTTGTGACCCCTCAGCCGTATGAAGCAACAACGCGCCGAGCTTGCTGCCGTCCGTCTCTAAGGTAGTATTGCAGGCCAGAAACGTATGCCGCAAACGAGGCTTCTTTTCTACCAGGACGCCAATGGGACATCCCCTGTGGTGGACTGGTTGCGTGAGTTGCGGCGGACCAACCTTATGCCAGGAAAAGAGCTTTCGCTGTGGCGCCGGAAGTCCACACTTACCACGGAGACGTTGAATATGACTAAACGAAAGCCGACCAAAAAAACGAGCGACGGCCTGGCCATCTTGGACGCCATTACCGGAAGCGACCCGGAACTTCGCGCTCAGATTGCCGAGGAAGTGACCAACCTCAAGATCGCGAGCGCCATTGGCGAACTTCGCCGCAAGGCGGGCCTTTCCCAGGCAGAACTGGCCCGGCGTATCGGCGCCTCGCCATCAGCCATATCCCGCCTGGAAGATGCCGAATACGAGGGCGATTTCCTTCCCATGCTTCAGCGAATCGCCACGGCTTTGGACAATCGACTGGAGGTCCGTTTTGTGCCCAGTCGAAGAAAACTTCAACCCGCTTAAGCACAGCCTTGCCATGAAACCCGACCACCGCTGGACTCTGCGCGCCTCGGCGGTTAATCGACACCCTGCCTTGATCATGAAACCTCCAGCCAAAACGTCAAAACGATGGGGTCAAGATGATGATTATTTTGACCTTATGATTTTGACATCACTCCCCGGTTTCCTGCTCCTTCTCGTCTCCCCGCTGAACGCGGCAGTTGACGCTCATACCGTGGCGTCCGCCGACCCTGGCTGGCGGCAACAGTCCTTTGCCCCGGCCCCAGCGAGTTCCACGCCGCTCACGGGCGACAAAGCCATCGCGCACCTCGAAGCCACGGGACAATACGAGTCCCTCGCCGCCGCCATTACCGGCGCGAGGTACGCGGTGAAACCGCTGCGAACTCCAGACGGATCAACCACGGAATACACGAAATACTCAGAAGGGGGAGAGGGATCGGCTTCCGCAGATTCTGACTTCCGAATCCTGGCCCCTGCCCCCTGTCTCCTGACTTCTGACTCCTCGGCTTTCTCTGCCCCCAACCCCGCCCACGGCCTGAACAGCACCTTCACCCCGGACGGCCTCAACCTTCACCGTCCGCAGCCCGGCGCAGTCGCCACCAATTGGTAGGGACGCATTCCACTGCGTCCCTGAAATTGCCGATGAAGTGGGACGCGGTGGAACGCATCCCTACCAGGAGATTCTACGCTACGAAACTGGCGGCGAAACCACCCACACCGTCGGCTGGCGCTTGCGCAGCCTGGGCTACGGCGCGGCGCAAATCCCCGTCCCGCCGGGCGAACTCAAAGTCATCGGCCAGCGCGTCGAGATCATTCGCGGCGAGTCTTCCCTTCCGCAATCCGAACTCCGCCTTTCGCATTCAGCAGAGACTCCGCACTCCGAACTCCGCACTCCGCATTTGGTCGAATGGTTTCACAACACGCCCGCCGGCCTCGAACACGGCTTCACCCTGCCGGAGCGCCCGAGGATGGGTAGCACAGGCGACCCGCCTGTGCGGTCCGGCGACTCGCCGAACGAAATGGGTGAGGACGCCTCAGCCAACAAGGACAGCAGTTTGCGCGAAACCGCCCCTCTCGTTCCGGTCAGCCTGTCTGCCGAACAGGCAGGCGAGTCGGCAACCAGAGCGGGCGAGCCGCCCGCGCCACTCAATTTTCAAGCCCGCGCTGGGCCGCTGCGTTAATCCTGAATCCGGCAATTCAAACCTCGAAATACGCCAAATATGCAAAAGGGAAAGGAGTTAAGCTAACCAGGTCGTTCACCCGCTGGGTGAATCGGTCCTCTTCTCCAACCCGTTCTGCTTTTGCGTGTTTCGCGTATTCCGCGGTTCCGACTGCTTTTTCCAGGTTAACCCCTCCGTGACGGCAGGTGAATGAACTCGCCTCGGAACGGAGCGCCGGTTTCCAACCGGCTTTGCGCGATCCGGCGTGGCCAGCCGGTTTGGCAATCGGCGCTCCGCCCGCCATGACCGAGGCATTACACGCAGCAAATCAGCAAATCGCAGTGCCCATCAAGGAATGTTTATGATTGAGTTCTTTTATCTTACCTGCTATACACGGACGGTTAATAGCCCCCGTGTGAAAACCGGGAACTCAGAAAGACAACATGATGATCAGTGAATGCCGCTGGAGTTGGGGGAGATTGTCGATCCTCCTGCTATTCCTTTACGTTTGGTCACCTTTCGCGCCACAAGGCTCTTCACCAGCCGTGCTGGCGGATGGTCCACCGTTAACGTTGACACTAACCAGTCAAGGCGCCGGGACGGTTAGCCCATCGCCTAATCAGACCAACTACACCCTGGGCCAGACCGTCACCCTCACTGCGACGCCGGGCCGTTACTACGCCTTCACCCGTTGGTCGGATGGCGTCACCACCAACCCACGCACGATCACCATCGGCGCGAACAACACCTTCACCGCCGTCTTCACCGCCACCGTGCCGCTGGAGACGATGGTGCTGAAGCAATGGGACCAAGCTTTTGGAGGAACGCTTCATGAAGAGTTGTATTCTCTACTACCCACCCCGGACGGCGGGTTTTTGTT
>ERZ1292640.1892-Hain-H43-02um-R1-1892-length-17120-cov-6_pt1 | contig 14897 bp, 10 predicted proteins | sample MGYA00564404_ERZ1292640 | MGnify/ENA primary metagenome ERZ1292640 (study PRJEB36523, sample SAMEA6512636) | groundwater metagenome | collected 2019-01-08 | study: AquaDiva: Metagenomics assemblies of 32 groundwater samples
AATCTCTACAAAACGAACAACCCGCTGTTGATGCTCTTCAGTGCGATTATCACGATCGCGATTGGTGTGCTCTTTACTCAGACGATCGTCGGTGAGGCGACAAGCCTTATCATTTCGCTCGCATGGCTCTGTGCTCTTGCGTTCGGCGTGAGTCTGTATGGATTTGCCAAGATGTTCACGCTGGACAGTGAAGAGGACCGAAGGGTCGTGGTAGATTTCTTTAAGAAACTCGATACACCGGTCGATGTTGAAAAGGAGGTGTTCGGCGCTGGCAAGAAACAGATTTCAGCTTTTCCACTCGTCGGCGGCACAATGATCGTGATGGGAGCATTGTTAAGTCTCATTTTCCTGACACGTCTAGGGCAGCAAGAGCAGGCGATCGTTGGTGCGCTCATTTCCTTTATGATCATCTTCGGGATCGCGATGATCTACTTCGGAAAAAAATCAGAAATCCGAGGCCAAGCAGCCCGCGAGGCCGCCGCCAATGAGTCGGGGGCTAGCAGAAATGGATAGGAAGCTTATGAGAATTCAAGACCAGGAGCACAACGCTCGATGAAGGCAGTCAATATCTATGATTACCTGGTTGTTGTAGCCTACTTCCTCTTCATGCTTGGTATAGGCCTGTATTTTATGAAGATCAACAAGAGTGGGAAGGAGTACTTCGCCGGGGGGAGCATGATACCATGGTGGGTTTCCGGTATGACGCTCTATATGGCGAACTTCAGTGCGTGGACGTTCACGGGAGCCGCGGGTTTTGCTTACGCGACGGGCTGGTTTGCTATCCTGTATTTTGCCACATGGTCGGTTGCGTACTACGTTGGGTCTCAAATCACTGCTTCAAAGTGGCGTCGCACGCGTTCAATCTCGCCTGTTGAATACACGTACACACGCTTCAATTTCACAACGCAGCAGTTCCTCAGCCTTGTGATCGCTACAAATTTCACGTTGTCAGCGGGCGTTCAGTTAGCGGCAACCTGCAAGCTTCTTGCACCCGTGATGGGGTTGGACATCACGATGGTGGCGCTTGTTACCGGGGTTGTCATTCTTCTTTACACATTCATGGGCGGACTTTGGGCAGTCTCAGTTACTGACGTTGTGCAGGGGGTTATTCTCCTCAGCATCACATTCATCGTCATGCCGTTGGCGCTTGACCTCGTTGGTGGTCCGGTCAAGCTCATTGAGGCATTACCTGCCGTCTCGTTTGATCATACGTACAATGGAGTGCACTACACCGAACACTGGCTGATCTCCATTTTCATCATTATGTGTCTTGGCACCGCCGCTGGTGCTGCGCAACGCTTCTACAGTGTGAAAGATGAAAAGGATGCAAAGCGCGTGGGGAAACTTGCTGGAGGGCTGTTCCTCACCGTGCCACTTGTGTTTGGCGTTCCGCCTCTTGTGGCGAAAGTGATCTGGCCCGATCTCTCGCAGATTGATTTCTTCAAGCCGTACGTTGGCAGCAACCCTCAGGATCTCGTCTTCATCGGTCTCTGTTTGAAACTCCTTCCCAATGGATTGATCGGCGTCTTTCTTGCGGCAATGCTCGCGGCAACGATGAGTGCGCTGAGCTCCGTCTATAACATGGTCTCTTCCATCATGTCGCGGGACATCTATCAGGGTTGGGTGCGGCCCGAGACGACCGATGTGGAGCTCCTGAAGGTTGGAAGGGCGTTTTCTGTTGCGCTGGGACTGATTGTCACGACGCTGGCCATCATCTTCGTGAATAGTCAGTTTGGCATCTTCAACTGGATGCAGGCGTTCTTCACGCTCCTGAATATTCCTGTCGTTGTGCCAACAGCGTTTGGGCTGCTGTTCCGAAGGGTTCCGAAGTGGTCTGCTGTTGCCTCCATTACGTGGGGCCTGATCGTTGGTGTCACCGCGCGTTACATCCTCGGATGGGACATTGGACCGCAGGTATATCTGGCGTTTGTGATGACGTTTGGGATCTTCTCAACATCGTATTTGACAGGCCAGTTGTACAGAACGAGGAAAGGCTTGTTAGGGCTGATCGCTCTCGTTATCGCGCTCGTGATGGGATGGCTTTTTTCAACCACTATCATCGGAAATCCCTTGGAGCTTGATCCAGACCTGCAAAAGGCTCTCGCATACATCAGTCCGCTCATCCTTGGTGCCAGCCTCGTCGGGTTTGCAAGACTGTTCGCGTTAGAGACTGAGGATCAGCGCAAAGTGGTGGAAGAGTTTTTCAAGAAGCTGGATACGCCTATTGATGTTGCAAGAGAGGTGTTTGGGGCGGGGAAGAAGCAGATCTCAACGTTCCCGCTGGTTGGCAGCACAACGATAGTCATAGGATTATTGATGAGCTTGATCTTCCTGACGGATATTCCCGGCGGAGGAGCCCCAATCCTTGGAGTGATGATCACCATCATGGTCGTTTTTGGAGCCGCGATGTGGTACTTCGGAAAGAAGTCGGAAATCAGAACGGCGGCGCAGTATGAGCAGAAAACAGGCGAAGCAGGATAAAGCTGAGCATGTCATACCACACTCCTACATGAAGATTCATCTTGCGTACGGAAAAGAAGGATTAGATGTAGAGGTGCCAGACAAGAACCTCGTTAAGGTCCTTGCAATTGATGCAGCACCCCCTCTCAAGGATCCAACACAAGCGGTGTGGCAATCCCTCAAAGGGCCAATTGGTTCTCCATCGTTGGCCGAGTTTGCCAGGCGGGCGAAGCGGGCATGTATAGTTGTCTGTGATATTACCAGGCCCGTCCCGAACAAGATTTTGCTCCCGCCGATTCTCTGGACTTTGGAAGAAAGTGGAATTCAACGAAACGAGATTGTTATTCTGATTGCAACCGGTCTTCATCGACCGAGCACAGTAGAGGAACTACAATTGATCTTGGGCGATGCAATTACACACCGCTACCCGGTTGTTCATCACAGGGCTCGCGCTCGCGAGGAGCAGATCTCTCTCGGTGAGACCGGAAGAAAAACCGCGGTATTTATTGACAAAGCATATTATGATGCCGACTTGAAGATCACGGTTGGTTTCATCGAACCGCATCTCATGGCTGGGTTCTCCGGCGGGGGGAAAATGGTGGCGATCGGATGTGCGGGAGAGGAGACGATCAAGACCCTCCACAGTCCGTCGTTTCTCGATGATCCTTTATGCTGCGAAGGATCGATCGACCGCAATCCGCTCCATCACGAGTTGCTGGAAATTGCCGAAATGGCGGGGCACGACTTCATTGTCGATGTATCACTGGATGCGGAGCGAAACATTACTGGTGTATTCTCCGGTAAGCCGCGAGCAGCGCACGCGGCTGGTATAGAGGCCGTTCGAAAATCTGTCCGTGCGACCGTCCCGGGAGCGGTTGATATCGTCATCACTACGAGCGCAGGGTTTCCGTTGGATCTGACGTACTATCAGTCGATCAAGGGAATGACGGCAGCGCTACCGGCTGTCAAGAAGGGGGGTATGCTGATCCTCGCCGCGGAATGTGCTGAAGGATTAGGGAGCGAGGCGTTTGCCGCGATGGCTACTCGGTTTCGCTCTGAGCGAGATTTTGATGAATGGATTCACCATCACCCGGTGGAAATTGATCAGTGGCAACTCCAAGAGTGTGTGAAAGCCGCCCGGTACGCTGACATCGTTTTAGTCGCTGGCGGCATCAACGAGGATCAGAAGGCAAAACTGTTTGTCCATTCAGCAAAGAGTGTTGGGGAAGCTCTTGAACGCGGCCTGAAAAGATTTGGGTCTGACGCTTCCGTCGCAGTGATCCCTAAGGGACCATACACGCTCGTTGAGGTTGATCCAACCTTCGTCTAGTCTAGCGCCCGAGAGATTTTCAGAAACAGGAATTCCATTGTGGTCACGACGCGATCATTCTCGGCTGTTCGCACGCCTTACCGTTGCAATTCCTTGACAAACCAGGAGAATTCCCTTATACTGATTTGCACTTTAATTAAACACTATTCAATTAGCAAAATAGCACCGTTATGGCACTGAATTACACCGTTCCCGCCATCGATCGTGCGGTGAAGGTTCTTGAGCTTCTCTCAGCTTCGCCTCGAGGCATGTCGCTTGCCCAACTGGCCCTGCAGACACGGGTTCCGAAGAGTACGATGTTTCGCATCCTCCACACGCTGCACGAAAACGCCGTTGTTGTAGAGGATCATGAACGGAAACTCTTTACGCTTGGCATGAAGCTTCTCGAATGGGGTAACGCAGCACTCGCAAGAATCGATCTCAAGACCATCGCTCACCCCCATCTCGTGAAGCTTGCCCATGAGACGCGGGAGAGCTTCTACCTGGCATTGCTCGATCACGATGAGGTTATCTTGGTCGACCATGTTGATACCCCGGAAATCTGGAAAATGGTGACGCGGTTAGGTTACCGCTCACCGTTCCATTGCACGGCGACTGGCCTTGTGCTTACAGCAGACATGTCGCCGGATGAGGTCGCGGGGATGATCGATCGTCACGGTCTTAAACGATTCACGCCCAAGACGATCACCACGCCCGCCAAGCTCAAGAGACGGCTGGCGGAGGTCCGGCAGCTCGGCTATGCTGTCGTCGACGCGGAATACAAGGAGGAGCTGTGCGCCATCGCCGTGCCAATTAGGGATCATACCGGTAAGGTCGTGGCGTCGCTGATGACCGCCATTCCATCGGACCGCAGTAATAAGGACAGAAAGCTCGTCGATTCTCTCATCCAAGTTCTGAAAAACGAAGCTGCCATCATCTCCAAGCGAATCGGATATACCGGTTAGTACGGTATCACGGGAAGACGTGCGTGTTGATGCTGAGTTGCCTGGTGTGGCACATCGCGCGTCAAGAGACGCAACAACTATCCTCCTCTGAAACGTGACCACATGCACGAGATCTCCCTTGGAATTGTAAGCGATGAGATTTCCCCTGACTTCAGCGAGGCTGTGCGTCATGGGACAGAGTGGGGAGTCTCAATGTATGAGCTCCGTGTCCTGAAGACAGGCCGCATCCCAAACGTGGACGAGGCTGAACTCGAGCATGTTAAGGCGGTCATGAAACAATGCGGGGTGCGAATCTCTGCGCTGTCGCCAGGAATCTTCAAACATCCGCTTTCACAAACCTCACAACTAGAAGATGAGCTAGGAGGTGTCTTACCGCGATCACTTTCGCTGGCAAAGGAATTCGGTGCTCCTCTCGTTATCGTCTTCGGCTTCCAGCGGCAGCAAGACGAGCCCGCAGCCGACTTTCGGAAGGCGGTCGATTGGATGAGCCGGGCAGCGGAACAGGCGTCAAAGCAGAACATCGTGCTCGCTGTTGAGAATGAGCCCGGCTTCTGGTGTGATTCAGGGACCAATACGGCAGAGTTGATTGAGGCGGTCGGCTCACCCGCACTGAGAGCGAACTGGGATCCCTGCAACGGGTACGGCACAACAGAGGTCCCCTTCCCCCAGGGGTATCAAGCGATCAAAAAGTACATTGCCAATGTCCACGTCAAAGACACAAAGCAGGGATCGCTGATTGAATGCGTTCCCGTCGGCGAAGGAGTCATTGACTGGAAAGGGCAGCTGAAGGCCCTGCTGCGTGATCAGGTCGTGCATCATGTCACGATCGAAACCCATTGTCTGCCGCTGATCGAAAAGTCAAAGCAAAATGTCATCACGTTGAAGAAGTATCTAGGCGAGATTCAAAGCCGTCAGGAGGCATCGACATGAGTCTAGAACGCCGCGAGTTTTTGAAAACCGTCGGAGCTGGAGCACTTGCAGCGACGCTTCAACCGTCGTTTGGAGCAGAGCAACATCCGGTCATCGCCCAAGAACAGAAGATCCATCACGATTTCCGAACCAATAATCCGGGAGTGGAATACTACTGTCTTGGCAATGGACAAATTGTCGCTGCCCTGCAAGTGTCTCCGAAGCCAGAAAATGGAACGCATTGCGGCTTGCTGTTTATGTCATCGGAGCACTTTGCGCGGAAGATAAGCACATACCTGTTCCATCCCGAGCGGGGACTTCAGAATACCAGATTTACGGCTGTGATCGATGGGAAGGGATACATTCCTGAGTATGACAAATCGAGCGTCCGTTGGGAGTATCCGGGCGACATTCCGATAATTGTCATAGAGTGGGAAGCGGGCGGTTGCTCCGTTCGGGAGGAACTGATGTGCCCCATCAACGATTCCGCTCTGATCCGCACGGTCACGATCCACAACAAGGGGGCAACAAACGTTCAGGCCACCGGTACCATCTTGCTCTATCCGAATCTGATGTATTTCGATGAGTATCACGTCGATCGGAAACGAATGACCTTGACCGCAACGGGATATCAAACGATGGAACTGTTTTCGTTCAGTGAAGTCACCGTTGGTGATCGTCACATGAACATCCGGTTCGGTGATATTCCCGCCGGGGAAAAGAAGTCCATCACCTTTGCATTGACGTTGAACCTGCCGCGGAAGCAGTTTGAGAAAAAGGGTCTTGCGAAGATGTTGGAAGAGACAAAGCGGTACTGGAGCAACCGCGCAGCTTGTGCTACTGACAATGACGGGCTCAACCATCTTTTCAATTGTTCCAAGACCGGCCTTCGAGCTTCGGTTTCCAGATCCGGAAAAATGGATGCCGGCATTTGGCAGTACAACTTTGAGTGGGTGCGGGACAGCAGCATGGTTGCCATCGGAAGCGTCTTGAGCGGTCAGAAAGACGTTGCTGAAGCATTGCTCCGCAGAATTCTTGAGCGTTCTGTCGATGATGAAGGTCGAGCCATTGATGCAAGCCGCCACCGGCCGCCGGAGACAATCGAATTGGATCAAAATGGTGAATTGATTTACGCGCTGTGGACGCACTGGGTGTGGACTGGCGACGACTCCATCATCAGAGCGTTCTGGCCAAAGATCAAAGCTGCGGCTAGTTATGTGCTGAGACCGGAATTCCGCGATCCCGCGACCGGACTTCTGAAAAACTCCCGTGAGTTCTGGGAGCGAGACCCTGCTTACGGCGTAAAGGAAGGGTATGAACTTGCCTATCAGGTCTGGAACATCGTCGGACTGGAAATGGCGGCAGAGATCGCGGCTCATATGAAAGAACCAGCTGTGTCTCGGCGGTGGCTCGAAGCGTCTCGCTTGATGAAAAACTCATTTCTCAATCATCCCACATTCTCCTTCATTGATGATGGGAAATTCATCAAGCGCCGCCTGGCCAACGGGGAAGTGCAAAGAACGTTCGAGCCCCCTAATCGAAAGGCGATGCCCCCGGGAGTGCCGCTGAATGTCGAATCTGTGTCCTACACCGATCCTGATACTGCGAGTGTCCTGCCGATCATGCTTGGCATTGTAGATCCGAAGAACCCAATTGCACTCAAGACGTTGGAGTCGATGGAATATCTATGGAATCAACGCTGGACGACAGGAGGCTATGCTCGCTACAATGTGACGTCGGAGCCCGATTCTCCTGGGCCGTGGCCGTTTGCGACGATGTTTCTTGCACGTGCATACCTTGAAGCTGGCAACGATGAAAAGGCGTGGCGAGCTCTCAATTGGCTCCTCCAAGTAACGGGTGGAAAAGCAGGCGCATGGTTCGAGTGCTATGTCGATCGACCGGTGCCACCGCTTCCGCCGCTCGGTATCGTGATCTGGACATGGGCAGAAATTGTGATGTTCATTGTACATCATCTGCTTGGTGTTCGACCAGGACCGAAGAACCTTATCATCCGTCCTCGGTTGCTCGCCGGATTGAAGGAAGTGAATGCAAAGGTTGTTGTCCGCGGACATGATGTGCGTCTGAAGCTGAGGCACGCGGAAAAGGCACCAGTTGCATATGTTAATGGAAGACAAACACGGATCACCGATGGCTCTGTGACGTTACCGTTGCCAACAAAAGACATTTCTCTCGAGATGCACATTTGACGCGCCGGCCGAAGTGTCATTTCGTCCTATAGCAGGCTGTTGAAAAAGAGAAAAACAAATGCCACAAAGACACGAGGACACGAAGGAATAAAGGGATTTCAAACCTTTTCTTAGTTTCTTGGTGGCTTACTGGCTAAGAGATCAGAGTTTTTCAACAACCTGATAGAAGGAACACGTGCCTGAAAAATATTTCAAATATAAGAATCTGAATGAACTCCGAAAGGATTGTGAGCGCCTCGGCGTTGACATCACGTTTGAAGAGAAGCTCGAGGCGGTCGGCCAACCGGTGCGCATCGGCAACCGGGTGATCGGGAACGCGCTCGGCATTCATCCTATGGAGGGATGCGATGCCACTCTCGATGGTAAGCCAGATGAATTGACCTTTCGCCGGTGGAAACGATTCGGTCAGGGCGGCGCCAAGCTCATCTGGGGTGAGGCAACCGCTGTGGTCCCTGAGGGGCTTGCTAATCCTCGTCAGTTGCTGCTGAATGAAAAAATGATGCCTGACATTGAGGCATTGCTGAGGCGGACTCGAGAGGCGCACCGTGAGATGTACGGTCGGGATGATGACCTTTTGGTTGGGCTGCAACTGACGCATTCAGGGCGATACAGCTATCGGAAACCGCTGATCGCATGCCACCATCCGCAAGTGGATTCAGTCACCTACCTCGACAAGGCGAAAGGCATTCGGATACCGGCGGACTATCCGGTCGTGACGGATGACCACCTCGAGAAATTGGAAGATGCCTTTGTCACTGCCGTGAAGCGCGTTTGCGAGGTTGGGTTCGACTTTGTGGATATCAAGCAATGTCACACTTACTTGCTGAATGAGCTTCTCGGTGCACGCACGCGGGAAGGGAAATACGGCGGAAGCTTTGAAAACCGTACACGCTTCATTAGGAATGTTCTTGGGAAAGTCAGAAGCGAGGTTGGCGATCGCATCATCCTTGCTTCTCGCATCAATGTCTACGACGGCGTGCCGCATAAGAAGGATCCCTCAACGGGTATTGGAACACCTATGCCGTTTACAACACCGTATGAGTACAGCTTTGGCGTTGATCGCGAGGATCCGTTGGAGGAGGATCTCACTGAGCCAATTCAGTTGGTGAGGGTTCTCGCTGAACTGGGCGTCAAGATGGTCAACGTCTCGATGGGGAGCCCCTACTTTAACATGCATATCGGCCGACCCTTCGAGCACGCGCCGGTCGATGGCTACATCTCTCCAGAACACCCACTGATTGGTGTCGACCGGCATTTCCGGCTCACGGCCGCGATACAACAGGCGTTTCCAGAGATGGTCGTCGTCGGCACAGCGTATAGTTGGCTGCGTCAATTCTTGGTCAATGCCGGAGAATCCAATTTGAGGAGAAAACGCGTTTCAATTGTCGCAACCGGTCGCGGCTCAATTGCTTACCCGGATTATGCGAACGAAGCACTTTCGTTTGGGAAGCTGAATCCATCCAAAGTTTGCATTGCCGTGAGCCACTGCACGAACCTTATGCGTTCGAAACACAATGAGCTCGGTCAATTTCCGACAGGATGTGTGCCGCGCGATCCGCTCTATGCACAAGTCCTCAAGGAAAGCCTCGGCAGAAAAGCTAAGCAATCATAACCCTTTTCACGTGAATCATCATGCCACAGCTCTTTGGTCAACACTACAGCCGCGAAGAACTGCAGAAGCGCGTGGGGCATCTCTTGCAGGTCGCCGGTGTTCGGATGATGGCGTTGCAGGAAGGGAGCGAGGCGGGTGTACGCATCGCTGACGTTCGAACTGGATCCGGACTGCGGTTTCAGGTCTCGCTGGATCGGGGGATGGATATCTCAATAGCGGACTACAAAGGGGTTTCCCTCGCCTGGCGCTCTCCCAATGGCGATGTGCACCCCAGCTACTATGACCCGCGCGGACTGGGCTGGGCGCGTTCGTTTCCCGGTGGCCTCATGACCGGCTGCGGACTCACCTATCTCGGTGCCCCGTGTGTGGATGAAGGGGAAGAGCTTGGACTGCACGGCCGACTTTCGAACACTCCTGCAACTGATGTGAAAACATCAACCCAGTGGCTCGATGACCGATGCGTGTTCGCCGTCAGCGGCAGCGTTCGTGAAAGTACCCTCTTCGGGGATGACCTTTTGCTTCGTCGAACGATCGAAGTGGAGTTGGGCGAGTCCATCATTACGTTTCGCGATACGGTTGTCAATGAAGGGAATCGGCGATCGCCGCTGATGCTGTTGTATCATGTCAATGCCGGCTGGCCGACGGTTGATGAGGGGGCTGAGCTGCTGCTGAATGCAAGCTTGACAATGCCTCGCGATCCGGAGGCGGCAAAGGATCTCAAAACGGCAACGAAGATGATTGCTCCTCTCCCCGACTTCAAAGAGCAGGTCTACTTCCACGATCTGAAGGTGGATAACAACGGAATGGCAACAGTCCTTTTGGCAAACAAGAAAGCACAGCTTGGATTGTTTGTGCGCTACCGTCAGAAGGAGTTGCCGCGGTTCATCGAGTGGAAAATGATGGGGGAAGAAACATACGTGCTCGGCATGGAGCCTGCGAACTGCTGGGTTCAGGGACGTGCAAGAGAACGGGAACGTGGGACACTGCAATTCCTCGATCCCGGAGAAGAGCGAGTCTTCTTTCTCCAGATCGGCATGTTGGATGGCCTTGAGGCGATCGATCAATTCACACAAGAATACAACTTGCGATGAATACACGAATAGTACGAGTGGGGCAGGTCGGTATCGGGAATCACGGCAAAACGATCGTGGATGCAATTCGCGACGCGGGAAACCTCCAACTGATTTCCTGTTTCGACATCAATACGGCTGCAAATCAGGCGGTTTCTGCTGAGTTTGGAGCACGCGCCGCTGCGAGCTACGACGAACTGGTGGCCGATCCTTCGATCGATGCCGTTGTGCTTGTGACGCCAAACTACTTGCATGCCGAGCAGGTCCGCAAGGCATTCGCTGTCCGCAAGCATGTCTTTGTTGAAAAACCCATTGCCAACACCGTCGCCGAAGCGAAAGAGATGATTGAATTGGCTAAACGCGCGGGACTGACGTTGATGGTTGGCCACAATACTCGGAGGCGAGGAGTGTTTCGCCGCGCAAAGGCTTTGCTGGATCAGCGTCGCATTGGCAAGGTTGTGGCCGTGGAAGCAAATCTCTCAAGGCCCGCTGGTCTTCAGCCCGGCTTGCCGGAGTGGAAAGCAGACCCGACCAAGTGCCTTCTTCTGCCGATGACACAGCTCGGCATTCATTTCGTTGATACAATAGCTTACTTGCTTGGGCCAATTTCACGCGTCAGTTGCTTTGCAGCGAATGTTGCGATGCCCGGCGGCGTCCTTGATTCAACAGCCGCGCTTCTCCAGATGGTGTCTGGAATTCCCGTCGCCCTGACCTCCTACTACGTCTCCGCTGATGTCTATTTCTTGCGGATCTACGGCACCGAGGGGACTATTCACTGTTCTCCGTTGCAGCTCCGTCTGGAGCTTCTTCAGAATGGAGAATTGAAGGAGCTCCACGAGGAGGACTTCAGCTCTGAGGGGGGGCAAAGCTTCATCCTTCAAATGCGCGAGTTCGGTGAGTGTGTGTTGAAAGGTGCAAGACCGGAAACGGGTGGGGAAGAAGGCTTAAATGCGCTCGCAGCCATCGAAGCGATGATGCGATCGGTGCAAACACATTCAGCTGTTGAGGTGGGAGACATTTTGCATGACTGAAGGTATGAAATCATCTCGACGGAAGTTTCTCAACACGGCGACACTGGCTGCGACAGCTCTCGCTCTGAGTCCTGGGCAACTCCTTCCGTGGATGAGGCAAGAGCGATCAGTGTCAAAGCAGCGGCGGAGGCTTCTCTTTGATGAAAGTGATATTGCCCGCATACGAGAAACTGCACAACACCCGCGTTTTGCGCCATACTGGAACTCCATTAGCCATGCCAACCTTGAAGCGGACAGGAGATTCTTGCGCGATGAGCTCCGCTTGAATAATCACGTTGCGGATCTGCTCAAGGCAAGAATAATTCTCGAGCGCACGTCGTTTGTCTATGCCCTAACGGGAGACGCGCAACAGCTTGACGTTGCAAGGCTCGCCATCGATCGTCTTCTGCAGTACAAAAAATGGGACTATTTTCTTGAGGGAGGTGAGCACACGATCGGTTTGCAGCGCGCACCGGAGACGACCATCGCGATGGCCTTCGCCCTTGAGTGGCTTGACGGTGCGCTTGGCAATGACGTGCAGCGGGAGATCGAAAACCAGATTGCCGAAAAAGGAGCTCCGCCATGCTTCCGAACATTGTACGGCATGAAATACCCCGATCGCGTGCGAGGATGGGGGTTTGATCCGGAGAGCGATTACAAGTTCCGCTTCGATTTGAGTCGCTGGCCCTTCATTCTGAACTCCACTAACCTCAAAGTCATTCCCATCGCGGGTCTTGGAATCGCTGCTTGCCTGCTGCACGACAAGCATCCGGAAGCACAGCGCTGGTTGAACATGGCTCTCCAGAGTGCAAGAGCATTTGCTCCAATGTTTGGATCAGATGGGAGCTATGACGAAGGGGTCAGTTACTGGGGTTACACAGCCCTGCATCTCACTCTTTTTCTCGAGGTGCTCTATCGGAGGCTCGGCATCGACGAGCGCGGCCTGATCAACTATCTGGGCACGGTGCGCTACGGACTTCAAATGTCCATGCCAACGGCCGGGAAGCCTGATGACTGCGTGAACTTCGGTGACGCAAGCACAGTTGGCGATGTTTCCGTCGCTGCGTGGGTTGCCCGGAAGCATCAGGATCCGGTCGCTCAGTTTGTCGCAACGTCAATCGGCGAAGTGAAAACGCATTATGGTTTGGTATGGTTCGATTCATCCGTCGCAGCAACGAGCCCCGGGTCTGAGCTGTACGACGTCCGCTTTGCGAATGACTGGGTTGTCTCACGCACAGGATGGGATGAGCAGAGTGCTGTTGTTGCTCTGCGCAGCGGCGGACCGGGCAATCACGAGCACGCTGATCGAAATAGCGTCATCTTCATGGCGTACGGTGAACGGTTATTGCACGATCCGTTCAAGGCGGCTTATTCGTACACCTTGCCACACTGGGTGCTACGAAAGACGGAGGCGCACACAGCCGTTCTGATCAACGGGAAGGGGCATCAATATCACGATGGGCACGAAGGGACAAACGCATCGTGGGCTGAAGCAAGGGTCGTGCAATACAAGCCCTCGGAACAACATCTTGTTGTTACGAGCGACGCAACGGAAGCGTATCGGCTGGTTAATCCTGATGTCAACCTCGTGCGACGCACCATGATGTTCCTCAAACCCGACATCTTGCTGCTATTCGACAGAATCCGCCTCAAATCAGTAAGGTCAAAAGTCCAGCTCCGTTTTCAGGTCTATAATGAGGATGGAAAAGGGGAAACCGAGATTGGGAAAGCCAATTTCTTTATCCGTCGTCTTGGCGCATCACTTCGAGCATCGCTCATCGGTTCGAATACATTCACCATCAAGTCTGGTTTTCACGCCGTTCCCAAAGACATTGGGATCTATTCCTTTGTGGAAGTGGAGATGAGCGACGCGCTGGACCATCGGATTCTGGCAGTTTGCACAGCCCAGCAGTCTGGGAAAGAGCACGGAGCGGTCTTGCACACAGCCAGCGGTTCATTCTGGACCGTGAAGGTATCGCATAATGGACAATCAAGAACTGTGAGTGTGAAGGTGGACGAGGATCTGCCAACAGTCACGATTAGCTAAATTGACGCATCTGTTCTCTCTTCTATATATATATGTGAAAGAGGACCAGCGCGAGGTCGAACACACAGCCTATGAAACCCTCAGACCAACATCTTGAACAAGCTCTGAAGCTCATTCCTTGGGGAACGCAGACGAACGCCAAGCGCCCGTATCCGCAGTTCGAGGGCGCGATGCCAAAATTCATTGACCGGGGCAAGGGCTGCCGCATTTGGGACATGGAGGGCAAAGAGTACATCGACTTTCGCCTCGCGCTTGGACCTGTGACGCTGGGGTACTGTTATGATGAAGTGGACGACGCCGTACGTGAGCAAATGAAGAAAGGTGTCCTCTTCAGCATGGCCAGCCCGCTGGAGCTTGAGCTCGCACAACAACTTCACGAAGTTGTCCCGAATGCGGAGATGGTTCGTTTTATGAAGACGGGTGAAGACGCAAACCTCTGCAACGTTCGCATTGCCCGGGCTTTCACGCAACGGGACATGATCCTGACGAGCGGCTATCACGGATATCCTGATTGGTTTGCCGTCGATGAAAGCCCGAAAAATGGCGTGCCGGAAATCCTGAAAGAGTATGTCAAGGTCATTCCTTGGGGGAACTGCGAAGTCGCGGAGCAACTGATTCGTCGGTATAACGAGCGGATCGCGTGCGTTGTCTCAATTCCTTACGATATGAATGAGGACGTCAGCGGCACGTACATCAAGCACCTCAGGAAGTTGACGCGCGAGTGCGGGATCCTCCTCGTGCTGGATGAGGTGTGGACCGGCTTTCGTCTAGCGCTCGGTGGTGCACAAGAATTCTTTGGCGTTGATGCTGATCTGGCGGGCTACGCGAAAGCCATGGCAAACGGTTATCCGATATCGAGCTACGTCGGCAAGCGGCAGTATATGGAGATCTTAAACTCCTTCAGGATGACAACGACGTACGCAGGAGAAACACTTTCGATCGCTGCAGCAATTGCCACGCTGAAGATCATGAGGCGGGAGAAGGTACATAAACATATCAATGTCATGGGTCGGCGATTGATGGATGGCTTCAGTGCCATCGCGAAGGAGCTTGGGATTGATGCCTATGCAGCCGGTTTGCCACCGGCACCGTTCCTGAAATTCAACACACCTGACGTGGGTTACAATGAACGACTCGAGTATCTCTGGTTTCGAGAGCTGTTCAAGGAGGGGGTGTTTGTTGTTCTTCGTTGGTTCATCTGCTATTCGCACAAGTCGTCTGATATCGACGAGGCGATTGATAAAGCTCGCATCGCTTTGAAGCGAGCGCTTGAGCTGGAGCCGAAAGAACGCAGCAGCATCAAGCCGT
>ERZ1292640.2426-Hain-H43-02um-R1-2426-length-14897-cov-7_pt1 | contig 14897 bp, 12 predicted proteins | sample MGYA00564404_ERZ1292640 | MGnify/ENA primary metagenome ERZ1292640 (study PRJEB36523, sample SAMEA6512636) | groundwater metagenome | collected 2019-01-08 | study: AquaDiva: Metagenomics assemblies of 32 groundwater samples
TTGTCACAATGGGACGGAGCCGCCGTATGTTTTTAGCGCGAAGCGCCGTAGCGCAGGTTTCCAACCTGCTGTATCGCCGATTTCTAATCGGCAGAACCTCCCCAACTCCGCGCGCCTCGAACCGCCAGCGCACCGGCGGGTTGGAGACCCTCGTTACAGACAGGGAATCGCGCGCGCTAAACACCTACCTGCCGAAGCTCGCTGACTCGTTCACTCCTCAAGGAAGCGATACCCCACGCCCCGAACCGTATCCAGGTATCTGGCGGCCAGACCCAGTTTTTCGCGCAGGCGCCGTATATGGGTGTCCACCGTGCGGCTGTCAATGGCCGTTTCGTACTCCCACACCTCGCGAAGAAGTTGCTCGCGGGTCAGAACCCACCCGCGCCGCTGGGCCAGCATGGTCAACAACCTGAATTCGGTGGCCGTCAGGTCCACCAGCTCGTTTTGGACGCGAACGATGTGCCGGGAAATGTCCACTTGCAGCGTTCCCACATGGATTTGATCGGACACCTCTTCCGGGGACTCCGCGCGGCGGAGCAGGTTCTTGACGCGCAAGACCAGTTCCCGCGGACTGAATGGCTTGGTGACGTAATCGTCTGCGCCCAGTTCAAAGCCGAGCACGCGGTCGATCTCGTCGGCTTTGGCGGTGACCATGATGATCGGGATCGCTTGCGTGGCCGGATCGCGCCGGAGAATCTTGCAGACTTCCAAGCCGTTGATCTCCGGCAGCATCAGATCGAGAATGATCAGGCTCGGCTGGCCAGCGCGGGCTTTTTTCAACGCGGCTTCCCCGTCGTCGGCCGTCACCACCCCAAAGCCAGCCGTGGTTAGATTGACGCGAATGAGTTTCAGAACATCCGGTTCGTCATCGACAACGAGAATTTTCGGCTTCATACGGTAACATGTGGCGGACAGTTTCCTCCTTTAAAATGACGGCTCTGTGAGAGGCTGGTGACGTTTAGGTGACATTTAAAACATGGGAAAGAAGTCGCGCGCGGGCGCTGCTTGAGGCGCTGAGGGTGCTTGCCTTTAACTGTCACGTCGTTCTTGCGCGGCTGACATACAGGCGTAACAGACTTCCAACACGATAGACGGTGTTGCTGCCCGGCCAAGCAGGCTGAAAACCGCCGGACCTTTTCGTGACAGGAAAGTAACGCAGCCGCCATCTGTTCGTCATGCGCAAGGTCCAGACTCCGGGAGAAATTGAAGCCGTGACAAGCAGATTAAACGAAGCAGCCCAATGATGTCCGCCAACCTCGAACCAGCCAATCGAAGCTCATGAATTCTTTGATCGTGACTCCATTTTTTGCCAACGCCCTCAGCTTTGCTTTCGAGAAAGCCACCACCGAAGGCAAGCTCACCATCCTGCTGCTCATCATCGTCTCGCTTTTCAGTTGGACGGTCATTATCACCAAAGCGCGCCAGCTTTACCGGGCTTGGACAATGGCCAGGAAATTTTTCGCCGCCTACCGCGCGACGCGCGACCCGCTGGAGATTTTCAAAAAAACCGATGAATATCCGGGCGCGCCCGCTTACGATGTCTATCATACAGGCGCCGAGGAGCTGTGTTACCATCTGAAGCACAATCCCGTCATGATCAAAGGGAGGACACGCATCAGCACCGCCTCTTTCGATTCCGTGAAGGTGGCCTTGGAACGCGCCGTCAGCGCCCAGGCGCTCTCGCTGGAAAAGGGCATGATCATCCTCTCCACCGCCGTGGCCGGCGGCCCGTTCATCGGGTTGCTCGGCACCGTGTGGGGGGTCATGGAGACGTTTTCCGGCATTGCCAAAGTCCAGGCTGCCAGCCTCATTGCCATGGCGCCCGGTGTCGCCGGTGCGCTCATCGCCACCGTCGTCGGGTTGTTCGTGGCCATCCCTGCCATGTTCGCTTACAATTACATGATCACGACGATTCGCTCGATCACACAGGAGTTGGACAACTTTACCACTGAATATGCGACCGCCATGGAACACCTCTATGTGGACAATCGGCCCGTGTCCGAGGAGATCGCCGACGCGCTGAAGAAACTGCAGAGCGAGAGCGACCCGGAGCCCCAACTCGCCTGAGGGAAGGACTGAGCGCAAACTGCCCGCGAGCTGCCCGCCATGAAAAAATACTCGGCTACCAAACATCACACCCTCACGGAGTTGAACATTACGCCACTGCTTGATCTGGCGTTCGTGTTGCTGGTCATCTTCATTATTACCACGGCGCCGCCGGTCAATGATCTCGACATTTCGCTTCCGTCCGCCTCCAGCCGTCCCAAAGAGCGGCCCTCCAAGGCCAATTATGTGACGGTCGATAACGCTGGGAAGATTTACCTGAATGCCGTGCCGATGGACGAGGATCAACTTCTCAAAACACTGGTCGAGTTCCGCAAGGAGGACCCCGACTTGAATGTGGTGGTCCGCGGCGACAGCCGCATCCAGTACCAAAAGATCATCGGTGTTCTCGACGTGCTCGTTTCGGCCAACGTCACCAAGGTGGGGCTGGCCACGGAAGCCGCTGTTGCCCAATAACCGGCGCGATTCGGTGACTTGCTTGAGAAACACGGGGAGGCCGGGCCAACTCCTGTGCCCGCGTTCCCTTTCCGTGAACCTGGTCGAAGCTGCCGACGGAAGAAGGCGGATTTCGATGGAATCCCACCATTCGCCTCCTCACGTCGGCGGCTGCGGTTGGGGGGCAGTATCCGCAGTGAACGGGCCATGCGTTTTCATCCAAGTCTTTCAACCACTCCGGTAACATGGCCCGAAGAACCACAGAGAAGAAAGACCGCACCAGCATTGTCATCTCCCTCGTGATTCATGCCATTGTCATTGGGGCGGTCGCCATCTGGGCCTGGAAGACCGGGAAGCTGGAGCAAATGGGGCGCAGAGTGCTGGAGTGGGTCAAGACCGAGAAAAAGCAGGAACAAAAAGAGCCGTCCAAACCTATCCAACAAAAGGCCCAGCCGCCCAAGCTGCCACCCATCAACCAAGGCTTGTCTCAGCCAACCAGCAGTGGCACCCGGCGCGCGGTGGCGGCCGACGCGCCGGCGGCTGTCGGCGAAACTTTTTTCCAGGACACGCGCTGGCCAGGCACAGGAACTGCCGCTCCAGCGACAGGAGCCGCCGCGGGCGGTCCGCCGGCAAAAGTCGTGGTGGCGCCGCGGCCAGTGCCGCTTCGCCCCTTGCTCACGCCCTCGGCGCCCAGCACGATAAAACAATTGCTGGTGGAGCGCGCCAAAGCGGCGGCGTCCACGGAATCATTTGGGGCTGAACAGATTTCCCGCAGGGGCGTGTCCGATGCCGGGGCCATCGTCAACAAGGTCGCGGGCGCCTCGATCGTGGAAGGCAAGTTCGCCGTCATTCGCGGATTGAGCGACCGCTACGTGACCACGACCTTCAACGGCGCCGAGATTCCCTCCGCCGATCCTTACCGCCGCTCCGCCTCGCTCGATTTGTTCCCGGCGCAGGTGATTGACAAGGTGGTCGTGGCCAAAACGTTCACGCCCGACCAACAGGGCGCTTTCACCGGTGGCGGCATCGACATCTCCAGCAAATCGTTTCCTGACCGCCCGTTTTTCTCGTTGTCGCTGGGCGGGGCCTACAACACGAAGGCGACCGGCAACGACCAGTTTCTCACGTATCGAGGCGGTGGCCTGGATTGGGCGGGGACGGACGACGGCTCGCGCGCCTTGCCGGAACGGCTCAATGACCTGAGCGTCCGGCCTCCGCCTATCATCTTAACCACGGGCGCGCGCACCGGCCCGGATTACGCGGCGAGAATCCAGCAGGCCGAGTTGCTGAATGAATTGACCCAAATCCTGGGCCCCACCCAGTTCGCTCCCGACCGGGAGACGCCGCCGCTAAACCACAATTTCGCCCTGGCCATGGGAGACACCACTTACCTGGCTGGCCGCCCGCTGGGTATTTTCGGCAGCTTGAACTACAAGCGGGATTTCAGCTTCTACAACGACGGCGTCTCGCGCCGTTACAAGCCGCAAAGTGGCGGGGAGTTCGCGATCAGCAAGGACAACGTGGACGCCCTCGCTACCGATACCGTGAACTGGTCGGGCATGGCCACCCTGGCCTATCACCTCCTGGACAACCACGATGTGTCTTTCAACTTCCTGCAAAACCAGAACGGCTCGGACTATGTCCGCACCCAGGTCGGCACTCAGGAATCCGAGCCCGGAGCAACCATTTTCCAGAACCGCCTCCAGTTCACCGAGCGCACCCTGAGCACGTACCAACTTCGCGGCACCGACCGTTTTCCGACCCTCGGCGATACCCAACTCGACTGGCTGGCCGTCCTCTCCGACACTTCACAGGACGAGCCGGACGTGCGCTTTTTCAACTTTAAGTCGGACGGTGGCGCGGCCGCCACCAGCGCCTCCGGCCTGCCTGATCCAGCGGATCCCACCCGCTATTTCCGCAATCTTGAGGAACAGAATCGCAATCTGAAAATCGACTTGACCATCCCTTTTCGCCAATGGGCTTACGAGGAGGGCCGGTTCAAGCTGGGTGTCTTCGACAGCCTTTCCGAGCGCTCCTTCCAGGAGCGGCAGTTCTATTACAGGGACATCGTTGGCAGCTTCGACGGCGACCCGAACAATTACCTCCGGCCGGACAACCTTGGATACGGCATCCCTCGGACCAATGTCTCCAACGGCCGCATCTCCTACGACTGGCAGCGCTACGTTCAAACCTACGACAGCGCGTACGAGGCGGAGTCCGGCATTCAGGCCGCCTACGGGATGCTCGATGTGCCGGTGGTGAACCGCGTGCGCCTGGTCGGCGGCGTGCGCCTGGAGACCACCGACCTGCTGGTCGATTCCAAGAGCGACATCGCCAGCGGCATCACCGGCCTTCACAAGAACAACAGCATGCTGCAACAGGCCGACTTGCTGCCGGCTGCCGGCCTCATCTTTTCGGTGCGCAGCAACATGAATGTGCGCCTTCATTACAGCCAGACGGTGGCCCGTCCCTCGTTCCGCGAGTTGGCCGCCTACCGCAGTTACGACCCGCTGCTGGACGTGTTGCTCGACGGCAATCCCGATCTCAAGATGAGTTCCAGCGAGAACTACGACTTGCGTTGGGAGTGGTTTCCACGCCCGGGTGAACTGGTCAGCGTCAGCTTCTTTTACAAAAACCTCCAAAATGCGATCGAGCGCATCGCTCTCGACAACCTGGCCGACAACATTTCTTACGCCAACCGCGCCGAAGCCAACGTCATGGGCCTGGAACTGGAGGCGCGCAAGAACCTCGATTTTCTCGAGGCCAACCTGCGCCACTGGAGCCTGGGCGGCAATTTCTCTTACATCCAGTCCGAGACCTCGCTGACCGAGGTTGAGTTCGGCAACAAGCAGCTTTACCTCGCCAACCCCAGCCGCACCCGGCCGCTCTACGATCAGTCGCCTTACATCCTCAACTTCGACCTCGGCTATGACAATCCGCGCTCGGGCACGACCGCCTCGTTGATCCTCAATGCCGCCGGCCCCCGCATTGCCATCGCCAGCCCGATCGCGGAAGACATTTACGAAAAGCCGCCGCTCACACTCGACTTTGTTCTGGGGCAGAAGCTGAGCCGGCATACGACCCTCAAATTCGCCGCCCGCAATCTGCTCGATCCAAAAATCGAGCGAACTTACGGAGAGGACTCGGCGCTTCTTTACTCGTCCTACCGGCGCGGCACAACCTTCGGCCTGTCGGTCTCGTACGACTTTTAGCCGGGATGCAGCAAAGGAGCGCGGGCACCTGCCTGCCGCGGCGGCACAGGCAGGTGCCCGCCGATGCTGGCCAGCCGTCTCAAGGGGCGGGTGAGAGTTCACAGAGATGTCACCCGATTGAAATACGCGCGCCATTCAGCCGTGATGAACTGCGGCTGCATTGTGTGATTTATAAATCAAGAACCCATTAGACCATGAATAACAAGTTTAACCTCCTCAAGGCACTCGCCTTTTCCGCCTCTCTGCTGGGACCCGTCGGCGCTTCAGCAGACATTGTCCAGGTGACCGGCCCTATCAACGGTACATCAACCTGGCGCAGCACCAACGAATACATCCTCAACGGCCAAATCTACGTTCTGGACGGCGGCGTCCTCAACATTGAGGCCGGCACCGTTATCAAGGGCAAACCCGGTGGCACGAACGATTTCTCGGCCCTGCTCGTCACCCGAGGCGGCAAGATTTTCGCCGAGGGTACCCGCACCAAGCCCATTATCTTCACCGCCGAGCAAGATGACGTGACGGATCCGGGTGACCTCGGCATTTACAGCCGCGCCCTGTGGGGCGGCGTGGTCATCTTCGGCAAAGCCCGCCTCAACATGGCCACCGACAGCGCCGGCAACCTGGCCAACCCTAAATACGAGGTCTATGAAGGCCTGGCCGACATTCAGATCAACGGCCAGTTTGTCAACCGCTTCGGCGGCGATAATGACGACGACAGTTCCGGCGTGCTACGCTACGTCTCCATCCGCCACGGCGGCGTGAAGATTCTGCCCAACAAGGAAATCAACGGCCTGTCCATGGGCGGGGTGGGCCGCAACACGGTCATTGACCACCTGGAATGCTATGCCATTGCCGACGACGGGTTCGAGTTCTTCGGCGGCACGGTCAACACGCGATACTGCGTGGCGGCGTTCTGCGACGATGACGGCTTCGACACGGATATGGGTTACCGGGGCAAGAACCAGTTTTGGCTGACCATCCAGGAGCGCGGGGCCAAGGACAACGGCGCCGAGTTGAACGGGGAGATCAATGGGGCCACGACCGGCACCGCCGATCCGATCGGCAACTTCGAGGTTTACAACGCGACCTGGATTGGGGCGGGCACGAACACGGCGGCCAACCGCGGGCTGCAGATTCGCGATTACGCGGCGCCGAAGATCTACAACAGCATTGTGACGGAGTTTGGCGGTTTTGGGGTGCGGGTGGACAACGCGGCGGCAGCGCATCTGACCAACGGGTTGCTGGACCTGCGGAACAATCTGTGGTGGAACTTTGCCACCAACGGGGTGGCGGTGGCGGTGGCGGAAACGGCGGCAGCCCAACTGCTCTTCACGGACGCCGGCCGCACCAACGAGGTAGCCAATCCGATGCTGCGGTCCATCAGCCGTGGTAACGATCCGGCTTTCCAATTGGATCCCCGGCCCATGACCGGCAGCCCGGCACTGACCAACTCGCGCACACCGCCGCAGGATGGGTTTTACACTCCGGCGGCCTATCGCGGCGCGTTTAATGAAGTAAACTGGGCCGCTGGTTGGACGGCGCTGAGCGAGTACGGCATTCTTAGTTCCAGCGGTGCGGCCGTGGAAGTGCCGGCATCCTCCGGCGGTCCGACGCCGCCTGCCCGCCCCTCACTAACCAGCGCCCACAGTGGCGGCAACGTCGTGATCACGTTCGTCTCGCAAAGCGGGGTCCAATATCAACTCCAGTCCGCCACGGCGCTCAGTGGCTCGGTGACATGGGGTGACCAAGGCACTCCGCAGGCGGGAAATGGCGGCGTCTTGACCCTCACCGTGCCGGCAACCAGCCAGCAGCAGTTCTTCCGCGTCGTTTCCCAATAATCAATCCTTCGCGCCAACCGAGGTGGAATAATAACAGCCGGGGAGGGTTCTTTTGAACCCTCCCTTTCAGAGAAAGCGGCTCGAAAATGTCTCTCCTCCCTGGGAAGGAGAGACGGGCCTTTGGCTGCAAACCCGCGTGCAAGCCAAAGGCCCGGACGTTTTTCCCGAGAGAACGAAGCGGTCAGCTTGTTACAGAAACGTGTAATTCAGGTTACGCCCAGGAAAAATCCACCCCACCTTGGTCATTCGCTTTTGACATTAGACCGCTTCGTGGTGGAATACGCAACGCATGAAACTCTGCTCCCAACTTTGCTCCTTTTTCCTGATCGCGATCTTGCTGGCCGGATGCGTTGGCGCGCACCGCCGGGGCTTTTCCCGCTACGATGAATTCGAGGCGGTCAAGGTCGATCAGATGACCGGCAACAACGTCTCCGGCCGGGTCTTTCAAAAAACGATTGTCTGTCTCAATGCCCGGCGTGAAACCCGCCGCATCACCGCTGTCACCAACGTGAACGTGATGACGGTGACGAACCGCACGATCCAGGCGTTCACCAACGAAACCGTCTCCATGGCCACCAATTTTCTGGTGACCACGATGACGAACCTTGTGTCGCTGCCGTCCCCGTTGCCGGGAGCGGCTCCGATGGCCGGCGAGGCCGCTGCGGCGGTTCCGGGCGAAACAACTCCGGTCCTTGTCGTCACGAACGCCGGCCCGTCTGTGACCACCAACCTGACCGTTTCAGTGGCCAGCAACCAAAGCGCGACCGCCGCTCCCAACCAGGCCGCCTCCAACAGCCAGCTCATCCGCACTTACAACAACCAGATCACAACCACATCGAACAATGTCTCGATTTCGTTGCTGACCAACCAGGTGATTACCGCCGAAACGAATCAATCGATCTCCTACGTCACCAATTACCACGTCGCTTGGATCACCAATCTGGCCGTTTCTCCCACCAATCTGTTGGCGCACGACTATTTCCTCTATACCGAATTGATCCCGCCCCCTGATTTCACTCTGCAAAGCGCCGAGTCTCTGGTGCTGCTCGTGGATGGCACGCGCTATGGCTTCACGCAAAGCACTCTGAGCGCGGCGCTGATGCCCCGCAAAGGTTTTACTCCCGGCCTTTATTGCGTGCCGCCGGATGTGCTCCTGGCCGTTGCCAACGCCAAAGAAGTCAAAATCCGATTCAAAGGCCTCAACGGTGTCATCGAAAGAACCATGAGCGCCGGCAGCAAGAGAAACTTCCGGTCGTTTCTGCTGAAATACTTCGCCCCGGAACCGGTGGAGGAAGCGCCGGAGGACGACGCTGCGATGATCGGACAATCCGGGCAGGTTGCCAGGCGCTGATTTCACTCTCAAGAAAGTGCTCGGTCTCGTCACCTGATCCGCAAACTGATTCAAATCCATGAAGACTGCATTTATCGTTTTAAGCCTCATTTGTATCGTCCTGGCTGTGGCGCTTTACCGCAGGCACAGCGGCGCGCTTCAGGCGGGTGAGGCTGCCGCCAAGGCGCAACAGTCTCTTTCCAACGAGGTCGCGGAGTTGCGCACCAAACTGGCCTTGGCGACCAGCGACAGCGCGGTCGTCCAGAGCAACCAACAGCGGGTGATCGAGCGCCACCTCAGCGAACTGGCCGCCACTTCCAACCGCTTCGTCCAGGCCAATCTTCAGCTTGCCGCCGCGCAACAGGAAGCGCGCGCCGCGCAAACCGAGCTCCAGACAAAAATGGCCGCCATCGCCCTGCTGGAAGCGCAGCGCGATGAATCAGGCCGGCGCCTTGAGGCCGCCTCCGCCCTGCAAAAGGAGTTGGCAGAAACCAAGCAGAAGCTGGCGCAATCGCTCGGCGAGAGCGGCACGCTGGAGCAAGCGCTGGGCCGTCTGCGCGTGGAAAAGGCCGACCTGGAAAGCAAGATCGAGGACCCCGTGTTCCTGCGGTTGCAGGCCAAGAAAGTGGCGGACCAAGCCGCGCTGCGCCGGCGTCTGGCCTCCGCCCGCCGCATCGACGCGTCCGACCCGCGGGTGCGCCTGGAACTTCAGCAGGACGGCAGTGTGCATCCGGTGATTCCCGGCAACAGCGAAGACAAGAAATAGGTTGCCACGCCCGGTCAGGCTCCCTTTGGCTGGCTGAGTTTTCCGTCAACGTAAACCTCCTGTCATTTGGTTGCCATTTTTCGAGACGAGCTTATTCTTAAAACGGTGCGCGTAGAATGAATGCAGGCCCGGAAATGAACACGGCCTTACAAGCTATTCCATCCCAGGATGAGTGGGCTTTCCCTTGGAACCTGAGCGAATGGTTCGGCCCGGCGGAACTGTGCCGATGGATCATCGAGGAGGTCGAGACTCTGGACTGGTCGAATCCCGAGGTGGTTGAATTCCTGCGCACCCACCCTTCGTATCAGCCGAAAATGTGGCTGTGCCTGATGACCTATGCCTACGCCACCGCCATTTATGAATCCGAAGAGATCGTGCGGCGTTGCTACAGTGAGGAGACGTTTCGGCTCCTGTGCGGGGGCCGTCCGCCCGAAAACGCAACCTGGATCAGGCGCTTTCGCCGAGAGAATCGTGGCCTGCTGAAATGGTGCCTGATACGGTTGTTTAGGCGAGCGATGAAAACCAGGCTGGAGGAGCCTTTCCTGCCGGCCGGGCTGAAACGTCGCCTGCTCGATGCAGCCCTGATGCGTCTGAACGTCGCCCGCCAAATCGACAGCGGCGAGCTGGGACTCTAAGCCTCCAGTTTACAAAGACGCCACTGACGATGACCCGCTCAATGCCGCCTGCCTGGCCCACCGGTCAGCCGACAGAATTTGCTCGAGGGCAGGATGCTTGATGAGTTCATGCCGGTCCATTGTCTGAGCTACCGTCTCGGCGATTTGTTCGAACGTGATTTTGCCGTTGCAGAAGGCCTCGACCGCGACTTCGTTGGCGGCGTTCAGCACGGCGGGCATGGTGCCGCCCACGCGGCCAGCCCAGCGCGCCAGATTCAAAGCCGCAAAACGGTCGGGGTCCGGCTCCTCAAACGTGAGCGAACCCAACTGCGCCAGATTCGTTTGCACGCGGTCGCTGGGCACGCGGTCGGGATAGGTCAAAGCGTACTGGATGGGCAGACACATGTCCGGGGTGGAAAGCTGGGCCAGGATGGAGCCATCCACGAATTCCACCATCGAATGGACAACGCTTTGCGGATGAATCACCACGTGCACGCGCTCGATCTCGATGTCGAACAGCCAGCGCGCCTCGATCATTTCCAGTCCTTTGTTGAAGAGGGTGGCGGAATCGATGGTGATCTTCCGGCCCATCACCCAGGAGGGATGCTTGAGGGCCTGTGCGACCGTGATTTTTGAAAACTCTTCTTTTGGCGTCTTGCGGAAAGGCCCTCCCGACGCCGTCAACCATAGCCCCCGCACGGAACTTCTGGGCTTGTCTTCCAGGCATTGGAAAATGGCCGAGTGCTCGCTATCGACGGCCAGGACTTTGACGCCGCTTTTGCGGGCTTCGGCCATGACGATTTCTCCGGCCATGACCAGAATTTCTTTGGAAGCTACGGCAATGTCTTTGCCGGCGCGAATCGCCGCCAGGGCCGGTTGCAGTCCGGCGACGCCCACAATGGCAATCAGGACGATGTCCGCCGCCGGCATAGTGGCCAATTCAATCAATCCCTCCTGGCCGCAGCTTACTTTGGTTGATGTTCCGAAGATGGCCCTTAACTCTCCTGCTCTTTCGGGGTCGCTGACCGAAATGGCGGCGGGCCGATGGCGCAAGGTTTGTTCGGCCAGCAACTTGATGTTGTTCCCGGCGGCCAAGCCCACGAGCTGAATCCGGTCGGGCAGGTCTGCGGCCACTTTCAGTGTGCTCGTACCGATGGACCCGGTGCTGCCGAGGAGAACAACTTTCTTCATTTTAAGAGCCACCCGACCGGCCTCGCGACGTTTCAATCCGCGAGGACGTGCCTCAGGTAGAGATACATCAAAGGCGCATTAAACAACAAGCTGTCCATTAAGTCCAGAATGCCGCCAATGCCCGAGAAAAACTGCCCGGAGTCCTTGACACCGGCCTCGCGTTTAAACAGGGATTCGATCAAGTCCCCGATCACGGCGGCGACGCTCAGAATAATTCCCAGAATCGTCGCATGCACCCAGTTCATGCCGGCCAGTCTGGCGCCCGCCACATGGGCAAAGACCAGACTGGCCGCCGTCGAGATGACAATTGCGCCGCAGAACCCTTCCCAGGTCTTGCTCGGGCTGATGCGCGGAATCATCTTGTGCCGGCCAATCAGCGAACCGGTGACGTAAGCGCCCAGGTCGCTGAATTTGGTGACCAAAATGAAATAAAGCACGTAATAGGCCCCTTCGACATTGGGATAGAAGTTGATTTTCTGGATGAAATTGAGCAGCCAGGGAACATACATCAGCCCAAACAACGTCGTCGAGATGGCCAGCAGGCCCGCCGTATTGCTGCGCGAAACAAACTGGCGCAGGCACAGACCGAGGACAAACAGAATGAGAAAGCTGGTTTCGAAGTCGTTGGCTTCCGCCGGGGCGACCTCGGAAGCCAGAACGCCGGACAAATAAAGGAAAGTGCTGGCCATGAGCAACAAGCCGCCAAAAATTCCCCAACCTTTGAAGCAGACCAGGCCGCGTTTGCCGATCAACCCGTAAAACTCGCTCAAGCCAAAGCCGGCGATGGTCATCATGATGGCCAGGAAAACATAGTCCGAGAGCAGCTTGTTTCCGGAGAAAAGGGCGGAGATGACCAGCGTCCAGAGAATGATCGAACTGGTCAGGCGCCGCTTAAAAACGCCCGACTTGGAAGACGGCATCTCGGCTGGCTCAATCGTGCCTGGCATGTGATAAAGCAAATTGGGAATCACAGCCCGCCAAAGCGCCGGTCGCGCCGGGCATACTCCTCCAGAGCCTCGAATAACTGCGCCTTGCGAAATTCGGGCCACAACGTAGGCGTGACCACCAGTTCGGCATAAGAGATTTGCCAGAGCAGGAAATTGCTGATGCGCATCTCGCCGCTGGTCCGGATCAACAAATCCGGGTCCGGCCAATTGCGGGTGTAAAGATGTTGGGCGATGACTTGTTCGTTGATTTCCGCGGGCTCAATCTTGCCTTCCTTGACCTGGGCGGCAATGCTGCGAGTCGCCTCGACGAGTTCTGTGCGCCCGCCATAACTTAAGGCCAGGACCAACGTCAGCCCGTTGTTCCTGGCCAGGGCTGCCTGAGTTTTCTTCAACTGGACCTGGACGAACTCCGGCAGGCGATAAATCTGCCCGATCACTTCCAGACGCACGTTGTTGCGGTTCAACTCGCCGATTTCATTTTTCAGATAACGCGCCAGGTACTGCATGAGGGTGTCCACCTCATCCTTGGGCCGGTTCCAATTCTCGACCGAAAAAGCGTATAACGTGAGGTACTTGATCCCCACCTCACCCGCCGCTCGCAGGACCGCGCGGACGGATTCCACTCCCATGCGGTGGCCCTCGACTCTGGGCAAATGACGTTGCTTGGCCCAGCGGCCATTGCCATCCATGATGATGGCGACGTGCGTCGGCAATAACGCCTTGGCTTCCGGACTAAGATGAGGAGCAGGCGTGCTCACGGGACCGACCTTAGAGAAAGATCGTTTGATCCCGCGCCGGGCCGACGGAAGCGATCTTGAGTTTGGCCCCGGTCAACTCAGCGATGGCCTTGAGATAATTCCGGGCCTTGAGCGGCAACTGTTTCCATTGCCGCGCGTCATGCGTGGGAGTTTTCCAGCCCGGAAATTCGGCGTAAACCGGTTCGCACTTCGAGAAGGCTTCCAAGTCATTCGGCACATAATCAAGCCGGGAGGCGCCAATGCGATAACCGAGGCAAACCTTGATCGTTTCCAGCGTGTCCAGGCCATCCAGATTCGTCACCGCGATTTCATCGATGCCATTGACCATGGCTGCGTGGCGCGTGGCGACGGCGTCAAACCAGCCGCAACGGCGCGCCCGGCCGGTGGTCGCGCCGAATTCCCGGCCCATCTGGTGCAGCAGGTCGGCAATCTCCGCGTCCTCAGTAGGCAACGGGCCTTCCCCGACTCGCGTGGTGTAAGCCTTCATCACTCCAACGACGCGGTCCATGCGGTTGGGCGGCACGCCGGAACCCGTGCAGGCGCCGCCCGCCGTCGTATTGGACGAGGTGACAAACGGATAGGTCCCGTGGTCGATGTCGAGAAAGGTTCCTTGCGCGCCTTCAAACAAGATGTTGGCTTTTTGGCGCATGGCCTCGTGCAGCTTCACCACCGTGTTGGCGACAAACGGCCGCAAACGATCGCCGACCGCGCGATAGGCCGCATGCACGGCCTTGAAAGAAAGTGGTTTGGCCCCAAGGGCCTTCAGGATTTCGTTGTTCTCCTTGATCTTGGCCTTGAGCAAAAGCTCAAACCGGTCGCGGTTGATCAGGTCGATCATCCGCAAGCCGGTGCGGGCTGCTTTGTCGCCGTAAGCAGGGCCAATCCCGCGTTTGGTGGTGCCGATCTTGTTCTTGCCCTTGAGTATCTCGCGCTGCTCATCCAGTTCGCGATGGTAGGGAAAAACCAGATGCGCATTTTCGCTGATCAGCAAGTTGCCATCCACTTGGACGCCCAGCTTCTGCAAGCCGTCGATTTCTTCGACCAGGCTGATGGGATCGACGACCACGCCGTTGCCAATAACACAGATTTTGCCCGGACGAAGGATGCCTGACGGGACGAGGTGCAGAATATACTTTTGCTGGCCGATAAAGACGGTGTGGCCGGCGTTATTGCCGCCTTGAGTGCGGACCACCACGTCGGCCCATTCGGTCAGAACATCGATGATCTTGCCTTTGCCTTCATCGCCCCATTGGGCGCCGACCAGAATCGTATTTGCCATAATTCAGTAATGCCTTGCCGGCAATAAAAAACCCCGAAACTGTAAATTCGGGGCGCAAGCTCGGTATTTACAGGCAGAAATTAATGAGCCTTCCCCCACCTGTCAACGCCGGATTCGCCCGCCCACGCGTCGCACACGGCAGATTCGGGAAAGCGGAGCGCCGGCTGCAACCGGCTTTGATGCAACGATCCGCGCAGAGCGGCCAAGCCGCAGCCAAGGAGCGCCGACATTCTTGTCGGCCTGCCTGCGCCGCCCCCGCCGGCCGGCTTTGGCGTTGGTGCGCGATTCGGGCCGACAAGAATGTCGGCGCTCCTGCATGCTCTCGTTCTTCCAGCTTTGCCGGAGGTCGCTGCCGCTGCCAGCGAAAAACTCTTGAGCCACCGACCCGTGATCCCGCGGCCTCCGGTTCATCCTGGAAAAAGCAGTTGGAACCGCGGAATACGCGAAACACGCGAAAGCAGAA
>ERZ1292640.2428-Hain-H43-02um-R1-2428-length-14894-cov-41_pt1 | contig 14894 bp, 16 predicted proteins | sample MGYA00564404_ERZ1292640 | MGnify/ENA primary metagenome ERZ1292640 (study PRJEB36523, sample SAMEA6512636) | groundwater metagenome | collected 2019-01-08 | study: AquaDiva: Metagenomics assemblies of 32 groundwater samples
CATGAGACAAGAATCTTCGCGCCGTGCAAAGAAGCGAAGATTTAGTAGTACAGTCCGTCCAGTATAATCTAGTGTGCTGTCCCGCGATCACGCTTACACGACCGCTTGCTGACGCGCGCGGCTCCGCAGACGCTTTCCGAGCCGCGACCGTGAGGGAGCGGTCCGTACAGGCATTAGGGGGACAGCACCTAGTCTTCGCCATGGCTCCCGCCACCATCGACTGGTTCCCGCTGTGGCTGAGCCTGCGGGTGGCCGGCATCGCCACCCTGCTCTCGCTCCCGCTCGGGCTGTGGCTGGCCTACCTGCTGGTCAACCGCCGTTTTCGCGGTCACGACGTGCTGGACGGCGCCCTGAGCCTGCCGCTGGTGCTGCCGCCGACGGTGCTGGGCTACTACCTGTTGGTGCTGCTGGGCAGGGAGAGCGCGCTGGGGCGTCTCTATGAGTGGCTGTTCGGCCAGCCACTGGTGTTCACCTGGCAGGCGGCGGTGGTGGCGGCGATGTTTCATACCGTCCCGCTGCTTGTGTTCGCGGCGCGGGCGGCGCTGGAGAGCGTGGACCGCCGCTACCAGCGGGCCGCCCGCAGTCTGGGCGCTTCCGAGTGGCGCGTGTTCTGGCGCATCACCCTGCCGCTGGCGCGGCGCTCCATCTACGCCGCCGCCGTGCTGGCCTTCGCTCGCGCCCTGGGCGACTTCGGCATCACCATCATGATCGCCGGCAACATTCCCGGCCGCACCCAGACGGTGGCGGTGGCCATCTACGACGCGGTCGAGGCGGGCAACGGCGCGCTGGCCCGCGTGCTGGTGCTGGTGGTCTCGGCCGCCGCCATCGCCGCTCTGTCGCTGGCCAACCGGCTGGTCTCCAGGCGGGCGGCGCCATGATCCAGGCGCGGATCCGCAAGCGCTTTCCTCCTGGGCCGGAGTCCGCGCCTTTCTCCCTCGAGATCGAATTTCAGGCCTCGGCCGCCGTCGCTGTGCTGTTCGGCCCCAGCGGTTCGGGCAGGACGCTGACACTGGACGCGATCGCCGGCTTCCTCAGGCCCGACGAAGGCCGCATCATGCTCGACGATCAGATCCTGTTCGACGCCGCCTCCGGCGTCCACCTTCCTCCCCAGGCGCGCCGCTGCGGCTACCTCTTCCAGCACTGCGCGCTGTTCCCGCACATGACCCTGCGGCAGAACCTGGCCTTCGCCGCCGAGCACCGGCCGCGGCTGGAGCGCCACCGCAAGGTCAGCGAGATGATCGAGCGCTTCCACCTCGCCGGGGTGGCCGGCCGCAGGCCGCACGAGGTCTCCGGCGGCGAGAAGCAGCGCTGCTCGATCGCCCGCGCGCTGATCGGCGCGCCCCGCCTGCTGCTGCTGGACGAGCCGTCCCGCGGGCTGGAGGCGCCACTGCGCTCGGAGCTTTACGCGCTGCTGCGGCTGGTGCGCGCCGAGTTCCAGACCCCCATGCTGGTGGTCACGCACGATCTGGAAGAGTGCTGCGGGCTGGGCGACGTGATGCTGGTGCTGCGCGAGGGGCGGCTGGTGCAAACGGGCGCGCCCAAGGCCATCATCGACCGGCCCGGCAGCGTCGAGGTCGCCAGGCTGTTGGGCATCTACAACCTCTTCGAGGCGGAGATCGTTGACCTGGACCCGCAGCGGAACCTCAGCCGCCTGCGGATGGGTGAGTTCGATTTGACCGGGCCGTACTTCCCCGGGCGCCTCCGCGGCGACCGCATCTGGCTGTACGTGAGGCCGGATGAGTTGACCGCCGGGCCGCGCGACGGCAAGCCCGGCCCGAACCGGATCCCGGCGCAGTTGCTCCGCGCGGTCGAGATGCCCCGCGCCTGCAAGCTGGAGTTCGCCGGCGACCTCGCCGTGGAGATCTCCCGCACAGAGTTCGAAAAGCAGAAGCATAATAAAGAATGGGTAGTGGGCTTTCCGCCGCAGGCGCTGCGGGCATTGTGAGCGGGCCCCGCAGGGAGGGGTGCGTGAAGACCTTGGACGAATACGTCAAGCTGGCCGAGCAGGCGCACGGCCACATCTGCGCCGGCCAGATCCTCGGACTGCGGATGGCGCTGTACGGCTCGCGGCTGCTGGGCGTGGACGATCCCACCGGTAAGGACCGCAAGCGGCTGGTCACCTTCGTCGAGATCGACCGCTGCGCCACCGACGCCGTGGCCGTGGTCACCGGCTGCCGCCTGGGCAAGCGGACGCTGAAGGTCCGCGACTTCGGCAAGGTGGCGGCCACTTTCTGCGACCTCCAGGAGAACCGGGCCGTGCGCGTGGTGGCCACGGAATCCTCCAAGCAGCGGGCCCGCGAGCTGTACCCGGATATTCCAGACAGGGAGATCCAGCAGATGCGGGCCTACCGCGAGCTGCCCGATGAGGAGATGTTCGAGGTGCAGTGGGTGCGCGTGCGGCTGGCGCCGGAGGACCTGCCCGGCTACAAGGCGCCGCGCGCCGTGTGCGCCGGCTGCGGCGAAGGGATCAACTTCAAACGCGAGGTGATGCGCGACGGCCGCGCGCTCTGCCGGGCCTGCGCGGGCGAAGCGTACTACGAGCCGCTGTGAGGCGCCACTACATCACCGACCGCCAGCCGCTGGGCGGCGTCGAGCCGCTGCTGGAAGCGATCGGCCGCAACCTGTCGGCCGGCGTCGCCGGCATCGCCGGCATCAGCCTGTTCCAGACCCGGTAGGACTTGTGGGTGACCGTAGTCGACCGTTCAGCCCAGGGGAATCGGGAAGACAAACTGCTGGGGAGCGCGAGATCGCGTGGACTTCCGCGTCATAAGCCCGACGGCTTCGGCGATAATGGGGTCATGACGAAGACGCTCCAAGCGGTTTACGAAAACGGCGTCCTCCGTCCGCTGGAGCCGCTGCCGTTCAAGGAGCACCAGAAAGTCAGCGTGACGGTCTCCGACGCGGCAGATCCGCTGGCTTCGATGATTGACTACGCGTTCATCGAGAACGCTCGCAGAGAAATCCAAGACGTGGATCACATCCCGACCCTTGAGGAGGTCCGGAATATTCTGTCAAAGATCCCCGGCTCGCTGGCTGCCGATATTATCGCCGAGCGTGAGGACCGGTTCTGAGTGGCCCGGTACTTTTTCGATTCGAGCGCTCTCGCCAAGTTGTACCAGCCAGAAGCTGGCTCCGCCCGTGTTGAAGCGCTCTTCCACGAGCCGCAACGGCGCATAATCATTTCGCGCCTGACCGCTGTCGAAATACACTCGGTGTTTGCCGGAAGGGTCAGAATGGGGACATTGAGTCCAGCCGATGCTGCTGCCCTGAGGAATTACTTTCTGAATGATGTGGCCGCGGCCGTGCTAACCGTGGTTGCGATAGCGGAGCATCATTACGCTGAGGCCGAGCGACTCCTCAAGCAGCACGGCAATACCTGCAGGCTCCGCACTCTGGATGCCGTGCAACTGGCCGTGGCATTGGATATACATCGGCGCGATTCCCTGGATGCAGTGGTGGCGGCAGATAACGCGCTCTGCCAAGTCGGTGCGGCAGAGGGTTTGCCGATTACAAATCCTGAGAAGGCGTGAAAAAATCGCCCGTTCAGCCAGCAAGGCAGACGGAACCGTCTGCCCCACCTTGCTGCCGAAGGACTTGCCCACTCGTGGGGCAGGCGCTTTCGCCTGCCGGGCGATTTTTTCACAGCCCATTGAGTGTGCCGGGGCACCCTCTGGGTCGGACCTTCAGCTCGCCGTTTGACTGCGCGATATGAGGCGCTACTACATCACCGACCGCCAGCCGCTGGGCGGCGTCGAGCCGCTGCTGGAAGCGATCGGCCGCAACCTGGCGGCCGGCGTCGAGATGATCCAGATCCGGGAGAAGGATCTCCCGGCGCGCGAGCTGTTGGCGCTGGTCCGCCGCGCGCTGGCGCTGCCCAACCCGCGCGGCGCCAAGATCCTCGTCAACACGCGCGCCGACATCGCGCTGGCCTGCGGCGCGCACGGCGTGCACCTGCCCGCGGATTCGATCGCGCCGCAGCGGCTTCGGACCATCGTGCCGCCCGGATTCCTGATCGGCGTTTCGTGCCACCGCGTCGAGGAAGTGCGCGCCGCCGAGCGCGAGGGCGCCGATTTCGCCGTCTTCGGTCCGGTCTTTTTCACGCCGTCCAAGGCCGCCTACGGCCCTCCGTTGGGCCTCGACTGTCTGCGCGAAGCGGCGCACGCCGTGCGCCTGCCGGTCTTCGCCGTGGGTGGAGTCACCGAGCAGAACGCGACCGAGTGCCTGGCCGCCGGCGCCGCCGGCATCGCCGGCATCAGCCTGTTCCAGACGCGGTAGGATAAGTCTCCCGACTTGTCCCCGGCTGGACAACAACCCAGGCCATCATGGCGAAGACGCTCGAAGCCGTTAAGGTCAAGAGGGACGTGGCGGCGATGGGACCGGCTCCAAGCCTGGAGGAGGTCAGAGAGGCGCTGTCGAAGATCCCTGGCAGAGTTTCTGATGACATCCGGGCGGAGCGCGAGAGCCGGTAAAGGCAGCCTACTTTCTGGATTCGAGCGCTCTGGCGAAGCTTTATCGCGCAGAGGTCGGGTCCGCCGTCGTCGAGGAACTGGTGCTGAGTGCTACCGCGACCATTCTTATCTCCCGCCTTTCGGTGGTTGAGGTGCAGTCTGCGTTCGCAGACAAGGTCCGGGCTGGTGTGATTTCGGCAGGCGACGCGGCAGGTCTTCGACACCGCTTTTTCGAAGACATCGCGAACGAGGTCTTCAGAGTCGTCGCGCTGAGCCTGCACCCGCGCCGGCGCGTCAACGCCGATCGCTCCCGTGAGTCAGGACACCGGCGGCTTGGGCCACGTCAAGCCTTCGCACCCAGGCGATCCTCATTCGGGTGGGAAACCACCAGGCGAGCGTGGCAAGACAGATAATGGTGAGGATGGCAATCGGACGCATGGCCGGAGATTGCAGCACGCTACCGGGCCGGGGCCGGGGGAGTCCCGCGGCCTTGACCGTGGTTCCAAGACAGGTGCCCGGCGGCAGCGGCCAGGCGTATGAGGCTGTCCCGGAAGGGGGAATAATGAGGCCAATCGGCGTATGTATCGTAATGTCCGCTCTGGCGGTGGGCTTGTGCGCGCAGGCGCCGCCGCCGGGCTTCGTATCGCTGTTCAGCGGGAAGGACCTGACAGGCTGGAAGATCCCGGAAGGGGACAACGGACACTGGAAGGTCGTCAACGGGGTGATCGACTACGACGCGGCCAGCCAAGCGCCCAAGGACAAGAACCTGTGGACGCAGAAGTCCTTCCGCGATTTCGTGCTCCGGGTGGACTGGCGCATCAAGGCCACACCGTACCGCAACAAGAACGCGCGCATCGTGATGCCGGACGGATCGGACAAACTGGACGAAAACGGCAAGCCGATCCTGATCGACCTTCCCGATTCCGATTCGGGAATCCTGTTGCGCGGGACCGGCAAGGCCCAGGTGAACATCTGGTGCTGGCCGGTCGGCTCGGGTGAGTTCTACGGCTACCGCACCGACCGTAAGATGCCGCCGGAGGTCAGGGCAGCCGCCACACCCAAGACGAACGCGGACAAGAACATCGGCGAGTGGAACACGTTCGAGATCACCATGAGGGGAGAACGCGTGACGGTGGTGCTCAACGGCAAGACGGTGATAGAGAACGCGCCGTTGCCCGGAGTGCCGGTGGAAGGGCCGGTCGGGCTTCAGCACCACGGCCGGGTCGAAGACGGCAAGTATCTGGGCCCGCCCAGCCTGCTCCAGTTCCGCAACATTTCCATCAAGGAACTCTGACTGCGCCTGTTGTGGTTGCTACCATGGCGCCGAGGAGGTGGCCAGTGGTAGCTCAAGCTGAGGAACTGAGCAGCCGGCTCCGCGATTTTCTGAGGAGGCAGCCGCTCGTCGGGTTGAAAAGTGCCCGCCGACGCACGCGATTTATCGAGAAGCTCCGCGAATCCGAGAAGAAACTTCGGGTGCTCCGGCGCAGAAGATTCCACGGCGCCACCGATCCTCTGCACACCACGTTCCACCCGCTCCGCTGCATAGTCGAGAACTTCAAACACAAGAATCCGGACGAAGCGGTATGGCTTGCGTTCCTGTCTGTCCAGTTCGGTTGGGATGGAACCTCGGGGACCGGAGAGACGATCCGGCGGTTCTACAGCAGGTTTGGTCATGGGCTATGGGATTGGAAGGCTGTCGCCCAGGCGTCGACGAGCGTACGCGACTGGATGCGCGAGAATTCTCGCCGACTGCACGAGCTCAGGTTCGGAAACCACCGGAAGTACGAGACCAACAGGCCTGACAGCAAGTTCGGGACACCAGCGGTCATCGAGAGCTTCGTCCGCTGGGTAGCAAAGCACGGCAACACAAGTCCGTACGAAGCCTTCCAGTCGTTCGTCGAGCACGCCGAAAGTCGGGAAGCGGCTTTCGACGATCTCTTCTGGGCACTGAAGATCCGCAGGTTCGGCCGGACGGCGAAGTTCGACCTGCTCTGTCTGCTGGGTAACCTTGGGATCCTTCCAGTCGCACCGCCTCATCCGTACTTGAGAGGGGCCACCGGGCCGAGAGCCGGCGCGCTCCTGCTCGTGACAGGGAAGAAGGTGGGTAATCTGACGACCGAAATCATTGACATCGTCCGCGAGCTCCAATCAGCTCTCGGGTCCCGGCCGAATGCATGGAAGATGCCTTGTGCAACTGGCAGAAGAAGGCGGGCTTCCTGTCGCGGACATGCTGAGCTGCGGCCCAGATCTGCGTTTTTCGCGAAAACTGTCGTGGCCGGTCAGCTCGGGCCAGTCTCACGGTCGCCGCACGATGGCAAGGCACCGCCGGAGGTTGGGGCAGCCGTCAGAACCTCGTGCGGGCAGGTTAGTCTCGGAGCTTCTTCAGGATGTGCCTGGCGAGGTTCTCGTTGATTTCTTGGTGTCTCGGCACGGGCTGGGACATGCGGGTTCGGGGGTTGTGATACCAGTCGTGCTTGCCGCCGTGTCGTACCAACACGCATCCGCTGTCCTCCAGGCGACGGATCAGGTCCCGGCGTTTCATGAGACCGGCAGTTCGGCCGCCCTGCGCACTCCGGGGATCTGGCCGCTGGTCAGGTCACGGAACAGGTCCCTCAGGTTTTCCTGGAGATCCTCGAGGCTTTCTCCCTGGGTCATGTAGTCGGGGAATTCTTCGAAATACCCGAGCCAGTGGTCCCCGTCCTGCCAGTAGACGTACCGTGCGGTACTCATGCTTCCAGTGTAACCTCCCATGCTGCCGCAGCGAGTCCTGGGAGTCCGGCCTACCGCCGGGCCCGCGCGGCCGCGGTGCGCGCTGGCTTGGGACGGCCGTCGCGCGTTTCGGAGCTGTGAGGCCGATGCGCGTTGGCGGCGCGGGAGCCTCCGGGGAAGGAACGGACGGGGCAGGGGCGTCCGGCCACCTGCCCCTTACGCGAGCTTGCCAGACGAAAAAGGTTCCAAGCGACCCACGCCCCAGCTCGCTCACCACCGGCATGCACGGCCTGAGCGCGGCGCTGGCTGGGCCCGGCCGGCAATTCCTTTGCTCCCCGTCGCAGCTTTTGGCTGCCACGGATCAACGCTCCGGAAACCGGCGCCGACCTCTGCCAGCGAAGCCAGCCCCTCGAAGCGCACTTTCCCGCCCGTCGGATGCTCTCCGTCGCCGGAATGCCCCCTCCGGGCGTTCCCATCCGCCTCTTCGGCGCCTTACCGCTCCTCGCTTCGGACCCGTTCGGCTGTCCGGCTCCCCTCCCCGCCCGCGGGTTTCCCCGCCCCAGGGAGGATCACTGCCTCCAGCCCGTAGCCCGCGCGCCGGCGCGGCAATCCCGGTCCTTCCCCGCGCCTCACTCCCCGTCGGGATCTTCCGATCCCTCCGGATCACCGTTCAGCTCGGTTCCAGCCGGGAAGCTCGCCTCCACGAAAACCTCCCCGGGTGTCGCTCCCCGGTGGCGGTGGCCTGACGACTGCCGCCTCCGGATCCCCGCTCGGCCTAGCTCGGCTTTCGCGCGGCTCGCTGGTTCCGTGAACCTCTTGGAACCTCAACCATGCTCCCCCGGAATAATGGCGGTGTCAAATGGAATCTGCGTTGAGGACCCTGTTTTCCGCAGACTATTTCACCCGTGTTTTTAGGTGGTTACGAGGGGGCGCCGCTGGATTTCCTGTGGATAAACCAGGAAGCTGGCAGAATGTCAGGACTGGCCGGCTGAAGCCGGGTCGGCCTCCCCGATTCCCATCCGCTCCAGCTTGCGGTACAAGGTCTTGCGCTCGATGCCCAGTATGCGGGACGCCCGGCTCTTGTTCCCGCCGGTCGCCTCCAGCACGCGGCGGATCTGCTCCTCTTCGGCCTCGGCCAGGGTCTCGCCGGCGTGCTCGCGCGGCGCGGTGGCGGCGATGGCCTCGCGCACGGCCTGCTGGTCAATGCGGTTGTCGGGCGCCAGGATGGACAGCCGCTCCATCATATGCTGGAGCTGGCGAACGTTGCCGGGCCAGATGTAGTCCTCCAGGACCCGCAGGCCATCGGGCAGCAGCCGGACGTCACGCCCGTAGCGCTGGCAATACTTCCGCAGGAAGTAATGCACCAGCAGCGGCACGTCTCCGCGGCGCTGCCGCAGCGGCGGCAGCACGATGCGCACCACGTTGATGCGGAACCACAGGTCCTCGCGGAACTTGCCCTCCTCGATCTGCTTTTGCAGATCGCGGTTGGTGGCGGTAATCACGCGCACATCGACGGCGCGGGGCCGTGGCGCGCCCACGGGGCGGATCTCGCGGTCTTGGAGGAAGCGCAGGAGCTTCAACTGAAAACCGGGCTCGATGTCGCCGATCTCGTCCAGGAAGACGCTGCCGTGGTTGGCGGCTTCAAATACGCCCATGCGGTCGCGGTCGGCGCCGGTGTAAGCGCCGCGCAGGGCGCCGAACAGCTCGCTTTCAAGCAAGGTGGGCGCGATCGAGGCGCAGTCCACGGGCACAAACGGCTGGCTGGCGCGCGGGCTGTGGGCATGGATCATGCGCGCCACCAGTTCCTTGCCGGTGCCGGTCTCGCCCTCCAGCAAAATGGTGGCGTCGGTCGGCGCCACCCGCGAGACCACCTTGTAGATCTCCACCATGCCGGCGGAGCTGCCGATCATCTCGGATTCCGGCAAATCCTCGACCTCGGCTTCCCGGTCCTCTTCAGCGGCCGCACGGGACCGTTCGGCGCGCTTCACCGTCTCCAGGATCGTGTCCAGCTCAAACGGCTTGGCAATATAGTCGAAGGCGCCGCCGCGGGTGGCGGCCATCACCGTCTCCATGGTGCCGCGGGCCGTCATCAGGATCACTGCGCAGGTGTGGTCGCGGCTGCGGGCGGCCTCCAGCACGTCCAGCCCGGTGCGCTCGTCCAGGTAGATGTCGGAGATCACGATCGGGTAGGCGTTCTGGTCCAGGCGCTCCAGCGCCTCGCGGGTGGAGCCGACCGCGTCCACCGCGTAGCCCTCCAGCTCGAGAAAGGTCACCAGGGTGGTGCGCACCGCGTTATCGTCTTCGACTACCAGTAGCCGCTGCAAGGATTACCTCTTCTCCACCGCACAGGCCTCGGCCTGCCCCGGCAATACTACTGTAAAACAGGAGCCCTGGCCGGGTTGGCTGGTCACCTCGATCGTCCCGCCGTGATGGGCGACAATCTGCTGCACGATCGACAGCCCGATGCCGGTGCCGGTTTCGCCCGAAGCTTCGGCCCGGCGCGTGCGGTAGAACTTGCGGAAGATCTTCCGCTGCTCCCGCCGGTCCATGCCCATGCCCTGGTCGCGGACCGAGATCAGCACGCGCCCGTGCTCGCGCCTCCCCGAGACGGTGACCTCGGTTCCAGCCGGCGAATACTTGATGGCGTTGGTCAGCAGGTTGTAGATGACGTACTCCATCAGCTCGCGGTCGCCCGCCAGCGCGCCGCCGGCGATCGGCTCCAGCCGCAGGCGGATCTGCTTGCGCTCGGCCAGCGGGCGCGCCCGGCCGGCGCAGGCCGCCACCAGCTCATCGGCCTGAAACAGATCGCGCTTCAATTCCACCTGGCCGGCCGAGAGCCGCTCCACGCTGAGGAACGTCTCGATCATTCGCGCCAGGCGCCGGGATTCGGCGTTGATCAGCTCGGCGATCTGGCGGCGCTTGTCCTCGCTCAGGCTGTAACGGGTCATCAGCTCGCTGGATCCCTGGATGGCCGTCAGCGGAGTGCGCATCTCATGGGTGACGAAGTGCATCGCCTGCTGGTAGCGCGTCTTGTCCGCCTCGGCTGTGCGCCACTGGCGGCGCACGGCCAGAAACTGCCAGGCGCCGGCGCCCACGGCCGCGAGCCAGGCCGCCGAGACCGGCGCGAAGTACGGGAAGACGACGTTGCGTGTGAACAGCACGTGAGGAACGGTGTGCGCGATCAGCAGCAGCGCCCCGGCCAGCCCGTAGGCCTGCCAGCCGGAGCGGAACCAGAACGCCAGGCCGGCCGCGGCCACCAGCAGCAGGCAGAAGCCGGCCACCGCCGCCTCCGACGCGCCGGTCAGGAACTGGCGCCCGGCCAGCGTCTCAAAAGCGTTGGCGTGAATCTCGATGCCTTGCATGGTCAGGCCATAGGAGTACGGAGTCATCAAGCGGTCGCGGGCCGCTGACTGTGCGGTGACGCCCACGAAGACCGTCTTGTCGCGGAAACGTTCCGCGAGCGCGGGATTGGCGGCCAGGGCGCCGATCGAGATCCGCGGCACCGAAGAAACGCCCTCCTTAGACGGCGGCAGGTAGCGGACCCGCAACGGGCGGGCCGCGTCGCGTCCGGTCGGGATGGTGACGCCGTCGATCTCCAGGTCCAGCGGCGACTCCAGGATCTGGCCCGCGCCCAGGCTGAGGCGGAACGCCTCCAGCGCCAGTGCCCACCGCCGCTCGCGTCCGGTCGCCTTCAGGAGCGGGACTTGCCGGGTGACGTTGTCCAGCGGATCGGGATCGGCGTGGACGTGGCCTAGGGCGGCCGCCCGGCGCCGGAAGCGCTCGATCGGGTCCTCCCAGCGCCGGCCCCCTTCGACCAGCTCGCACGGCAGGACCAGGTTGTGGGTCCGCTCGAAGGCCGCTTCCAGCCGCGCGTCGGTGGCCGCGTCGCTGGCTTCCGGCAGCGTCACGTCGATGACCACCGCCTTCGGCCCGGCGCCGGCGATGCGCTCCAGCCCTTCGGCCACGATCTCACGCAGGCGGCGGACGCCGCCCATGCGCGCCAGCGTCGGCTCGTCCACCGTGAGCAGGATCGATTGCGGCTGGCGGCGGGCCGGCTGATGCCGGCGGAACATCCAGTCGTAGGCGTAGTTGTCGATCTGCGCGCCGAGCCAGCCGGCCAGCATGGCGACGACGAAGGCCGCGCCCAGCACCGCCAGGTAGCCGATGGTGTGCTTGCGCGCCATGCGCCTCACTCCGCCAGCGCCTTCTCGATCTCGCCCGGCTCCCGCGGCAGCGCCGCGCTCAGCACCAGGGCGCCTTTCTCCGTCACCAGCACCATCTCCTCAATGCGGATGCCGATGCCCTCCTCCTTGATGTAAACGCCCGGCTCGATGGCGATGACGTCTCCCGCTTCCAGCGGCAGCGACAGCGTTTCCCTGTACACGTCATGCACATCCAGGCCCACGCGATGGGCCACTGCGTGGGGTAAATACTGGCCGAGCGAATTGCCCTGCCGGTCCCTGCCGTGGGAGTCGATGTAATCGCGGGCCACCTTGTAGAGGCCGATGATCTGGCCCCTGCCCCCCAGCATCACGCCGGGCCTGACGGCCGCAACGGTGGCCTTCAGCGCGCCCAGCACCACTTCGTAGATCTCGCGCTGGCGTTGGCTGAAGCGGCCGCTGACCGGGATGGTCCGGGTGATGTCGGCCGCGTAGCCGGCGCAGCTTGCGCCCACGTCCATCAGCAGCAATTCGCCGGCGTCGAGGCGGCGCGCGTTCCTCTCGTAATGCAGCACGATGGCATTCGGCCCGGAAGCGACGATCGGCGGGTAGGCGGCGTGCTCGCAGCCGCGCTCGAGAAACGTGCCCACCATGGTGGCCGCAATCTGGAATTCGTGCAGTCCGGGCGCGGCGCGCTTCCAGGCGGCGCGGTGGGCCTCCACGGTGACGTCCACGCTTTTGCGGATCAGCTCGATCTCCCGCGGCGACTTCTTCAGCCGCAGCCGGCCAAGCGCTTCGCGCGCGTCGGCGATCTCCCGCAACGGGGCCAGCGACTTGAGCGTTTCCGCCCCGCGCTGGTCGGCCAGCGTGTATAGCTTCGGGGAGTGTTCCAGGGCCCGCCGCAGCTCGGATTCGAAGCTCGTGCGCGGCAGCACCAGCTCGAAGCCGGTCACGACGCGGGCGTCTTCGTCCTCGGCCGAGAGCCGGCGCCCGCTGTAGGTCTCCGTTCGCGCATCGCGGGCCGGCAGGAAGAGGGTTTCGGCGCGCGGGGCGCCCTTGCGTTCGGGCGCCAGCAGAAGCACGGCCCCGGGCTCGCCCCAGCCGGTGAGGTAGTAGAAGTTCGGCTCCTGCGCGAAGCCGGCGTGGCCGGCGCCCTCGGCGGGATCGTCGCGGCCGAACAAAACCACCACGCCGCCGGGCAGGGCCTGACTGAGCGCGGCGCGGCGCGCGCGATGCTCCTCCAGCGCGCCGGCGCTCCAGAGGAGCGCACCCGCCAGCAGGCTGGCAAACAGCGGCAGCATCAATACGAGTATATGCTGGCGGCTAAGGGCGGGGCGGGCCAGTCAGGGTTGCCGTCGAGCTGCTAGCGAATGCGCAGCGAAACCTGATTGGAGTACGGCGAGGTTGCGACCGCGTTAAATGACTGCACGCGGTAATACCACGTGCCACGCGGCCGGGTCTCCGAGTACGAAGTCGTGGCCACTTCGGTCACAAACTGCCACGAGCTATTCTTCTGCTTGCGCTCAACGCGCCAGCGGGTGGCCTTGCCGCCCGACGAGTCGGTCCAGCTCAAATTGACGGTGGCGCCCGAGACAGACCCGCTGAGCACCGGCGCCGGCAGCGGGTTGACAGTGATGATCTGCGTCGCCTGGCCCGTGGCGCCGGAGTTGTCGGTCACGCGCAGCAGCGCCGTGTACGTTCCGGCGGCGTTAAATGTGTGGGCGGCGGTGGCTCCCGACGCGGTTGCGCCATCGCCGAACTCCCACGCGTAGGCTGTTATCGAGCCGTCGGGATCGTAAGAGCTGGTCCCGCTGAAGCTCACCGTCAGCGGCACAATGCCCGACGCAGGGGCTGCCGAGAGAACCGCGACGGGCGGCTGGTTTCCGCCCCCCGAGCCGAACTCGTAAGCGCCGATGTCGAAAACACCGTCGGCCGGCCGCGGTTCAATGGCCACGTGCTTGACATACTGAGACGTCACGTCGTGCGCGGGCAAGACCGCGGCGTTGAGATTGCCCCCCGCGTTCACACATTGTGATCCGCTCGTGAGATGGTAGTCCTGCCCGCCCTCGTTCACCCATCCGGGCGAAGGGCCAGTGACCATCGTGCCGTCGTTGTTGACCGTTCCGCTGAATGTGCCGAAGCTGTTCACCCAGCCCGGCTTGATCCAGTTATGAGTCAGGTTGAAAACGCCGGACGCATCGGCCAGCGACATGGTCGTTCCGGCGGCGGAAGTGTAAAAGATGTTGTTCCGCGCATCGGCGGTCTCGTCGTTGGTGGACAGCCGGAACAGCGTCGTGCGATCGGTGCGGTTCGAGACGAGCGTGTTGTTGTAGAAGTACAGCGTCCCTTTGCGGTAGTTGGCCGTCTGGGCGCTGTCCCCGCCGTAGTGCACCATCTGGCGGTTGCCGGCCCCGTCCGGCTCAATCAAAATGTTCCCGTAGACGCGCGCGGTCGAATAGCCGGGATCAGTTCGGATGGTCACGGCGTCTTCGCCGTCCACCAGGTCGAGCTGCCGGTTTCCGCCCTCGATCCAGTTGTAACGAATCACCGTGCCGGCGGAGCGGTCTTTCAGGTTGTTGCCGCCGGCGCCCCCAATCAGCGGGCCCAGGTGGTTGCCCTCAAACGTGATGCTGATCGCGGCGGTGTAGATGTTGTGCTCGTAGATGCTGGCGGAATTGCCGCCGCCGTAAATGTAGTTTCGCTGCACCAGAATGTTCCGCGACACCGCCGCGTCCGAGGAGGCGACGAAGAAACCGTTGCCGGCGTCGTGCAGAACGTTGTCGCGGATGATGCAGTTCTCGCACTTTTCCACGTAGATGGTCGATGCATTTGCGGAATATGCGACGGTAGCGCCGCCGTCGTCGGTGAATGTGTAGGATGAGCGCGCCCCGCGGATCTCCAGCTTTTCAATAATGATGTGCTTCGGCATGGTGTCGGCCGGGGTGTTGGCGCCGCCGATCTTGATGACGCCGCGCGCTTCGCTCCAATAATTCAGCCCCGGCGCAGTCACCGCGTTGACGCCCTCGATGATCGGCAACTCCCCGCCCGGCCCGGGAACACCAGTCACCGTGATCGGCTGCGCGGCTGTCCCCTGGCGGCAGATCACCCACTTCTCCCGGTATGGCGTGGCCCGGTAATGAATGCGCACCGTGTCACCCGGTTGCAGCGTCGCCCACGGTGCTGCGCCGATGGACGCCAGCGGCTGCCCAGGCCCGACGTCATAAACCGCCGCCGGCGACGCCACCGCAAGCAAAAGACTCCAACAGAAAATTCTCGTTTGCATAGGCTCCTCTATCATAATCTCCACCCGCACCGTCACGGTATTCGAGTACGCCGAAACGGCCGTGCCACACGGCGGCTGAAAGCGTTGTACACTGCTCTTAAAGGCCCTAGAAGCCAGTCTGGAGGTAAACCATGCGAACCGAATGGGTAGCGAAGCGCGGTAACGACCGCATCCGGACGCAGATGCACTACGCGCGCCAGGGCATCCTTACCGAGGAGATGGCCTACGTGGCGGGCCGGGAGAATCTGCCGCCGGAACTGGTTCGCTCCGAGGTGGCGCGGGGACGGATGATCA
>ERZ1292640.2430-Hain-H43-02um-R1-2430-length-14893-cov-5_pt1 | contig 14893 bp, 10 predicted proteins | sample MGYA00564404_ERZ1292640 | MGnify/ENA primary metagenome ERZ1292640 (study PRJEB36523, sample SAMEA6512636) | groundwater metagenome | collected 2019-01-08 | study: AquaDiva: Metagenomics assemblies of 32 groundwater samples
AGCGCGCCGATCGCGGCGCGCCGCGTGAAGCGGAGTGCGGCGTGCGTGGGGCGGGTGTCGTCGGGGACGGACATGGAAGGCAGTGTAAACGACCGGGGCGATGTCCGTCGGGACCAGGAGTTGCCGGGCGCGAGAGCGCCTTAGTACGCGTGTCCCCAATTGTAGAACTGCGGGAGCGAGTTGTACTTGTCCCGCTTCTCGTTGTATTCCTTGAACGTGAACGTCATCACCCGCTGATCGCCCATGAGGAAGTTGTTCTTGCCGTCCTGGTCGGTGAGGTCGTTGCTCCCGCGCGTCGATCGCTTCTCGTGACGCGGATAGGCGTCGCCCGCATCGGTCGCCCAGACGACCTCTTCGGGGTGCTTGATCAGGCGGAGCTTGCGCCCCGAGACCCCGCTGCCCGAGTCGCGTCCGTTGACGTTGGTGTTCGAGTCGTTGAACCAGTACTGTGTCCAGTACTCGGCGGGCGTGTTGGTGATGAAGGTCGGGGGCCAGGCAAAGACCCGACGGCTGGCGAACATGTCCGCCTGAATCTGCACGTCGGCCATGTCGGACTTGGTCCCAGGAGCCATCGGGCATCGGAAGGCGGAGTACTTGGAGTCGCCCATGTACGGCCCCAGAATAATGCACGCGTTGCACTGGAAGAAGAACGGCGAGGGATTGCCCGGGGCTCCGTTGGGGATGATCGCCGGGTCGGGGCTCTGACGCAGGTCCAGGAACGCCGGATCGCGCTGCTCGTCCATGTACGTCTGCAGCGCGATGCCGATCTGCCGCAGATTGCTCTTGCAGATCACGTCCCTGGCCGCCAGCCTCGCCCTGGCGAGCGCCGGAAGAAGGAGGCTGATGAGCAGCGCGATAATCGCGATCACCACCAGCAGCTCGATGAGCGTGAAGCCTGTCCGAGAACCCGGACGCTGGGTCAACGATGTCCGTGTCGCTTGTCCAAGATTCTTCATGATTTGACCTTCCCGGCCTGGCCGAGTTTGCTTTCGATGGCCTGAGCTTCGCCGGCGGCCTTGGCCGCCCACGTCACCTCGACCTCCACAGCTTTCACACCTTGTACCGCCGACGAGGGAAGCACACACCCAGAGAGAACTGTTCCGTTCACCGTCAACACCGGCGCCCCGCCGGCGAATGTCGTCGCGTCAAACCGCACCCGCACCGGCACGCCCCGCCAAGTCCGCTGAACGCTCACACGCCCAAGCTGCGTGGGCGGGCATGGATCGATCATCAGGCCCTCGCCCGCCTCAGTCCAGACCGGACGAATTCCCAATATCCATTCCATCGACACACGGTTGAGCCACGCCGCAGAACCCGTGTACCAGGTCCACCCGGCCCGTCCGGGCTTCTCAGAGAGTGGTCCATCCACGTTACCGGGCGTGACAAACGGCTCGGCCCAGTAGGCCTCGGCGTCCTGACCGCGCGTGGGCGGTGAGATGCTGTGCCAGATGCTCGCCACCGCGTCGACATCGCGCAACTTGGCCGCGGCGGCCAGCGCCCACGTCGCCGCGTGCATGTACACCCCGCCGTTCTCGCGGCTCCCGGGTGAATACCGCGTGATGTACCCAATGTCGGGGTCCGGAGTCGTGTAGGCCGGCGAGAGCAGCAGCGGCCCGTAGGGTGTGAGCAGATCATTCTTGACCGACTGCCACGCCGACTTGGCCCGGGCGACGGGAGCGATATCCGCGAGCACCGCCCAGGTCTGCGGGTTGAGGTGGATCTTCCCTTCGGCACAGGAGCTCGAACCGATCCACTGGCCCGAGTCCTTGGTCGCCCCGCGATACCACGAGCCATCCCACGCGTGCGTGTTGATGGCCGCGGCGTACTCGGTCCGCTTGGCGGCGTACTGATCGCTGAGCGTGGTCGCGCCCGCTCGTTTGGCGATGATCGTCCAGTCGGCCAGGATCTGGCAGAGAAACATGGCGAGCCACACACTCTCGCCGCGCTCCTCCAGGCCCATGGCCGACAGCCCGTCGTTCCAGTCGCAGGCTCCGATGAACGGCAGCCCGCGCTCGCTGGTTCGGGCAAAGGTGCGGGCGATGGCGCGGGTGCAGTGGTCGAGGATGGTCCCGCCGCGCGCGTCGTCCATGAAGGGAGCGGTGCGGGCGAGAATCGGCTGATCGCCGGTCTCCTTGATGTACTGGGCGACCAGGAAAGGGAGCCAGAGGTAATCGTCGCTGCACGCGGTGTGGTTGCCGAAGTCGGCCAGGGCGTGCCACCAGTGGTTCACACTGCCGTCGACGAACTGGCGCGTCGCGTGGAGCATGATCTGGTCGCCGGTGCGCGAGGGCTCGAGCGGGAGCCAGACCTGGCTGTCCTGGAGCTGGTCGCGAAAGCCGCGGGCGCCCGACTGCTGGTAGACGCCCGTGCGCGCCCACATGCGACCGCTGATGGCCTGGTAGGGGAGCCAGAAGTTGTTGAGGAGATCAAAGTCGGCCTGTTCGCTCTCGACCTGAGTCGGCGCGAGGCGATCGAGCCACGACTTGGTCGCCGAATCGACCGCCGAGCGGGCGGTGTTGGCGTCGCTGTACTTGTCGACCAAGGCGAGCGTCTCGGCCTCTGTGGGCGAGACGGCGATGACAAAGTGCAGCGTGGCCGAGCCGCGGGCGGGGATCGTCAGTTCGCCCCCCAGAGCCGCCATCGAGTCGCTGAATCGCCCGAAGCCAACGGGCTCGGCGGGCGGGCGGGCGAGCGCCTGAGGAGCCGTAAACGAGCCGTAGCGACCCAGAAACGCGGCCTTGTCCCCCACGGCGATCTCGCGGTCGAACCGCACGCCCGAGACGGCGTGTGCGGCGACGTAGGGCCAGGGCTTGTTCCAGTGGTCGCGCTCGAGCTTGCTTGGGATGTCCCACATGTTCTTGGTCGCGACCGCCGCACGGCGCTTGGCGTCGTAGTGGGTCGTGAAGAAGAGCTTGTGGAACTCGCGTTTGGAATCGGGCGCGACGCCGCAGCACCACTCCATCGCGCTGGCGATGCGAAGGCGGCGGGGACGATCGGTGACGTTGGTGAGCTTGACGAGCCAGACCTCGACGTTGTCGGCGGACGCGACGGCGAGGGTCCACTCGGCGTCGATCCCGTCGCAGCGGGTCTTGAACGTCGACGCGCCCAGGGTGTGGATGCACTCGTAGGAGTCGTACGCCGGGCGGCAAGGGGCGGGTGCGAGCGACCAGAGCTTTCCCGAATCCAGGTCGGTGCAGTACAGGAACTTGCCCGAGCAGTCCCGGACCAGATCCATCTCCCAGCGCGTGAGCACGTTGTGCTGGGCGTCGTCCAGGAACGAGAACCCGCCGCCGTTGTGGGTCAGAACGATCCCGTAGTGCCCGTTGCTGATGACGTTCGACCATGGCGCGGGCGTCGCCGAATCCGTGATGTGAAAGGCCCTTCCGGAGGGGTCGAAGTGTCCGTAGCGGTTGCGAAGCATCGGCTCGTCCTGGCGTCCTTCTACCCCTGAGATCCTGTGGGGCCCCTGTGTTTTTCGTTCACCCTGCAAAGCCGCTGGGATGGTTTCATCCATCCCAGCGGTGCGTGAGCTTGAACCCAACGTCCGAATCGATCGTGGCGAGACAGATGCCGCGATGTCGAACGGCGGGAGAGTCGATTAGCGCCGACGACGCAGGGCGGCGAGGGTCACCAGGCCGAAGATCGCGCCCGACGCGGGGGTCGGGATGACCTGGACGTTGGTGTAGTTGAGGTCCACGAAGTCATCGACGAAGGGGTTGCGCTGGTTCTGGCTGTAGAGGGCGATCTTGGTGCCGTTGTTGAGCCCGTTGAAGGACGGATCGGTGAACTTCTTGACGCCCGAGGAAACACCATTGAAGATGGCCTCGTACGCGGCCTGACCGCCGCCGGGAGGGGCGAAGTAGTTGAAGACGACCGAGACGGTCGTTCCCAGGGCGTAGGCGGCGTTGCCGTAGCCGTGGAAGGGGAGACCGCCGCCAAAGAGGGCAGACTCGCCGTCGGAGGCGACCATGAAGGGGCCTTCGTTGGTCCAGCCGTCGATGTGCGGATTCATGAAGAACAGACCGGCTTCCTTGCGGGGCTGGGTCGCGAACGCGTTCAGGTTGATGTTGAACGAGATCTGGAACGACTCGGCGTTCTGGAACTCATACGCGGTCGTGCCGTTGGCGGAGAACGTCGCGAAGTGCTTGTTGGCGTAGTTGCCCACCGTGCCGGCGGCGAAGTCTTCGCGCACGTGGAACGAGTTGGCCGTCGCCGAGGTGGACAGAACCGACGTGGGGAAGTCGTTCCACACGCGCTCTGACACGACCAGACTGTTGATCGAACCGACTTGGGCGGAGGCTGCGGCAGCCATTCCCGCCGCGAGGACGATACCGACACCATTCATGACACGCATCTCAATCTCCTTTACGAATCTCTCTACCAATCACAACGTGAGGCTGGCCAGACGAGAACCGAGCCTGTAAACGATTTCATCATCCTCTGAAACCGTTCACAAGTCAATCCCCAAGTTGGGCTTATTCGCTGATTTTCAATCATTTCTTTTCCGGCCGCTCCGCACGTTCTTCCCACCTCAGACGCGCGTACCCCGACTGTACCATCGAGTGTTTCTGAAACACTTGCCAAACAAACCCAGATCGTGCGTTCTCAATCGCCACGAGCATCGGCCCAAGATCAATCGCCAGATCGTCGGCCGCGACCCACCCGCCCGGCCATTTCGAACCGAGATTGAAAGCATCCCGAAAGCCGACCCCCCCGGTTGATGGGTCCTGCCAGGCCAGCGGTGAGCCGTCGGGACGGACGATCGACCGGTAGTAACGGGCGGCATCCAGAGCGGCCTTGGGATCAAAGAGCACCGAACTCACCGCCCCATACGGAGCGATGGTCCCGTCTCCCAGGTCGTCCTTGGGGGTGTAGGCGGGGAGGTCGAATTCCGGTCTAGCGCCGGGGATGGCGATCGCGGTCGGGTACACCCCGGGCACCGCGTAGCCGGTGGGCGCATCGCTTGAGGTGAGCCCCCAGGCGTGAGCCGACAGGGTCGGGACTGTTCCAGTCGCGTCCATCGCTTTGAGGCGATGGAGCTGCGTCTGTCGCCGACTGTTCTCCCACCAATCAACCGCGACCCGATTCTCCACGCCGAACGACGCGGGGTTATCCACACCCAGCGCGCCGTAGTTGATCCAGCAGTGTGCAAAGATGTTCGCAAAGTGCGCCCCCGACCAGGGCAGGAACACCATTGGCCCGGTGGCCTGACCGTTCTTGCTCGTGAAATCGCCGACGGGCCTGCGGAGTCGGTAGTAGATCGCGGGATCGACGGCAAACTCAGGGTTCGGGGCGGCCACCGCCAGGAAGGTCACCAGCCGATGTTCGTCGCCATTGTCGAGCCAGTAGTACTGCGAGAGCTTGCCGGGGCCGTGCGGGTTCTTTACCGAGTCGGGGCGCCAACTGAGCGAGATGAAACCCTTCTCCCAGGGCTTTGGGGTGGGCGTCATGTCGGGCCCGGGGACGAAGGAGCGCCAGTTGGCCTGTGCAAAGAGGCGCGACGCGATCTCCTGGCACTCGCCACCAAAGTACTGTCCGGCGGTGAGCAGGCCGGCGAAGAGCAGGGCCGAATCGATCGTGCTGACCACATCCTCGGGCATGTCATCGCGAAGCCCGGCGGTCTTGGCGTCGATGAAGTGGAAGAAGAGGCCGTTGAAGCGATTGCCCGCGTTGGCGTCCAGCGCCCTGAGGATTCGCAGCGTGCGAGCCTGTGCGGCCGCCTTGGTGACCCATCCGCGTTCAGATCCGATGACAAAGGCTGAGAGCTGGAAACCCACGCCCGCGGTGCTCACCGTCATGGGTGCGCTGGTGCGATCGGGGGCCATGCCCGTGGGATTGAACTCGCGCCAGAAGAAGTTGAACGCCCCGCGCTGGATCTCATCGAGGAATCGATCGTCCTCGGCGGCGAACGCGAAGGGCGGGCGAGCGGTGCCGGGGGGCGCAGCGATGGGCGTGACTCCGGCCGCCCCCGGCGGGTCGGCGGGCCGGGGTGAACAGGAGATCGCCGAGACGACGCAGGAGAGGACAACGGCGGTAAGAATTGGTCTCATTTGGGTTGCTCGTAAACGCTTTCATGGTATGCTGACCGGCATGGAAGGACCTCAAGGCTCGATTACACCCCGAATCGATTACCATCCGCGCGTGAACAAGTCCCGCCGAAACATGCCCGGGCGCACTGCCGCTTCGATCCAGGATGTCGCGGACATCGCCGGCGTTTCGATCGCGACCGTGAGCCGCGTGCTCAACTCGCCCAATCTTGTCACCGCCGACACCGCAAGCCGCGTCCGCAAGGCGATCGACCAGCTCGGCTACGTGCCCAACGCCTTCGCCCAGGCCCTCATCACGCGATCGAGCAGAGTCATCGCAGTTGCCCTCCCCGACATCCACGGCGAGTTCTACTCCGAGCTGCTCCGCGGCGCCGACGCCGAGGCCCGGCGGCTTGGATACCACCTGCTGGTCGTCTCCAACCCGCCCAAGGGGCCCCAGAGCGACCTTGGGCTTGGCCCGGTGCTCGGGCTCGTCGATGGGCTGGCGGTCATGATCACCGAGCCCAACGAGACGCTGGTCAAGCGACTCTCGGCCGCGGGCATTCCCATGGTCGTGCTCGACGCGGCCCCCGAGGGCTCGACGCTCGACACCATCGTGATCGACAACGAGGCCGGCGCAACAGAAGCAACCGAGCATCTCCTCTCGACCGTTCCGTCCAATCGGTGCTATTTCCTGGGCGGGCCTCGCGACAACTTCGACACCGCGCGCCGCGCCGAGGCGTTCCTGCGGGCCGCTCTTGGCGACGGACGATCGAGGTCGAACGTGAACGTCTCGTACGGCGAGTACTCGTTCGAGTCCGGGCGCGAGCGGGCGCTTCGGATGCACGAGGCGGGCGAGCTCGACGGTGCGGGCATCCTTGCCGGCAACGACGAGATCGCGTCGGGGGTGCTGCACGCCGCCCGCGAGGCGGGGCTCTCCGTGCCCGAACGAGTGTCGATCATCGGCTTCGACGACACGCGTCTGGCCTCGCTGGTGCGTCCGATGCTCTCGACGGTCCGCGTGCCCATGGCCGACGTCGGTTCGACGGCGATCCAGCTGCTGGTGCGGCGGATCAAGGACCCCGAGTCCGCGGCGATGCACGTGCGCCTCACGCCCACGCTGGTGCTGCGTCAGTCGACGCTGCGGTGAACCGGCCCGATCTCACCCTTCACTGGAGTCTGCACATGGCACCCAACGCGCCGGTGGTTCCTTCCCGGTCACGGGCCGCGCAAATCAGTCGGGTCGCCATTCAGCTGGCGATGGCGGCGTGGTTCGGCACGCCCACGTGCTCGTTCGGTCAATCACCCCCCATCACTCCCGCAGTCGCCGCCACGATCGACGCGTTCGACGAGGTCTCGCCCTGGAAAGTTCTGCCCGCCGACGGCGTGAAGGCTTCGATCTCCGCCGCCGATCGCCCCGATGGCCGGGGCAAGGCCCTTCGCCTTGAATGGAACTTCGAGGCGGGCAGCGGGTTTGTCGTCGTGCGAAAGCAAGTCGACCTTGCTCTGCCCGACAACTACCGATTCACGTTCGATATCAGGGGCGAGTCGCTCACGCCCGGCAGCGCCACGCCGCCGGCGAACAACCTGGAGTTCAAGCTCTGCGAGCAGGGCGAAGGGGGCGAGAGCGTCTGGTGGGTGAACAAACGCGCCTACGAGTGGCCCGCGGATTGGAAGCAGGTCTCGTACCGCAAGCGTCACGTCGAGTTTGCGTGGGGACCCAGCGCGGGAAAGCCGCTCCAGAAAGTCGCCGCGATCGAGTTTGCCATCGCCGCGGCCGAGGGGGGCAAGGGCGTGGTGTGGATCGACAACCTGCGATTCGAACCTCTGGCGGCGGCCGGGGCCCCCAAGCCCGACCTGACCATCCAGATCGGCTACGCGGGCGAGGAGGGCCCGGGCGCGGCGCGGTCACCGAGGTTCCGATCTGAAACACTGCACTACTCCAGGCCCATCGAGATCGGCGGCGCGACCGTGACGTGGGCCAAGAGCGAGCCCCACCCGGCGTACGTGATCGAACTCTCGGATGACGCCAAGGCCTGGCGGGCCGTCGCGCGGGTTCCGGCGACGGCCCTGACCAGGCAGTGGATTCCGATCTCCGAAGAGGAATCCAAGCTCATCCGGTTCACGCTGGACACGCCATTGCCCGAGAGTGCTCCGATCCCGCGGCTTGAGATCCAGGACCCCGAGTTTGCATCCACGCGCAACGCGTTCATCTCCGCGGTCGCCAAGGCCTCACCCGTCGGCGCGTTCCCCCAGGAATTTCGGGGGAAGGCGGGTTCGTGGACGGTCGTGGGCCTCCCGAGCGACAACGACGAGGCGCTCCTGAGCGAGACCGGACGCGTTGAGTTCGGGCGTCAGGGCTGGACGCTCGAGGCGTTCTCGAATCCGGCTTTGGCCAACGAGCACGCGAAGTACGCCGAATTGTTCGAGGAGTTTGGTCCTGGAGTTTCAACACTGTTCGTCGAGCCCGGTCGCCCCGCGGTCAGAGCCCGGGGCCTCACCACCGACGTCGCGGCGACCGGGCGACCGGGCTCCCCCGCCTGGGTCGTGACGTACACCATCGAGAACAGGCTCCCGATCTGGTTTGACGCCCCAACATCCGAGCGGTCGACGGGCGGCACGATCGTCCTGGGCGTCCGTCCCTTCCAGGTTGTCCCGCCGTGGCATCAACTGAACATCAACGGCGGGGTCGGGCGCGTCGACTCGGTCTCGTGGATGAACGGCTCCTTGATCGTGGTGAGCGGCAAGGAAACCTGGATCGTGACTCCCAGCGAGCCGCCGACGGGCGTCGTGACCACGTCGTGGCTCGCGGGTGAGATCCACGAGCACCTGCTCGACGCCGGCCAACCGGCGAGTGTCGATCAGAGCGCGAGTTGCGATCAGCGACTCGCGTCCGCGGGGCTCCGGTTTGCCTATCACGTTGGCCCCGACGAGAAGAAGACGATCTCGCTCCGCGTTCGCCGCGCCGAAGTCGCCGCAAAGGAAGTCGCCGACCCAACGCTTGCGAGCGATCGGCACGACTGGGTTGCCCTCACCACGCGGGTGGGCCTCCATCTTCCGCCCGCCGCGAGGCACATCGAGGAGACTTTCCGCGCCCAGCAGGCCGCCATCCTCATCAACGCCGACGGCCCGGCGATCCAGCCCGGCAGCCGCACCTACGAACGCTCGTGGATCCGCGATGGCTCGCTCACGGGGCGCTCGCTGCTGGTCACGGGGCACCCACAGGCGTACCGCGACTTCATCGACTGGTACGCGGGCTTCCAGTATCCCTCGGGCAAGATCCCGTGCGTGGTCGACAAGCGCGGGCCCGACCCCGTGCCCGAGCACGACAGCCACGGCGAGTACATCTACGCCGTCTGGGAGTACTACCGCTTCACGCACGACCGGACATTTCTGGAGCGGCACTGGCCCCGCGTGCAGAAGGCCGTCGCGTACATCGAGGCGATCCGGAGCGAGCGCAAGACCGACGAGTATCGCCTCGCGCCCGAGGGGAGCGCCAAGCGCGCGATGTACGGGCTGGTGCCCGAGTCGATCAGCCACGAGGGTTACTCGGCCAAGCCCATGCACAGCTATTGGGACGACTTCTTCACGCTCAAGGGGCTGAACGACGCGGCGAGCATCGCCGGAGTGTTGGCGCCCAGCGAGACCGCCCGGTACATCGCCATCGCCGCCGACGCCCAGACATGCTTCGACGAGAGTCTCAAACGTGCGATGGCGCTCAAGAGCATCGACTACATCCCCGGGTGCGTGGAGCTCGGCGATTTCGACGCGACCAGCACGGCGATCGGCGTGTGGCCCTGCGGCCAGATGGAACGCTTGCCCAAGCTCGCCCTCGACCGCACGTTCGAGAAGTACTGGGAGTTTTTCCAAGCCCGGCGCGATGGCACACTGGAGTGGAAGGACTACACGCCCTACGAGATCCGCATCGCGAGCACGTTCACGCACCTCTCGCTCGTCGACCCCAAGTGGAAGGCCCGCACGCACGAGCTGCTCGACTTTTTCATGAAGGACCAGCGTCCGGGCCCCGGTGGGACTGTGAATTACGATGGGTCCACGGAGCTCCCCGCCACCGGCTGGTACCAGTGGGGCGAGGTCGTCTGGCGGGACAAGAGTCACCCGGGATTCATCGGCGACTACCCGCACACGTGGGTCGGCAGCGAGTTCATCAACGCCGTGCGCAACATGATGGTCCTGGAGCGCGGCGACGAGCTCGTTCTGGCCGCGGGCGTCACCCGCGAGTGGACCGCCCAGGAGCCCGGCGTCCGCATCGAGAACTTCCCCACGCCCTACGGCGATATCTCCTACTCGATCCGCGTGGTCGACTATCAGACGGTCCTTGAGCTCCAGACCGACGCCAGGCCGCCCGGGGGCTTCACCTTTGTCATCCCCCGCAAGTGGCGCCCAACCTCGGCGACCGTCGATGGAAAGCCCGCCGCCCTGATCAGGCACCCCGTTGAGGCCGTCCACTTCGATTCCGGGCGGCGGATCGTCATTTCGTACTGATCGCCCTGCCCGAACAGAGCCCGTTTCGCACGTCAAAGCGGGGCCTTGAGGGCTCCAGAACGCCCGACAGCTTGTTTGCGTGAGCGGCCCGCCTATCCTTCCCACCCTACACGGAGCCCCCAGTCATGTACGCGATCATCGAAGAGTCCGGCGGCCAGCGTCAAGTCTCCAAAGACGAGGTGATTCTCGTCGATCTGCTCGAAGAGGGCGAGGCCAAGGTCGGCACCAAGATCAAGTTCGACAAGGTCTTGGTCGTCGGCGACATCGGCGGCAAGGCCAAGGTCGGCCAGCCCTACGTGGCGGGTGCTTCGGTCGAGGGCGAGATCGTCGAGGGCCTGGTCAAGGGTGACAAGGTCTACGTCCAGCACTTCCAGGCCAAGAAGACCTGGCGCAAGAAGATCGGGCACCGTCAGCGCTACACCAGCGTCAAGGTCACCGCGATCAACGCCTGAGTCCAATCTGATTCCAACTCAACGCACGCTCCGGTGAAACACATGGGGCGTGCGTTGTTCGTTGATGCCCCCGCTCTCCCGCCCCCCGCGTACGATCGGCCCTATGCGGCACGTCACCCTGATCACCACCGGCGGGACGATCGAGAAGACCTACGACGAGCAGTCGGGCTCGCTCGAGAACCGCCGATCGATCGTCCGCGTCATGCTCAACCGGCTGAGGCTCGAGGACACCAGCGTCAGCATCATCGAGCTCATGAGCAAGGACAGCCTGCACATGACCGAGGACGACCGGCGACGCGTCGTCGAGGCCGTCCACACTGCCGGGGGCACCAGCGCCCCGGCGACCGAGTGCGGCGGGATTGTGATCCTGCACGGCACCGACACGCTGGCGCTCACGGGCGAGGCGCTCCATTCGGCCTACCCCGCGCCGCGCGTGCCCATCATCCTCACGGGCGCGATGAGGCCCTTTGAGATGAAGCGGTCCGACGCGTTCCAGAATCTGACCGAGGCGATCTTCGCGGCGGGTGTGCTCTCCCCGGGGATCTATGCCGTGGCACACGGCAGAGCCCTTCGCTTCCCGGGCGTTTCGAAGGATCGCGACAAGGGTACGTTTACGAAGGGCGACTGAACTTCGATCCATGGGACTTATAGGTCTCATAGGACCTATTGCCTTCTTCCCCACGAAAAAGCCCGCCGGATCGCGATCGATCCGGCGGGCACGATTGCGAGATCAAGTCGGCTCAGCAGCCCTTCTCGAAAGCCTGGACGAACGCGTCGTAGTCGAAGAAGTCGAACGCGCCGTCGCCGTCGAAGTCGGCGTCACGCCCCGGCGGGCACGCGAAGCCCTCGAAGCACAAGACAAACGCGTCGTAGTCGAAGAAATCGACCGTGCCGTCGCCGTCAAAGTCGGCGGGGCAGGGAGGCACGAGCGTGAACCCGGGCCAGAACCCGGCGTCGATGGCGTTGGTCGTGCCTACGGCACTAGGCCCCGAGGCATCGAGCTGGCCGATGGTCCCGGAGATGGAGAGCGTGGCCCCACTGCTGGTGCCGCCGCCCGCGTCCATCGTGTGCCATTCCATGGCGAGCTGAGCATGCGCGTTCGACGAGAACGCGCCGGCGGAAAGAACGAGTGCGAGCGAGAGTGAAAGGATCTTCAAGCGTTGCTCCTTTCGTTGGTGGTCGCGATGGGGGCGCTGCGCCGGCGCCGGACGAGCAGGAGGGCGAGCCCGGGAATGCCGAAGATCGCGGCCCCGACGCCGGGGTTGGTGATGCTCAGCGACTGGGCCTGGGCGAGCTGCGCCTCGAGTTTGGCGAGACGCACGTCGATATCGGAGAGCTTGGCGGACTGCTGAGTGATGAGGGCGTCCTTCTCCTGAACGACCTTGTGCAGCCCCTGGATCGCGGCAAGAGCGATTCCCTGGGCGTTGATCGTGTCAATCGTGGTGTCGCTGTTCCCACCGAGGCCGAACGCTCCGTGGAAGTCCTGGGCCATTGGACCAATGAAGTCGGCTCTGCCCACGCTTCCCTTGTAGCTCCACTTGGTGATGGGCATGGAGACGACCTGATCGAGGATCTTGCGGGTATCGATCTCCCGGAAGTCGGTCTTGATGTTGCGGTCCGAGGCGTTGTAGAAGACACCGAACTCGTTGCAGCCGGCCTGCCCGCTGTTGGAGTGGATGATGAGAGCGTTGGTCGCCTGTGTGGGCGAGCCCGATGAATTGCGATTGTCGATCGTCACGCGGCCCAGCATGAACGCCGAGTTTGCGCTCGAGTTCCCGTTGGCGTTGCCGTACAAGCCCGAGCCCGAACCGGCGCTGGGGGCGTATCCAGCGACGCCGGCGCCCAGCTGCGCACTTGTGGTGCCCAGGACACCAAACGCCACCTGGCCGGCTCCGGCGTTGGTGGTCTGGCCCAGGACGCCCGCGGGCGTGTTGGCGGAGGTTGTTCCGCTGGTGCTGCTGACGTTGGTGCCCTGCACACCGTACGTCGCGCCTGTGGCGCCCGTGGCCTGGCCGCGGATTGCGATGGCGCCCGCACTTGTGGACGAGTTGACGCCGCGGACGCCGTTGCCGCCCACGGTCGCGACCGAGCCGTAGACACCGTGCGAGCCGCCCGTTGCCGAGCCGAAGACGCCCGCGGCCGAGGAATTGGAGCTGGCCGAGGTGCCGCGGACGCCGTAGACCTGTCCCGAAGAGCCCGTGGACTCTCCGAAGACGCCGCTGGCATTGGTGGTGGTGCTCGTCGCCTTGCCGCGAACGCCAAACGTCGCGCCCGAGGTGCCCGTCGATTCACCGACGACACCGGCCGCGTCGGCGGTGGTGCTGGTGGTTGCCCCCAAGACGCCGTATCCGATCCCTGTGTTCGCCTCACCGTACACGCCTTTGGCGTCGGTGCCAGTACCGGTGCCGACGACGCCGGTAACGGCGCCCAGGCCTCGGACGCCAACATTTCCGCCCAACCCGGAGACCCCGTCAGAGGTGGCGTCCAGTGAGACGCCGTAGACACCGGCGACGCTGGTGCCGCTGGTCACCGCGTAGATGCCATAGCCCACGGCGGAGGTGCCTTCAAAGGCCGAGCCCGCGGATTGAGAGACCACGCCGCCCGCGGCAGCGCTGGTGAAGTACGCGGCATAATTCGAGACTGTATTGTCGACGGTGAGCGGCACGGCCAGGTACGGCGTGCTGGTCCCGATGCTGACGGCACCTGCCGTGTAGTACGTGTTGCTTCCGCTCAAGGACCACGGCGAAGCGCCGGTAGGACCAGTCGGTCCTGTGGCACCGGTTGCACCGGTCGCCCCCGTCGCCCCGGTCGGGCCCGTCGCACCAGGAGCACCCATCGGACCTTGCGGGCCGGTGGCGCCTGTCGCACCGGCGGGACCGGGGTTGCCCTGCAGGCCCTGAGCGCCCGCGGGGCCGGTCGGTCCGGTGGGGCCGGCAGGACCTGTCGCCGTCGCGGTGGTCTGCACGGAGTTGTCGGGGAATCGAACGCCTGTGGAGTCGACCCGCGTCGCAAGGTTCCCCGCGCCGTCGTACACGCTGATCGTGCCCGCCTCACCGTCGACTTGGGTCGATCGCCGGTTGGTCGAGTCGTAGGTCGAGATCGTGTTGCCCGGGCCATCGTACTGGTAACGGGAGGCGGAGGAGTCGCCGATCTGGAGCGTGCGGCTCGGGGCGTCGTAGGAGTAGTTCGTGGTCACGCCGTCGGGATTCACGTGCGTCGTGCGACGATTGAGGCCGTCGTATTGGTAGCGAGCGCCGGTTGGATCGCCAATCTCAAGGGTGCGGCTCGGGGCGTCGTAGGTGTAGTTGGTCGTGAGGCCGTCGGGATCGACATGGCTCGTGCGACGGCTGAGCCCGTCGTAAGCGTAACGAGCGCCGGCGGGGTCACCGACCATGAGGGTTCGTCCCGCGCTGTCGTAGGTCATCGTCCCGGCGATATCCAGATCGGTCGAAGGAGTCGAGGTGCCGATCCCCACGCGACCGGCCGTGTAGTACGTGTCACTACCCGCCAAGCCCCATGGCGAGGCACCCGTCGGCCCTTGGGCGCCAGTTGCGCCCGTGTTGCCCTGCGGTCCCTGAGCGCCGGTCGCGCCGGTGGGGCCTGTTGCGCCCGTTGCTCCTGTTGCGCCCGGATCACCCTGCGGGCCCTGAGCGCCTGTCGCGCCCGTCGCACCGGCTGCACCCGGATCACCCTGCGGGCCCTGAGCGCCAGTTGCGCCCGTCGCACCGGCTGCGCCCGGATCGCCTTGAGGGCCTTGAGCGCCTGTTGCGCCCGTCGCACCGGCCGCGCCCGGATCGCCTTGCGGGCCTTGAGCGCCTGTCGCACCCGTCGCACCTGCTGCGCCCGGATCGCCCTGTGGGCCTTGAGCACCTGTCGCACCCGTTGCACCTGCTGCGCCCGGATCACCCTGCG
>ERZ1292640.2431-Hain-H43-02um-R1-2431-length-14888-cov-45_pt1 | contig 14888 bp, 13 predicted proteins | sample MGYA00564404_ERZ1292640 | MGnify/ENA primary metagenome ERZ1292640 (study PRJEB36523, sample SAMEA6512636) | groundwater metagenome | collected 2019-01-08 | study: AquaDiva: Metagenomics assemblies of 32 groundwater samples
GCGAAGGCGAAGCCGGCGGCGCAGGCGGCGGCGAGGCCGGCATGTTGGCTGGAGAAGGCCATGTCGCACTAGTGCCCTTCCGCCTCCAGCAGGCGCTCGGCTTCGATGGCGGCCATGCAGCCGGCGGCGGCGGCGGTGATGGCCTGGCGGTAGACGCGGTCCTGCACGTCGCCGGCGTGGAAGACGCCGGGGACGCTGGTGCGGGCGCCGCCCTTGGAGACGATGTAGCCGTCGGCGTCGAGCTCGATCTGCCCCTTGAAAACGGCGGTGTTGGGGATGTGGCCGATGGCGAGGAACAGGCCGTCCACCGGCTGCTCCCAGGTCTCGCCGGTCTTGAGGTTCCGCAAGCGGACGCCGGTGACCACGCCCTGGCTGACGTCGAAGACCTCGTCGATCCCCGCGCTGGTGATCCACTTGATCTTGGGATTCTTCCGCGCGCGTTCGAGCATGATCTTCGAAGCGCGGAACTCGTCGCGGCGGTGGACGATGGCGACCTCCTGGCCGAAGCGGGTGAGGAAGATTGCTTCCTCCATCGCCGAGTCGCCGCCGCCGACCACCATGATTTTCTTGTCGCGGAAGAAGAAGCCGTCGCAGGTGGCGCAGGAGCTGACGCCGCGGCCGATGAGCTTCTGCTCCGACTCCAACCCGAGCCAGCGGGCCGAGGCGCCGGAGGCGATGATCAGCGTGCGGCACTCCTCCCAGTCCTCCTCGACTTTGAGGCGGAATGGGCGGCGGGAAAGGTCGGCCTCGACCGCCGAGCCGCCGACGTATTCGGCGCCGAATTTCAGTGCCTGCTGCTTGATGTTCTCGACCAGCTCGGGGCCATTGATGCCCTCGGGGAAGCCAGAGAAGTTCTCGACCAGGGTGGTGAGGGAAAGCTGGCCGCCGGGTTCGTGGCCCGCGATGACCAGGGGCTTCAGATTGGCGCGGGCGGTGTAAAGGGCGGCGGTGTTGCCGGCGCAGCCGGAGCCGACGATGATGACGTTGCGCATGGGAGGCCCGTAGCTTGTGGCTTGTAGCCTGTAGCTTGTGGCTCGTAGGCCATTCTACAGGCTACAGGCCACGAGCTACAAGCTGATGGGCCAGGAAGGCCCCCACGTAAGCGAGCACGCCCAGGTAGGCGAACTGCACCGCCGGCCATTTCCAGCCGCCGGTCTCGCGGCGCACCACCGCGATGGTGGACATGCACTGCATGGCGAAGGCGAAGAAGATGAGCAGGGCCACCGCGCCGGCCGGCGTCAGGTCCCGCCGCACCGCCTGCTGGAGGCCGGCCGAGCTGGCGTCGCCTTCGATGCCGTAGATGGTGCCGAGCGTTCCCACGATGACCTCGCGGGCGGCCAGCGACGTGATCAGCCCGACGCCGATTTTCCAGTTGAAGCCCAGCGGCTTGATGACCGGCTCGACGGCGCGCCCAAGCATCCCGGCCAGGCTCTGCTCGATGGGCGGCGCCTGGCCGTCCTTCAGCGGCAGATGGGCCAGCACCCACAGCACGATGGCCACGCCGAGGATGATGGTGCCGGCGCGGCGCAGGAAAATCTTGGCGCGATCGAAGAGCCGCAGCCCGAGCGATGCGAGCGTCGGCCAGCGATAGGGCGGCATCTCCAGTAGGAAGGCGGCCCGCTCGCTCTTCAGGATCGACGACTTGAGCACCCGCGCGGTGAGGACCGCGGCGGCGAAGCCGAGGGCGTACAGGCCGAGCAGCGCGGCGGCGCGCGTGCCTAGCAGCGGGCCGGCCAGCGGGCGCTCCGGCAGGAAGGCGGCGATGATCAGCGTGTAGACAGGCAGGCGGGCCGAGCAGGTCATCAGCGGCGCGACCAGGATGGTGGCGATGCGGTCGCGCTTGTTCTCGATGGTGCGGGTGGCCAGGATGGCCGGCACCGCGCAGGCGTAGGCCGAGACCAGCGGGATGAACGACTTGCCCTGCAAGCCCACCCTGGCCATGGTGCGGTCGGCGATCAGCGCGGCGCGGGCCAGGTAGCCGGAGTCTTCCAGCAGGCCGATGAAGAGGAACAGCAGCAGGATCTGCGGCAGGAAGACCACCACGGCGCCGACCCCGCTCCAGACGCCGTCAATCACCAGCGAGCGCAGCGGCGAATCCGGCAAGACGGCGGCGACCCGGCCGCCCGACCAGTTGATGAGCGCTTGCAGGCCGTCCATCAGCGGGCGGGCGCCGGAGAAGATGGTCTGGAAAACGCCCACTACCACGGCGAGAAAGATGAGCGGCCCGGCCACGGGGTGCAGGAACACGGCGTCGAGGCGCTGGGTCCACCGCGGCGGCGACGGGGCCTGGTAAGCGGCGCGGTGGCCGACGTGCGCCGCCCACTGGCGACAGCGCGGGATGTCGTTGAGCAGCGCGCGGTCGATGTGAGGGAGCTCATGGCCGAAGTCGCCGCCGAGGAAATCCAGCACCGCCTCCAGCCCCTCGCCACGAGTGGCGCTGGTCAGAACCACCGGAGCGCCGAGCTGATGCGAGAGCGCCTCGACGTCCACTTCACCACCACGGCTCTTGAGATCGTCAGCCATGTTGAGCACCAACAGGGTGGGCAGGCCGAGAGCGAGGATGGGTGCGGCCGTCATCAGGTGGCGGCCGAGGTTGGTGGCGTCCAGGATGAGCAACACGGCGTCCGGGCGCGGGAGGTCTTTCATTCGCCCGGTGAGAACATCATGGGCGACCTGCTCGTCCTCGGAGCGGGGCGTGAGACTGTAGACGCCGGGCAGGTCGATGAGCGTGACCTCGCGGCCGTCGCCGAGGCGGGCGCGGCCGAGCCGCTGCTCGACGGTGATGCCGGGGTAGTTGGCCACCTTCTGGCGCAGTCCGGTGAGGCGGTTAAACAGCGTTGACTTGCCGGAGTTGGGGGGGCCGATGATGGCAAAGACCCCGGCGGCCCGTTCCGCTACCGCGCAGGGACCGCACTCATGGCACTCGTTCATCGCAGGCAGTGACTACGGGCGCAGCTTAAGGTGCTCGGCGGTATCCCGCCGCAAGGCGATCTCAGACCCATCGACCCGGTAAACGCGGGGGTCGCCGCCGGGGGCGCTGCGCGCGGCCACCACGCGATGGCCCGGGACGAATCCCAACTCCATCAACCGGCGGGCGACATCTTCCGGCAGCTCCAGCCGGTCCAGGATGCCCTGCTCGCCCTCGGCCAGATCCAGCAGGGTGGGGGGCTGGCCGCCGAGGCCACGGCCGGCGCGTCCCCGGCGCGGGCGGCCCAGAGCTTTCCTGAAAATGGTTTGCATCAAGCCACCAGTATCGGGCCGGCGGGAACCGCTTGTCAAGCCATTTCCAGCCCCAGCGACGCGCGCCGGGCGGCGGGCACTTGCAATCGCCTTGCAACACGCCCGGCGGCTGGGGGGCCGGGGCGGCCCGTGCTACAATCCCTCGTGATGCTCCGTGGCGCCGCCAAGCAGATTTACAGCCGCAAGGAGGTGCGACGGCTGCTCGGCATCGGCGAGACGCAGTTGCGAAGTTGGGAGAAGCAGGACCTGGTCCCCAGCCTCCAGAGCTTCACCTTCCCCGACCTGCTGGCGCTCAGGACCCTCCAGAAACTCCGCCGCAGCCGGGTGTCGGCGGCCCGCATCCGCTCCATCCTCGCCGCGCTGCGGCAAAAGGTCAATGACATCCGCGATCCCCTCAAGGAGCTGAAGATAGTACCGGAGGGGAGACGGGTGACGGTGGTCATCGAGGGCCACAAGATGGAGCCGCTCTCGGGGCAGCTACTGCTGGACTTTGATCGCGAGGAGTTCGCCCGCCTGATCGCTTTTCCTACCGGCGGGCCGGCCGGTGGCCCGGCGGCGCAGGCGCGCGAGGCCGAACTCTGGTTCCAGCGAGGACTGGAACTGGAGCAGACCGGCGCGCCTTTTGATGAAGTCGTCGAAGCCTACGAGCGCGCGGTGGCGCTGGATCCGCATTCGGCTGGGGCGATGGTGAACCTCGGCACGGTGCACTACCACCGGCGCAACTGGGTGCAGGCCGAGCGCTGGTACATGAAGGCGCTCGAGGTGGATCCGACCTACGCGCTGGCGCACTTCAACCTCGGCAATCTGTTCGACGAGAAGGGCGACCGGCCCGGGGCGGTGACGCACTATGAGCGGGCCATCCGGCTGAACCCGCGCTACGCCGACGCGCACTACAATCTGGCCCTGCTGTGCCAGTGCGCCGGGGCCACCATGCAGGCCGTCCACCACTGGCAGGTGTATCTGCGGCTCGATCCCAACAGCTCCTGGGCGGCCATCGCCCGCCGCGAGCTGGAGAAACTGCGCCAGGCGACGGTGTTGCCGGGGTCGCGGCCGGGCGGGCCGGCGTGATCCTACCGGTAGGCCGGGATGCCGGTGACCCGCTCGCCGATGATGAGGGCGTGGATGTGGTCGGTGCCCTCGTAGGTGCTGACGGTCTCCAGGTTGGCCATGTGGCGCATTACCGGGTACTCGTCGGTGATGCCGTTGGCGCCGAGCAGATCGCGGCTCAGCCGGGCGCACTCCAGCGCGATGGCCACGTTGTTGCGCTTGAGCATCGAGAGGTGGGCCGGTTCGGCCTTGCCCCGGTCCTTGAGGCGGCCGACGTGCAGGGCGAGCAACTGCGCCTTGGTGATCTCGGTGATCATCCAGGCCAGCTTCTCCTGGACGAGCTGGTGAGAGGCGATCGGGCGGCCGTCAAACTGCTTGCGGTCGATGGCGTACTGGCGGGCCGTCTCGTAGCATTCCATGGCCGCGCCCAGCGCGCCCCAGCCGATGCCGTAGCGGGCCTGGTCCAGGCACATCAGCGCGCTCTTCAGGCCGGTGGCGCCGGGCAGGATGTTCCCGGCCGGAATGCGGCAGTCGGCGAACGAAAGGCTCGAAGTCACCGAGGCGCGCATCGACCATTTGCCGTGGATCTCGGAAGCGGCGTAACCAGGGGCGCCGCGCTCGACAAGGAAGCCGCGGATGCCCTCATCCGTGCGCGCCCAGACCACGGCCACCTCCGCGATGCTCCCGTTGGTGATCCAGGCTTTCTCGCCATTTAGGAGCCAGCCGCCGCCGTCGCGCCGCGCGCGGGCGCGCAGGCCGGCGGGGTTGGAGCCGAAATCCGGCTCGGTGAGGCCGAAGCAGCCGACGGCCGCGCCGGATTGGAGCCTGGGCAGCCAGCGCTCTTTCTGCTCCTCGGAGCCGAAGGTGAGGATGGGGTACATCACCAGCGCGCCCTGGACCGAGACGAAGCTGCGCAGGCCGGAGTCGCCGCGCTCCAGTTCCTGCATGATGAGGCCGTACTCGACGCTGCTCATCCCGGCGCAGCCGTAGCCCTCCAGGTTGGCGCCCAGGAAGCCCAGGCGGGCCAGCTCCGGCGCCAGCTCGGCGGGGAACCGCGCCTCGCGGAAACAGTCGCGGATGACGGGGACGACGCGGTCTTCGACGAACTGCCGGGCGGTACGGCGCACCAGCAGCTCCTGCTCGCTGAACAGCGAATCGACGGCCAGGAAATCAACGCCGCGAAAGGGGGGCATAGGACCCATCTTACCGTGCGAGGATTGACGGGCTGGGCAGGACTACGCTGACACGTGCTGTGCGCCGGGACGAAAACGCGACTGGCAGCGGGCGCACCAAGGGGCGAGACCGGCAAGTACCTTTGGTAGTCTGGATGGGCGGCTGAATGCGGGGTGTAAAGAACGCCAGAGGGCTGGCCGGGCCGGTCCTTCTGTGGCAAGATTATAGTTGGTGGCGGAGATGGAACTGACGCAACAGGAGGCAGTTCTGCTGGAAGCGGTGCGCCGTCTGCCGGTAGACACGGTCGATGAAGTGATCGCGTTGACTCAACGCTTGGCTTCTTTGGCATTGGAGACGCAGATAGACTGGTCTGACTCTTGGTCAGAGGCGGATCTCCGGGATTACCGTGCGCGATCCCTGGAGCGTCTTGACCAGGGCGAGATGGACGAACAATCTTGAGGCCGGGAGATGTGGTGATCGCCGTCCTGGCCGGCGCCAAGGTCACGAAGGTCCGACCGGGTGTGGTCGTTTCCAGTGATCTCTACCACCGGGAACGCCCGGACGTGATCATGGGCATCCTAACCACCCAGTTGCCTCGCTCGCCGGGCCTGACTGACCACCTCCTGTCGGACTGGCGTCAGGCCGGATTGAGGGCTAGCTCCTGCTTCCGGCTGTACCTGATTACGATTCCGCAAGTTGATGTTTCCGTCATCGGACGCCTGACTGAACAGGACTGGGAGCAGGTCGAAGTCCGACTGCGGCACGGCTTGGGGGCGTGAGAGGGTCCACGCCGAGGCGCTGCGGGCTTCATAATTGCCTGCGAGAATTTGCCCGCCCGGCCCACTACTTATATGAACGATGGTGCACTGCGGGGCGTGGACCTTACTGGCTGTCTGGGCAGCATGCGCCCAGCAGCCGGACCCCGCCTACGCCCCGCTCGCACGGGCCTACGACGCCCTGCGCGTCTCCGCCTACGAGGACGCCGTCGCGCAGTTCCTCCAGGCGGTTGAGGCGGCCCCGGCGCGGCCCTCGATTCGCAAGGACCTGGCGTACACCTACCTCAAGATTGGCGAGGCCGAGGCGGCGCGGGAGCAGTTCGCCGAGGCGATGCGGCTGGACCCGGCCGACCTGCATGTCGCGCTGGAGTACGCCTTTCTCTGTTACGAGACGCGCGAGCGAGCCACGGCGCGCCGGATCTTCGATCGCATCCGCAAAACGGGCGAGCCGGCGGCGCGAGCGACCGCCGAGCAGGCCTTTCAGAACGTAGATCGCCCGCTCGCGGAAGGGATCGCCCGCTGGTTGCAGGCGCTGGCCTTGAACCCGGAGGACTTCGGCAGCCACGTGGAGCTGGCACGATTGGCCGAGGAGCGTGATGAACTGGAGCTGGCTGCCGAACACTTCCACAAGGCCTGGCGCCTGCGGCCGGCAGAGCGCCCGCTGCTGGTGGATCTGGGCCGGGTCTGGAAGGCCATGGGCAAGGCGGAGCAGGCCCACGCCGCGCTGCTGGCCGCCTCGCGCGGGGCCGAGCCCCACGCGGCCGAAAAGGCGAGAGGGCTGCTGCCCCCACGCTACCCCTACGTGTACGAATTCCGGCAGGCCCTCGAACTCGATCCGCGCAACGTCGAACTGCGGCGCGAGCTGGCCTACCTGCTGCTGGAGATGAACCTGCGTGCGGAGGCCGAGCAGGAGTTCAACCAGATCGTCGAGACGGCGCCCGAGGATCTGCTCTCGGCCGCCCAGCTCGGGTTCCTGCGGCTGCACCGCAAGGACCTCACCGGCGCCACGCCGCTGCTCAAGCGCGTCCTGGAGGGGCCGGACGAGGAACTGGCCGACCGCGTGCGCCTCGCCCTGGCCCTCCCGCGCACACTGCGGCGGCGGCCGGAGACGCCGCGCCGCCAGGTGACCGTCGAGGCCAAGGTGCTGGGCGAGCGCAGCTACCAGGCCGGCTACCTCAGGGATGCGCTGAAGTACCTCACCATTGCCCACGAGTCGGACCCCGCCGATTTCCCGGTGATGCTCAAGCTTGGCTGGACCCACAATCTGCTGCGCCAGGACAGCCAGGCCATCCGCTGGTTCGACCTGGCGCGCCGCAGCCCGGAACAGGTGGTGGCCGCCGAGGCCAGCAAGGCCTACCACGGCCTGCGCCCCGCCTTCGCGCGCTTCCGGACATCCGCCTGGCTGATGCCTTTTTATTCCTCGCGCTGGCGCGACGTCTTCTCCTACGGGCAGGTCAAGACCGAGGTTAACTTCCGCGGGCTGCCGTTGCGGCCCTACTTCACGACCCGTTTCATCGGAGACACGCGGCGCACCACCGGCGGTGTCCTGCCCCAGTACCTCTCGGAGAGCTCGCTGATCCTCGGCGTCGGCCTGGTGAGCACGCCCTGGCGCGGCGTGGTGCTGTGGGGAGAGGCCGGCACGGCGGTCAGCTACGCCAGCCAGCGGCCCGACGTGGGCCGCATGATGCCGGATTACCGCGGCGGCCTGGCCTATGGCCGCGGACTCGGCCACCTGCTGGGAGGAGAATCCTCCGGCGGGTTCTTCGAAACCAACAAGGACGCCGTCTTTCTGAGCCGGTTCGGCGACGACTTCCTGATCCACTCGCAGAACCGCTTCGGCTACACGCCGCGGCCACTGGCCGGCCTGGCCACGCAGTTTTATTGGAACGCCAACGCCGCCCTGGACTTCCGGCGGCAGTACTGGGCCAACTTCGTCGAGTTCGGCCCGGGTTTCCGGTTCCGCTGGCAGGGCATGCCCGAGGCGCTGGTGTTCTCGGTGAACCTGCTGCGCGGCGTGCACACGCTGAACCGGGGCAATCCGCGGCGGCCGAACTTCTTCGACGTGCGGGCAGGGTTCTGGTATGCGGCCTCCCATTAGCCGCTGGCGCGGCGGCCAGGGCGCGATTTGCGCGCCGGGGTGCCTGGCGGCTGTCTTAGCGGTGGCCCTGAGCGCGCAGCCGCCGCCAACGTCCTTTCACGTGCTCGACGAAGAGCCGGGCGCCTGGCCGGAGATCTTCGGCGCGGTGGGCTTCCAGCCGCTCGGCCCCGCCGGCGGGGGCGGCGCGAAGATCCTCGTGGTGCGCGCGGGCGGCTCCGGCTCGGGGATTGACTGGGCTGCGCGGCTTGCGGACGGCGCGTTTTTGGTCTTGGAGGGCGAGTCGCCGGCGGCCGAACAGTTCGGCTTTCGCGCCGGCAAGAAGCGGATCGTGGTCCGCAGCCTCCAGGATGTCCACCGGCCGGCGCTGCCGATAGTCTGGGAACACGCTCTGGAGTTGCCCGTGTTCGAGACGCCGGCTGAGGCGCGCGTATTCGCCTGGGAGCGCTGGGAACGGGCGCCGCTGGTGGCCGGCTTTCGTCGCGGACCGGGCGCGGTGCTCTGGGTGGCGGCGCCGCCGGGGCGGTTGGGTTACGAGCGGTTCCCTTACATCCTGCACGCGCTGGCCGATCTAGGTCTCGACGCTCCCTTCCGCTCGCGGCGCCTCTGGGCGTTTTTCGATTCCTCCTACCGCAGCCGCGTGGACCTGGACTATTTCGCCAAGCGGTGGCGGAGCGCGGGCGTCGCCGCACTGCACGTGGCCGCCTGGCATTACTACGAGCCGGACCCGCAGCGGGACGAGCGCCTCCGGAACCTGATCCGAAGCTGTCACCGGCAGGGCGTGCTGGTCTACGCCTGGCTGGAGCTGCCGCACGTCGGCGAGAAGTTCTGGAACGACCATCCCGAGTGGCGCGAGAAGACGGCGCTCGGTCAGGACGCGCACCTGGACTGGCGCAAGCTCATGAACCTCACCAGCCGGGAGTGCTTCCAGGCGGCCGCGCAGGGCGTGCGGCGGCTGATAGAGCGCTTCGACTGGGACGGGGTGAATCTTGCGGAGCTCTACTTTGAATCGCTGGAAGGCGCCGCCAACCCGGCCCGCTTCACGCCGATGAACGACGACGTGCGGCGCGAGTTCCGCCAGGCGCGCGGGTTCGACCCGCTGGAGCTGTTCCAGCCCGCCTCGGCGAACCATCACGCGCGCAACGCCGCCGGGCTGCGCGCGTTCCTCGATTACCGCGCCGGCCTGGCGCGGCGGATACAGGCCGAGTGGATCGCCGAGATCGAAGCCGTGCGGCGCGGCCGGCCCGACCTGGACCTGGCGCTCACCCACGTGGACGACCGCTTCGATACGGGGATGCGCGACGCGATCGGCGCCGACGCCGCGGCCCTGCTGCCGCTGCTCGACCGCCACAACTTCACCTTCCTGATCGAGGACCCGGCCACCGTCTGGCACCTGGGGCCGCAGCGGTACCCGGAGATCGCGAAGCGGTACCAGCCGATCACGCGCCATGCCAAAAAGCTGGCCATCGATATCAACGTGGTCGAGCGCTACCAGAACGTCTATCCGACAAAACAACAAACCGGCACGGAATTGTTTCAATTGGTCCGCCTCGCCTCGGGTGCCTTTCCGCGGGTGGCGCTCTACTTCGAGAACTCGATCCTGCCGCCGGACTGGCCGCTCGTGCCGGCGGCGGCGGCGGTGGTTAGCCGCGTGGAGCGGATCGGGCCGAAGCTGGCGGTGGAATCGGCGCGCGGAGTGGGCCTGCGCTGGCAGGGCCCGGCGCTGGTGAACGGCCGCCCGTGGCCGGTGCGCGACGCGGCGCATCTTTGGCTGCCGGCCGGCCTGCAAGTCGTCGAACAGGCCGGCGCCGGCACTTACGCCCGCCTGCTCGATTTCAACGGCGAGCTGAAGACCGCCCTCAGCCTGCCCCGGGGCATCGAGTTCAGCTACGAGAGCTCCTCGCGCGCGCTGGCGGTGCTGGACCGCAAGCCGGCGCGGCTGCAAATCGACGGCGTCCCCGCCCCGCCCAGCCTCGTGCACGCGGGCGAGACCTTCACGCTGGCGCTGCCGCGCGGCCAGCACCTGGTGGTCATCGAGGTGGAGTAGTTCCCGGCGCCGGCTGGAAGCGCCCGCCAGCGATCGGGGTATACTTCAAGTGCGGAGTAATACATGCCACCTGAGGCCTTGGCCGAAGTCGTGAACGCTTTGACGCCAGAGGAGCAGGCTGCGGTCCGGGAGTTTATCGATTTTCTGAAGCGGAGGACAGGCTCTCCAGACAGCCCCTTCCTCGTGGCCGTCAGTGAGTTCATGGGCGAACATCCGGAGCTTCTGCGCCGCCTCGCCCAGTGACTCGCTACCCGAGCACGGAGGAGGTCATCGCGGCACATGCGCGCTTGCTTGTGCGGTTCGGTGGCTCGCCGGGGCTGCGCGATCGCGCAGCTTTCGAGTCCGCGCTGACGCGTCCTCAGAGTGGGTATTACTCGGAACTCGAGGAATGGCTCCGGCGGCATGCGATCCCGACCAGCAAATAGCCGCTCTTGCCCAAGTCTTTTGCCTTCAATCACCTTGGGCCCGTCTCGGCTCCGTCTAAGCAGACCGAAACACTACGTTGTTGCATCTGGTGAGCCAAACCACAAGCGGCCCTGACCGCTGCGATCCGGCGCCAGCCGCTGCCCACCAGTGCCAACGGCGACCACGTCTCACACAAAGCCGCGGCTCGCGCGGTTCACTCGTCGTTGCTGTACGAATCCACGACGATTTTCCAGCCGCCAGCCGGCTCGCGGCGACAGACAACGACGTATTTGCCCTTTTCCTCGCGTGGAGTTTCCCCAGCCGGCTTGAGCATTATCGTGTTGTTGCCCACGCCGTACGCCAGGTCGCCGGAAACTTCTACGTCCGTGGTGTCGAGCGTGATGGCCTGTACAGGCCCGTCCAGTGCGGCCTGCCAGAAAGCCAGGATTTGGGCCTTGCCCCTGATGATCGGCTGGCCCGGCATCAGAATGCAGGCGTCGTCTGCGTAGACTGCCGCCACCCGCGCGGCGTCCTTCGCCGCCACGTTGTCCATGAATTCACGATCCATTGCCCGGATTGTGCGGATGTCATCCTCTACCGCAGCTCCAGTTGTTGTCATATTCCCTCCTGCGCCCCAGGAATCGAAGCGAGTTTACCACTCACCGCCCGCCAATTCAAGGCACGAACCGTCCGGAACGGAAGTCGTCGATCAGTCCGCGAATCAGATCCACCGCGGCCGGCGGGAATCTCCAGGTCGTCTCCATGAGCAGGTCCTCGAGCTGCGGGATGATCTCCCGTTCGCATACGAACTCACTTGTGCGCGCCCGCAGTACAAACGACTCGCAAGCCGGAAAGCGAGTGAAGAACGTGTCCATGCCTTTCGACTTGTAGTCCTGCCCATAGATGTGGAGCGATCCGTTCGTCTCGCTGTAGGGGCCGGCGAGCACCTCGCGCCCGGTCTTCACCGCGAGGCGGGCGGCAAGCCGTGCCTGGAGATTGGTGATCCCGATCAGATTGTCGCCCCAGGCCTTGTAGAGATCCCGGCTGCGCCACATCGCGTGCAGGTTCAGGACCAGCCGCCCCTTGTCGTCCTCGATGGCCCGCAACTGAACTTCGCCCAGGCACGGCATGTCCGAGGCCATGAAGAGATCGATTTCAGGAACTCGCGTGGTCGCCACCGCGCGCCGGGTGATGGGGTCCCTGGCCAGCTTGTCGAGGATCAGCTCGAGCTGGTCCATGGTCGTCCCATCGGACCGCGGGTACGCGGCGAGCCGCTGGTGATAGCAGTAAGGCCACTGAGTAGCCTCGAACTCCTCCCCTTCGCGAACCATGCGCAAGAGCTCCCGGTAGGGAACGACGAGATGGTCCTTCGCGCCCAGGAACTCGGCGATGTACTTCCCGCGCTCGCAGTAGCTGAGCGCCGGAAAGCGCGGCTGGGCGAACGGATCGCGGATCCGGATGGTGACTCGCGCGTCCTTACCAGGCGGGTCAACGAACGTGCCGTCGGGGTTCCGGCGGTCATACTGGGTGCGCAAGGTGTGTCCGCCAAAGTGGACCGCCTTGAGGGCGTCGTAGCAGGCTTCGGGAATTGAGCCGGCCTCGACATGCAAAACAGGGAGTTTCCCCACCTCGTCCATTTCGTTATCCCTCCTGGTTGGTCAAGCCACGCGATGGTAGCACACTGGCGCGGCCGCGCGGCACCTGATATGATCAAGATTCCCATTCTGGGTTGTAGCTGATGACTCATTCCGCTCCCAACGGCTCGCGTACGAAGGTGCTGCTCACGTCGGTGTTCGGCCCTTATGCGCAGGACGATGAATTCGGCAGCCGGGCCATCAACCCGATGGAGCTGTACCACAACCAGGTCACGCGGGCGCAGGGGGCGTTTTCGCTGCGCATGTTCCACCGCTCCTGGGGCATCATGTTCATCCAGGAGAACATCTCGGCGCCCTGCACGGTGCTCGATTTCCCCACCCGCGAGGAGTTCGCCCGCGAGCTCGGCCGCTACCGCTACGATGTGGTCGGCATCTCCGGGATCATCGTCAACGCCGGCAAGGTAATCGAGATGTGCCGGATGGCTCGCGCCTTGTCGCCGCATTCGGTGATCGTGGTGGGCGGGCACGTGACCGCGCTCCCGGGCCTGAAAGAAGCCAGCGGCGCCGACCACGTTGTGCAGGGCGAGGGCGTCTCCTGGATGCGGCGGTACCTGGGAGAGGACCCCGAGGCCCCGATTCGCCATCCGCACCTGGTTTCCGCCTTCGGGGCGCGCGCGCTGGGGATCTCCTCCCGCGCCGGCAGAGGATCAACCGCCGCCACCATCATCCCTTCGGTAGGCTGCCCCATCGGCTGCAATTTCTGCACCACTTCGGCCTTCTTCGGCGGCAAGGGCAAGGTCGTCAATTTCTTCGAGAGCGGCAGCGATCTGTTCGAGGTGATGCGCCAGACCGAGCAGGCCCTGGGAGTGCATTCGTTCTTCATGATGGACGAGAACTTCCTGCTCTATCGCAAGCGGGCCATGGAGCTGCTCGAGCTGATGAAGCGCGAGAACAAGAGCTGGGAACTGTACGTGTTCTCCTCGGCCAACGCGATTCAGAAGTACGCCATCGAGGAGCTGGTGGACCTCGGCGTCTCCTGGATCTGGCTGGGACTGGAGTCCCCGCGATCGAGCTACGGCAAGCTCCAGGGGATTGACACGCTCGCGCTGGCTCGCCAGTTGCGCTCGCACGGCATCAAGCTGCTCGGCTCCACCATCGTCGGCCTGGAGCACCACACGCCGGAGAATATCGGCGAGGAGATCGAGCACGCGGTGGCCCACCAGGCCGACTTTCACCAGTTCATGCTGTACACCCCAGTGCCCGGCACCCCCTTGTACCAGCAGATGGAGCAGGAAGGCCGCTTGCTATCGGAGGTGGACCTGGCCGATATCCACGGCCAGTTCAAGTTCAACTTCCAGCACGAGGCGATCTCGCGGGAGGACTCCAAGCGCCTGCTGGATGGGGCTTTTCTGCGCGACCTGGAATTGAACGGGCCGAGCTTGTACCGCATCTGCCGGACCATGCTCCAGGGCTGGCAGCGTTACAAGAACCACTGCGACTCGCGCGTGCGGCAGCGCTTCCAGTATGACGCCGAAAAGCTTAAGGGCGCCTACACGGCGCTGTTGTGGGCGATGGAACACCAGCTCAAGGCGACCAACGAGGCCATCGCCGCGCAGGTCAGCGCCCTGCGCCGCGAGATCGAGCGCGAGTTTGGCGTCCTCTCGAAGGCCAGCGCGAGGCTGCTCGGACCGGTGCTGCTCTGGGCCAGCCGCCGGGAAGAGAAACGCCTGCGCGAGGGCTGGACCTACGAGCCGCCGACCATCATCGAGCGGCGAAACTGGTCGCCGGCCGGCTGAGAGAACGCTCCGCGGCAAACGGCATGACCGTTTGCTGCGGCCGGTGACGCAGCGCCGGTGCGCGCAGCGCGCAGCCGCGGCGGGTAGCCGCTCAGGGCTTTATCCGCCAGGCCAAGATCAGCCCGGCGGCGCCAAAGCCGATGACCTCTTGGGCCATCTCGGCCAGCGTATAGGCGCCGGGGAAGCCGTACCAGTTCCAATAAGAGACCGGGACCGCCAGCCCGACCACTAACCCAATCGAGGTCACGAAAAGCAGGCGCGCGCCAAAGCTCGCCAGTGTCGCCCGCGAGAGCAGCCAGCCCACCACGAGAGCCAGCAGTATGTTGCTGGCGAGCTCGGTGACGAGCTGGACCGGGTCCAGCGGCTCGCTTCCCCGCGGGTGATAGACCAGGATGCCAGTGGGACCGGCGCGGTAGCGATCTTCCCATTTCTTCTGTTGCTCGGGCGCGTCGCTGGACGGCATCCCCGGAAAGAAATACAGGCCGCACTCGCGAATGTTATCGCGCAGCACGGGGACCACCGCCTCTTCGTTCGGCAGCGACTGGATGCCCACCTCGCCCAGCGGCAGCACCACGTGAGTGATGGTGCTGGCCAGGAACATGGCCGCGCCGCCCAACAGGCCGGCCAGAAGAATTCGCTTGATCATCCTCTGAGCATAGCACTTGAGAGTACGGGGTTCCAGCCTATCAGGTAGCCTTGGGTTCCGCAATCCGC
>ERZ1292640.2432-Hain-H43-02um-R1-2432-length-14884-cov-6_pt1 | contig 14884 bp, 9 predicted proteins | sample MGYA00564404_ERZ1292640 | MGnify/ENA primary metagenome ERZ1292640 (study PRJEB36523, sample SAMEA6512636) | groundwater metagenome | collected 2019-01-08 | study: AquaDiva: Metagenomics assemblies of 32 groundwater samples
GGCGTAGCGCGGGTCGCGGTTGGTGCGGTCCTCGCGCCACCGCTGGCCGATCGCGCGCAGGTCGGCTTCGATGTCCGCGCGCGGGGTGTCGAGCAGCGGCTTGATCCAGCGTCCGCGCCTGGCACTCATCCCGCCCAGGCCGGCGAGCCCGCTGCCGCGCAGCAGTCGCAGCAGCACCGTCTCGAGCTGGTCGTCGGCGGTATGGGCGGTGGCGATCGCGGCGGCGCCCACGCGACTCGCGACGCGGGCCAGGAACTCCCGCCGCAGGGTACGCAGCCCGGCCTGGCCGGAGAGCCCGCGGCGCCTCATGCGCGCGCGGCAGTCCCAGCGGGCGGCGGTGAGCGGCACCCCGAGCCGCGCACAGAGGTCGCGCACGAACGCGAGGTCGGCGTCGGCCTCGGCACCGCGCAGGCCATGGTGGAGGTGAGCCGCGTGCAGCGAGAGCCCGAACTCGGGGGCCAGCGAATCGAGGCCGAGCAGCAACGCGGTCGAGTCGGCGCCGCCGCTCACCGCGACCAGCAGCCGGCTGCCGTCAGGAAGCGCGCAGGCGCCCCGCAACGCGCGTCGGAGGACCGGCTCGAGCCGGCGCAGACGCAGGCGGGGCCGCGGTGTGGTTGGTGGCGGCGCAGGGACTCGAACCCCGGACACAGAGATTATGATTCTCCTGCTCTACCAGCTGAGCTACGCCGCCCAGAGACGGGGCCTCCCGGAGTGGGAGGCGGGCGAGGAAAGTTACGGTCGGGGACGCGTGGAGTCAAGGCGGGCGGGGGCGCTCCGCACTCCCGGCCGCTCCGGGCACAGCGACTCCGCGGGCAGTGGATCCGACGCTCAGCCGGCCGCGCGGCCGTTCTTCGCGAACCACTTCCACACCCGGCGCATCGCCTCGAGGTCGTCCTGGTTGTAGCTCACGATCTCGGCGATCAACCGCGCGCGCTCGGCGGCGTCTCCCGAGGCGCGCGCCTGCTGGTACTGGACGATGGACCACGCCGAGCCCGACTCCGGGTTGCGCCACCGGAAGCCCACCCACTGCGCCACCTTCTTGATCGAGTAGGAGTGGAGCGGCAGCCGCACCGCCTTCCTCACCACCTTGTAGTAGAGGTCGAACAGCGCCGCCTCTATCCGCTCGGCGAAGCCGGCGGGCGCGCCGTAGAGCTCGAGGTACTTCCGCACCCAGACCTTCTCGTAGCTGTGGTAGTGCACCCAGCGCGCCTGCGGGTGCGCGGCGAGAATCTCCTGCGCGCGCTGGACGAAGCGCTCCCAGGCGCGCTGACCGCCCAGGTCATCGCCGTCGGCCACGATCGCCTCGGGCTTCGGAGCGTGGACGCCGTCGTCCACCGCCAGGCCCCAGAGGTAGATGGCCTTGTCCACCTCCTCGCCCTCCGGGTCGCCCTCGAGGTCGAACCACACCAGCGGGTACGGGGGCAGCTCGGGCGGCGCGAGCCACACCGCGCGGTCCTCGCGGTGCGCGCGGGCCTCGGCCACGATCGCCTCGGCCATGCCGGCGATGCCCTTCATGCGAATCTCGTGCGGCTCGCGCGCCGCCAGCTCCTCGATCGTGCGGATGCCGAGGCCGTGGAGCAGCGGCGCCACCGGCGAGGTCACGTCCACCAGCACCTCGATGCGCCGCTCGGCCACGGCCTGCGGCCAGCAGTGGTCGTAGAACGCGCACTCCGCGCAGGTCGAGTGCGACTTGATCAGATCCGGCTCTTCGCCGCCCGCGATGAGCCGCGCCGCGCGCGCCACCGCGCGCTCGTAGCCGTCACCGTCGAGCGCGGGGATCTCGACCACCTCGAGCTTCCCGTTCGTGATCTCGAGCCGCGCCGGAGGCGTCCCGAGCGCGTCCTTGACCAGGTGCGCGTAGTGCGTCATCTGGAGGACGATCTCCCGGTGCTCGTCGAGATTCACCGCCAGCTTGGCGTCGTGGACGACGAGTCCATCGCCTTCCCGGTAGACGAAGTCCGGCACGCCCACGCGCGTGCCGTCGCGCGCGAGGAAGAGCGGCTGGTAGAGCGTGACCCGCGTCTCGCGCAGGAGCCGCGCGGTCTCGGCGGCCGCGTCCTCGACGCGCTGGCCGTGGAAGATCGGCCCTGCCATCTCGCCGAAGCCCTCGCGCACCGCCTTCTCATGCTGGCGGCCCTTCTCCCAGAGCAGCCGGTCGAAGTCGGAGGGCGGCGCGGCGAGTCCGGGCGCGTGGGTGCGCAGCCAGAGCCTCCGCTCGCACCTGTGGAGCAGGTAGAGCGCGTTCGCGGAGACGCGCCCGTCGAGGTCGGGCTCGGGCGCGCGGCGCAGGTCGAGGAGGGAGGAGGTGGCGGGTGCAGGCGTAGTGTCAGCGGGCATCGGCGGTTCCTCCCGGTGGCCCGTGCGGCCCCGTTACCCCGCGGCCTTCTCGGTCGCCGACTCGGACTCGGTCGGCGCCGGCGGCTCGTCTTCGGGGCGGACGCGGAAGATGCGCGAGAGCTCGCTGCGCAGCTCGCCCTCGTCGAGGCGCTGCTTGAGCTGGCCGCGGTAGGCCACCGAGATCCCGCCGGTCTGCTCGCTCACCACGATCACCGCGGCGTCCGACTCCTCGGAGAGCCCGAGCGCGGCGCGGTGGCGCGTGCCGATGGCGGTGGCGAAGAGCGGGTTCGAAGAGAGCGGCAGGATGCACGAAGCCGCCACCGCCTGCTCCTCGCGCAGGATCACGGCGCCGTCGTGGAGCGGCGAGCCGGGACTGAAGAGCGTGACCAGCAGCTCGGCGGAGACCCTGGCGTCGAGGCGCCGGCCGGTCTCGACGAAGTTCCGGAGCCCCACGTTGCGCTCGAGGACGATGAGCGCGCCGTGCCGATGCTGCGCCAGCGTCTCGACCGCGCGCACCACCTCGCCGAGCACGCCGTAGCTGTCGCCGCGCAGGAACGAGCGGAAGTAACGGGTGCGGCCGAACTGGGCGAGCGCGTGGCGCAGCTCGGGCTGGAACAGGATCACGAACGCGATCAGCCAGACCGTCTTGAGGCTGTCCACGATCCACTTGACCGCGATCAGGTCGAACTCGCGCGCGGCCAGGCCCACCAGCACGATGACGAGCAGCCCGACGTACATCTGCGCCGAGCGCGTGCCCTTCACCAGGATCAGCAGCCGGTAGAAGAGCAGCGCAACCAGGAAGATGTCGAGGAGGTCGAGGAACCAGATCTGGTGGACTGGGGTCATGGGGCGCGCGTGCCTCGGCGCAAGGTTAGCAGAACGCGGAGTGTGCGCCTACGGCCGTCGCGCCTCGCGCATCGCCTCCGCGATGCGGACGGCGCGCACCGTGGCGGCCACGTCGTGAGTGCGCACGATGCGGGCGCCGAGGAAGACGGCGACCGCGGTCGCGGCGAGCCCGCCCTCGAGGCGCTGGTCCACCGGCAGGTCGAGGGTCTTCCCGATGAAGCTCTTCCTCGACACGCCCACCAGCAGCGGGCGTCCGAGCGACGCCAGCTCGTCCAGCCGGGCGAGCAGCTCGAAGCTGTGGGCCACGCTCTTGCCGAAGCCGATGCCGGGATCGAGGGCCACGCGCTCCGCGGCGATCCCGGCCGCCTCGGCCACGGCCAGGCGCCCGGCCAGGAAATCGCGCACCCCACGCGCGGCGTCGTCGTAGCGCGGCGCCTGCTGCATGGTGGCCGGCCTGCCCTGCATGTGCATGAGCACGAGCCCCGCGCCGGCCCGGCGCACCACGTCCGCCATGGCGGGGTCGCCGAGGGCGGTGACGTCGTTCACCACGTGCGCGCCGAGCTCGAGCGCGCGGGCCGCCACCGCGGCGCTCGCGGTGTCCACCGAGAGGCAGGCGCCGCCCTCCGCGGCCACCGCGGCGAGCACCGGCTCCAGGCGCCGGATCTGCTCCTCGGCGGGGACCGACTCGGAGCCGGGCCGGGTGCTCTCGGCCCCGAGGTCCACCAGGTCGGCGCCCTCGGCGATGAGCCTGCGCGCCTGCGCCATCGCCGCGGCCGGCTCGTAGAAGCGCCCGCCGTCCGAGAACGAGTCGGGCGTGATGTTCACGACTCCCATCACCAGCGTGCGCCGGGTGAGGTCGAAGTCGCGGCCGCGGCAGTGCCAGAGCATTGGCTACTTCTTCAGCGCCTCGCCCAGCCGGCGGATCTGCCCGGCGTGGTTGTGGGCGTGTTCGGCGTAGAGTTCGAGCCAGCGCTCGGCGCCGTAGCGGCCCGACTCGGTGTGCCAGCCCTCGCATGCCCAGTCGGCGTCGCCCATGCCGCGCAGCAGCTGGACCGTGGTCGCGCGGGCGGCGTGGAAGGCCTCGAGCGCGGGCGCGATGTCGCGCTGGTCGTAGCGCAGCCGGACGGCGTAGGCCGCCTGGTCGTAGCCGTGGATGACAGGATGCTCCTGGACGAGCAGGGTGCGCAGCCGCTGGGCCGAGATGGACTCGCTGTCGGCGAGGTGGTGGACGATCTCAGCCGCGCTCCACTTGCCCGGGATGGGGTGGGCCGTCAGGTCCTCGGGGCGGAGGCCCTCCAGGCTCGCCGCCACCTCGTCGAATCCGGCCGCGTAGCGCGCGATCAGCAGCTGCCGCTCGTCCTTCGTCATGCCTCGCTCCTCGTGTCGGCCCGGGTGCGGTCACCGTTGACCTTCGGGGGGCCGGATGGTAGCACTTACCGGTCTACGCCCGGGGTTGCCTACCTCTCGCGGGCCCGGAACCGGGACCGGCGCCCGACCCGCAGGTCGCCCGTCTTCGAAGTCGGGTCCGGGTGCTCCGGCCGCAACCGGTTTCAACGTCACGCCGTCGCCATCGTTCGAGGAGGTCGTCCCTCATGAGCTGGACCAAACGCGCGCTCCTGTCCCTGGCCCTCGCCGTCCTGTCCGCCGCACCGGCGGGCGCCCAGATCGCCGGGCGGCCGTTCGAGATCTCGGGCACCGCCGGGTACTTCCACTACGATGCGCGCGCCCGGATGAAGGACGGCCCGGCGTGGAACGGGGCGCTGGGCTGGCGGCTGATGCCCGCGCTCACCCTCGAGGGCAACGCGACCTTCGGCCCCTCGAACGCCGACTCGGTCGCCTACGACCTCGCCCATAACTTCACCTACGCGGGGCTCGACCTGCGCTGGAACCTGCGCCCGGCCGACAGCCGCGTGGTGCCGTTCGTGCTGACCGGCGTGGGCTACGGCAGGAGCCACACCACCGGCACGCCGCCCGACAAGCTCGAGCGCGGCGCCGGCGACCTCGGCCTGGGCGTGCTCTTCAACGTGGTCAACCAGCGCACCTACGTGCGGCTCCAGGCGCGCGACCTGTTCTTCCGCGGGCGCAACGCGCTCGAGTTCGGGAACCACTTCGCGGTGACCGCGGGGCTCCACCTGCTGTGGGGTGGCAAGCCGCGCGACCAGGACCTGGACGGCGTGCGCGACTGGCTCGACCAGTGTCCGAACACGCCGATCGGCGCGAAGGTGGACAGGGACGGCTGCCCGCTGGAGTCGGACGGCGACGGCGTGTACGACGGTCTCGACAAGTGCCCGGACACGCCGAAGGGCTGCAAGGTGGACAAGAACGGCTGCCCGCTGGACGCGGACGGCGACGGGGTGTGCGACGGCCTGGACCAGTGCGAGGGCACCCCGAAGGGCGCGAAGGCGGATGCGAAGGGCTGCCCGACGGACGCGGACGGCGACGGCGTCTTCGACGGTCTCGACCAGTGCGAGGGCACGCTCCAGGGTTGCCAGGTGGACGGGACGGGCTGCGCCGTGGACTCGGATCGTGACGGCGTGTGCGACGGGCTCGACCAGTGTCCGAACACGCCCGACAGCATCAAGGTGGACGTGAACGGCTGTCCGATCGAGGTGAGCGAGAAGGAGACCGAGCTGCTCGACACCGGCGTGATCCGACTTCGCAACATCAACTTCGACACCGGCAAGGCCGACATCAAGCCCGAGTCCTTCGTGGCGCTCGATGCGGTTGGGGCGATCCTCCAGCAGTACCCGGCGCTCAGGATCGAGATCGGCGGGCACACGGACAACGTCGGCGGCAGGGAGATGAACCAGACGCTCTCCGAGGCGCGCGCGAACGCGGTGCTCGACTACCTCAAGCAGCAGTCCCCGCTGCTGGACTTCGACCAGTTCACGGCGGTGGGCTACGGGCTGTCGCAGCCGCTGGCCTCGAACGCGCGCGAGGTGGGCCGGGCCCTGAACCGCCGCGTCGAGTTCAAGGTGCTGAACCCCGAGGCGCTCAAGATCGAGCGCGAGAAGCGGCGCTTCCTCAGGAAGGACGAGCCGCTGCCCCCGGGCTACCTGCCGGCGGCAGCGCCCGATACCTCGGGCACGAAGAAGCCGTAGCGCCTCCTCGCCCGGGGGGCATCATCGCGGGGCGCCCGCCGGGCGCCCCGCCCGCCGCGGCTCAGCTCACCTCAGCGTAGCCAGCCTCCGCGTGAGCGTGCTGCCTGCACTCTCGAGCCGCACGAAATAGAGCCCGGCGCCGACCGGGCGGCCGGCCTCATCACGCAGGTCCCAGGCGAGCACGTGCTCGCCCGCCGCATGCTCACCGCTCGCGAGCAGGCGCACCCGCCGGCCGCTGGCGTCGTAGATCGCGAGCTCCACCCGACCGGCGCGCGGCAGGGCGAAGCCGAGCGTGGTCGCCCCGCTCGCCGGGTTGGGCTGCGGTCGCGCCAGCGCCAGTTGCGCGGGAAGCGCCCCCTCGACTTCCGTGGTGCCGGAAGGCTGAAGCAGGGCGAAGCCGCTCAGGTTGCCGTGCACGTCTACGGCGCAGAGCTTGTAGTAGTAGGGCTGCCCGGCGGGGTCCACGTAGCCGGTGTCGGACTTCGACACGACCAGGTTGCCGGGGCCGGGGACGAAGCCGGGCGAGCTGCCGCGGTAGAGCTGGTAGCCAGCGAGATCGAGCTCGGGGTTCGCGCCCCAGTGAAGGGCCGCGGCCCCCGACGCATACGTGCCTGTGAAGGGTGCGGGTGTCCCCGGTGCAAGATTGTCCACGGAATAGCCGGAGTCGGGCTGGGACTCCCAGTGCTGCGTGCCCGCCGTCCGCGCCTGGACCATGAACGCGGTCTTCGGGTTCCCGTTGCCGGTCGAGTCGCCCGCGGTGGGGGCCAGGTAGCTGTAGGTGGTCAGGTAGTCGGCGTTGACGGAGGCGACGTACTCCCAGTAGTAGGTCGTGCCATTGACGCTGGTGCGCCAGAGCGCATCGTGCGCGAGGGCGTCGTCGTCCTCGCCGAGGTCGTGCATCACGCGCGTGCTGCGCGCCAGCGCCTGCTGGGCGAGGTTGGGCGGCACGGCGCGGAAGAGCCGGTAACTGGTGACGACGAAGTAGGGATCGGCCTCGAGGTAGCTGGCGTTCCAGGAGAGCTTGACCTTGCCGCCCTGATCGTTGGGCACATCGTTCACGCTCGCGATCTCGGCCTCCGGCGTGCCGAGGTAGCCGTAGCGCGCCACCCGCTGGGCGTAGATGTCGTAGTGCGCGCCGCTCCGGAAGTCGTACCAGGTGACGATGGCCCCGCCCGAGCCGTCCGAGACGATCGTGGGGTTGTACTGATTGTTCGCCACGGTGCAGAGCGCGCGGCCGTCCGCGGGCCACGCCGGGTCCACCGCACCCGAGGCCAGCACGTGCTGGGCGTAGATGTCCCAGCTCGTGCCGCTGCGGTAGTCCTGCCAGATGGCGATGGCTCCGCCCGCGCCGTCCGAGACGATCGTGGGGGTCTGCTGCTGGTTCGTGGCGGTGCACAGGGCGCGGCCGTCGGCGGGCCAGGTCGGGTCCACCGCGCCCGAGGCCAGCACGTGCTGGGCGTAGATGTCGTTGGCCGTGCCGCTGCGGAGATCGTACCAGGTGACGATGGCGCCGCCCGCGCCGTCCGAGACGATCGTGGGGTTCAACTGATTGTTCGTCGCGGTGCACAGGGCGCGGCCGTCGGCGGGCCAGGCCGGGTCCACCGCGCCCGAGGCGAGCACGTGCTGGGCGTAGATGTCGTTGGCCGTGCCGCTGCGGAGATCGTACCAGGTGACGATGGCGCCGCCCGAGCCGTCCGAGACGATCGTGGGGTACTGCTGAGTGTTCGCCGCGGTGCAGAGCGCGCGGCCGTCCGCGGGCCACGCCGGGTCCACCGCACCACCCGCCAGCACGTGCTGGGCGTAGATGTCGTAGTACGTGCCGCTGCGATAGTCCCACCAGGTGACGATGGCCCCGCCCGCACCGTCCGCGACCATCACAGGGTAGGTCTGGTCGTACACGGCGGTGCACAGGGCGCGGCCGTTACCGGGCCAGGCCGGGTCCACGGCGCCCGAGGCCAGCACGTGCTGCGCGTAGATGTCCCAGCTCGTGCCGCTGCGGGCATCGTGCCAGGAGACGATGGCGCCGCCCGCGCCGTCCGAGACGATCGTGGGAACCTGCTGATTGTTCGCCGCGGTGCAGAGCGCGCGGCCGTTGGCGGGCCAGGCCGGGTCCACGGCGCCCGAGGCCAGCACGTGCTGCGCGTAGATGTCGTAGTTCGCGCCGCTGCGCAGGTCCATCCACGTGACGATGGCTCCGCCCGCGCCGTCCGCGGCGATCGTGGGGTAGGTCTGCTCGTACACGGCGGTGCACAGGGCGCGGCCGTCGGCGGGCCAGGCCGGGTCCACCGCGCCCGAGGCCAGCACGTGCTGGGCGTAGATGTCGTTGTTCGTGCCGCTGCGAAGGTCGTGCCAGGTGACGATCGCGCCACCCGCCCCGTCCGAGACGATGGTGGGGTTCCCCTGGCCGCCGGCAGCGGTGCAGACCGGCAGGTTGACGAAGGGGCTGTTGGGCCAGGCGGCCAGCGCCGGGCGGGCACTCGCGACAAGGAGGACGGCGAGCGCGGTGGCGAGGAGACGGGGAATGGGGACGAGCATGATGACGGCCCTCCGCTGAGAGGCGGGGCGGTGGGGGCTGCCCGGCGAGAGGTGGACCCCGGGGAGAGCCGGACAGCAGGCGGCCCGCGACCGATTCCAATGGTAGGCACGAGGTCGCAGTGGCTTCAACCAGAATCATGGACCGGCAGGACCGGAGGCGGCGCGCCGCCGGGTCCCGCGTGCCCCCGGGTCCCGCGTGCCGCCGGGAAGGATGCGCCCGGCCCCCTACGTCCGCTGCTTCTTCTTCTCGGCCGCCGGGAACAGGACGTTGTTGAGGATCAGCCGGTAGCCGGGGGAGTGCTTGTACTTCGTGAGGTCGGTGGGCGGGTCGCCGACCATGTGCTGGTAGTCCTCGGGGTCGTGGCCGCCGAGGAAGGTGAACGTGCCGCGTCCGAACCGGCCGTGCAGGTACTTCAGCTCGTCGGTGCCCTCGACCTCGCCCAGCACCAGCACGCCGCTCTTGAGGAAGCGGCGGCGGAAGCCGGTGTTCTGGCCGAGGAACTCGGGCACGGCGTTCACGTGGTCCTGGACCAGCATGGAAGGGACCGGATCGTTCTTCGCGGAGAAGTCGAACAGCGTGAACACGCTATTGGGCCCGCGCAGGTTGGCCTCCTGCGTGACGTCGATGTCGGAGAAGCGGTAGAGGAACGGGTCGAGGTCCACGCGGAAGTCCTTGAACGCGAGGGTGCGCGAGTAGTCGAGCTTCCGGTTCGCGAGCGGGTCGGCGGGGTCGCCGTCATAGACCTCGCCGGCGATGTCCAGGCCGGCGGCGGCGAGCGCGATGTCGTAGGTGTCGGTGGCCGAGCACATGCCGAACATGAACCCGCCGCGCGCGACGTAGTCCTTGATCGCCATCGCCACCGCGGCCTTGAGCTGCGTGACCCGGGCGAAGCCGAGCTTCGCGGCCATCGCCTTCTGCACGCGCTCCTCCTCCTGGTACCACGGGAAGGTGTGATAGGCGGCGTAGAACTTGCCGTGCTGGCCGGTGAAGTCCTCGTGGTGGAGGTGGAGCCAGTCGTACTTCGGCAGCTCGCCGTGCAGCACCTCCTCGTCCCACACCGTGGCGTAGGGGATCTCGGCGTACTGGAGCGCGAGCGTGACGGCGTCGTCCCACGGCGGCGTGTTGGGCGGGATGTAGACGGCGACCTTCGGCGCCTTCTCCAGCACCACCGCCTCCATGTTCTCGTCGGCCAGCGCCGCGCGCATCGCGGCCTCCGCCGCGCCGCCCATCGGCTCGACCGTGACGCCGCGCACGTTGGCCTCGCGCTGGGTCGCGGCGTCGTCCTGGAGCAGGAACGAGCCGCCGCGGTAGTTGAGCAGCCACTCGGCCCGCTGCCCGCGCGCCAGCGCCCAGTAGGTGAGCCCGTAGGCCTTGAGATGGTCGGTCTGCGCCAGGTCCATCGGCACCAGCAACTTCGCCTCGGCGGGGGCCTGGAATGCCGCGCCGAGCGCGCCGCCCAGCGAGAGCCCAATGAGCAGCGCGATGGGCCACGCCTCGACGAACTCGGCGTACGAGCGCTCGCGCTTCGCCGTGCCCGCCGCGGAGGTCGCGGCGTCATCCGCGCCCGGCGCGGCGCCGTCGCCGGGCGTCGAGCCCGCCCCGGCGCGCGCCGCATTCTTCGGCCGCCGCGGCATGAACAGAAGCGCGAGCCCGAGCGAGAGCAGCGCGAGCGCCGCGATCAGCACGACGCCGAGCACCGCGCCCAGCGTCCCCAGCGGCCCGATGTGCCCGCGCCGCCCGGGGCCCGGCAATCCAGCGCCCGTCAATCGGAACATCGTCAGAACCTCCGCTCGCGGCGCAGCTGCTCCACCCGGCGCCGCACCTCGGGCGCGTTCCACGCCTTCGGGTAGCGCGCCAGGCATTCCTCGTACTGCGCCAGCGCCTGGCGCTCGTCCTTGAGCTTCGTGAAGAAGAGGTCGCCGGCGCGCTGGCGCGCCAGCGGCGCGAGCCGGTCGTCGGGGAGCGAATCCGCCACCGCGAGCACCGGCTCGAGCGCGGCCTTCGCGTCTCCCGCGGCCTCGCGCCGCGCGCTCAGCATCAGCGCGGCCTGCGCCCACAGGGCCCCGCGCGGCAGCGCATGATAGAGCGAATCGGTGAGGACCGCCGCCTGCCGCAGCTCGCCGCGCCACTCGGCGTAGGCGATGCGCCCGAACACGGGGAGAGCGGGCCTGGGGTCGGCGTCCTCGAGCAGGTAGATGCGCTCGAGCGCCGCGCCGGTGTACGGCCCGGCGGGGTCCTTCGCGGCGAGCTGATACCAGGCCAGCGCCGAATCGGTCCGCCCGGCGAAGAACAGCGCCTCGGCGTAGCGGAAGCCCGCCTCGGGCAGCGCCACGGCGATGGCGCGCAGCCGCGGCAGCGCCCGCTCGGGCGGGCCGTCGCGCAGGTCGGCGAGCGCCTCCTCGAGCTCCATTTCGGGGAGCATGGGATGCGCGCCGCGCGCGGCGTCGTCGCCGTGGAGCAGCGCGCGCGCCTCGGAGGTGAGCCCGGCCTGCCTGAGGCCGCGCGCCACCGCGAGGAGGAAGTCCGGTCCCCACTGGGCGGGCGGCACGCTCTTCAGGGCGCGCGCCAGCGCCGGCGCCCCCTCGGCGCTCGAGCCCCGCGCGTCGTGCACCTCCCAGGCGCGCCGCGCCGCGCCGAGCCGCACGCGCGGATCGTGCCGGGCGTCGCCCGCCACGGCCGCCAGCGCCTGCACCGCGGCGGCCGAGGCGCTGGCGGCGCCGCCGGCGAGCAGCTCCTCCGCGAACTTCCAGCGCAGCGGCGTGCGCGGGCCGTCGGGCCGGTCCACCTTCTCGAGAACGGTGAGCGCCGCCTTCGCGTCGCCCCGGCGCGCGTCGAGCCGCGCCAGGCCGAAGGCGAGGTCCACGCGGTCCGGTGCCTTCTCGGCCGCACGGCGCAGCAGCTCGCGGATCCCGCGCGGGTCGGTGGGGGCGAGCCTCAGGAACGCCGCGCTCGCCCATTCGGACTCGACGGGCTCGGCGGCCCACGCCTCGACAGCCACCTGCGCCGCCTCGCGCGGACGGCCGAGACGCTCGAGCGCGAGCGCCATCTCGCGGGCGATGAGCAGCGAGTCGTGCGCGGCGCCCGCCGGATGCGCGCCCGGCGACCCGCTCAAGGCAGGCCGGGGCGCTGGTCCGGCCCGCTCGGCGCGGCCCAGCCGCTCGACCGCTGCGAAGTCGGACTTCGCGAGCAGCAGGCGCGCCTGCTCGGTCACGACCAGCGGGTGATGCGGAAGCTCGCGCACCAGCGGCGCGAGCTGGTCGCTCGCCGGCTCGAGCAGCCCGTCGCGGCGCAGCGAGATGGCGTCGCGCAGGCGCTGGACCTGCTCGAGGCTCAACGGCGGCATCGCGCGCTGGCTCACCGCCGGCGGCTCGGGCTCGCCCTCCCCGGTCATGCGGGCGATCACGCGCAGCGTGTGGTCGAGCACCTGCGGCGAGGACATCAGCGCGCGGCGGCGCGCCTCGACCGCGGGGTCGGGCGTCTGCGCGCGCGCCGGACCCGCGCTCACGAGCGGGTGCCCGCACGCCAGCAGCAGGGCCGCGGCGAGCAGGGTGCGCGCGCGCCCTCTCACGGGCGGGCCTCGTTCAGCGAGCGCAGGTAGGCCTCGATGAACGCGCGGTACTGCGCGGGGTAGCGGTCGGCCTGCGCCTTGAGCAGGTCGAGCCGGAGCCGGTCGCTCTCGCGCAGCAGGTCGGCGGGCAGTTCCGCGGGCGAGCGGCGCGCGGCGTCCTCGCCGGGGCGCGACTCGCGCTGCGGGTCGAAGTCGCGGCGGTTCACCGAGCGCTGCGCGTCGAGCATGCGCGAGAGGATGCGCTCCTGCTTCTCCTCGACGTCGCCGCCCGCGTCACCCTCGCGCAGCGCCTCCTCGACCTCCTTCATCTCCTGCTGCGCCCGGTCCAGCCGGCCGAGCAGCTTCTGGCGCTGCTCCTCGTCCTCCTGGATCTGCTCGAGCTGCTCGCGGATGCGCTGCTGCTCCTGCGCCAGGCGCTGGAGCTCGTTGCGATCCCCGGTGGAGAGCCGGAGCTGCTGGCTCAACCGCTGCGCGAGGTTGCGGGTCTGCTGGTTGAGCTGGCCCTGGCGCTCGCCGAGCTGTCCCATGCGCATCGGGGTCGTGCTGCCCTGCTGTCCCATGCCGGGCGACTGGCACATCGCGCTCTCGGACTGGCGCAGCTCGAGGATGGCCTGGTTGAGCGCCCGCGAGCCGGCGCGGCCCGAGGCCTCGCCGCGCGCGCGGTCGCCCTGCGACAGCTCCTTGCCCGAGTTCGAGAGGCCCCGGATCGCCTGCCCCAGCGCCTGCGCCAGCTCGCGGCTCACGAACGGCGTGCGGCGTGCCAGCGTGAAGAGCGAGTCGGCGACGCGCGCCGTGCCCTCGGAGAGGTCGGTCTGGCGGTCGGAGCGCTCCGCGGGCGGGGCGTTCGAGCCGAGGTTCGCCTCGCTCGCGCGCTGGAGCGAGACCAGGTCCTGCGCGGCGCGCCGCACCGCGGCGAGATCCACCTCCTCACGGTCGCGCTGCACCTGGCTCGCCATCTGCCCCAGGCGCTCGGCCGCGCGCTGCAGGCTGGCGCTGGCTTTCGCGCCGGAGCGGCGCGCGCGCTGCGGCTGGTTCTGCGCGGCGGCCTGCGAAGCCTCGCGCTGCGAGGGCGCGGCCTCCTGCTCCAGCTCCTCGGCGGCCTCGCCCAGCTCCTGCTGCTGCTCCTGCTGTTGCGCCTCCGCGGCCGCCTGCTTCGCGTCCTCGGCCAGCTTCTCGCTCTCCTCGGCCGCCTTCTGCTGCTGCCCGGCGAGCGCCTCCCGCTCGGCGTCGCGCGCCTTCGGGACGCGGCTCCTGGGCGATTCCATCTGCTGGTTCAAGACGTCCTGCTGCGCCTTCAGCTCCTGCGCGCGCTGCGCCAGCGACTGGAGCTGCTCCTCGCGCCGCAGCTCCTTCAGCAGGTCCACGGTGCGCTGGAGGTTCTGGAGCAGGTCCTGGTTTTGGCGGCGCCACTCCGGCAGGTTCTGCTCGAGCGCGCGCCGGTCCATGCTCTCGAGCGCCTGCTGGAGCTTCTTCAGCGCCTCGCGGAACTCCTTCGACTGGATCTGGTCCATCAGGCGCGCCATCTCCTCGAGCTTGCGCTGGAGCTGCTCGTCGAAGGCCCGGCGCTCGGCGCCCTGCTGCAGGCTCTCGCGCAGGTCGCGCGACGCCTCGTCAATGCGGCGCGCCAGGTCCTGCTGGCGCTCGAGCGCGCTCTTCATCTCCTCGCGCCGCTCGAAGCTCTGCGGCGAGCTCGGGGACGGCGGCTGCGGCTGGCGGGCGAGCTTGTCGAGCGACTTCTGCAGCTCCTGCGCCTGGTCGGCGACCTTCTGGAGCGCCTCCTGCACGGCTCCCTGCCGCCGGTCGAGCGCCTGGTAGAGGTCCGCGAGCGAGGGGAAGCGCAGCTCGAAGGTCGGGCTGGTGGCGACGCCGCGCCCGCTCACCGCGTTGTCGTCGAAGAGCTGGAAGCGGAGGCTCGCGCTCTGCCCGGGCAGGAGCCCGAGGGCCGAGGCGTCCCAGCGCCGGGCGACGCGCGCCTCGCGCGGCTCGCCCGCGAAGCGCTCGAGCGGCACGCTGGTCCACGGCTCCGCCGGGTCCTTGCGGAACTGGAGCGTGAGCTCCGAGAGGCCCAGGTCGTCCTGGCCCAGCACCTCGTAGCCCACCTGCTGCCCGGCCGGCAGGTCGAGGTCGCCCTCGGGCTCGCGCACCGCGATCACCGGCGGCAGGTCGGGGAGCGGCTGGACCCGGTAGCGGAAGCGCCCCTCGCCGCTCGCCGCGCGCGCGTGGAGCTCCCACTCGCCCTCGCGCTCGACCGCCATCGCGCCGCGCCAGCGCCGCGGGCTCACCGCGGTCCAGCGGGCGGCCGCGCCGCCCGGCAGGCGCGCCTCGAGCAGGTCGAGGTCGCGGTCGAACACCACCTCGAGCCGCGCGCGCGAGCCGCGCAGCGCCGCGAGGTCGCCGCGCGTCGCAGTGCCGCGCTGCACCGGGAGCCGCGCGTAGGCGGGGGGCGTGAGCTCGACCTCGAAGCTCACCGGCTGCGGGGTGCCGGCCAGCGCGATG
>ERZ1292640.2433-Hain-H43-02um-R1-2433-length-14883-cov-8_pt1 | contig 14883 bp, 8 predicted proteins | sample MGYA00564404_ERZ1292640 | MGnify/ENA primary metagenome ERZ1292640 (study PRJEB36523, sample SAMEA6512636) | groundwater metagenome | collected 2019-01-08 | study: AquaDiva: Metagenomics assemblies of 32 groundwater samples
AGTTAGTTCTTTGCCTGTCTTATTTAATGTTACAACGAATGAGGATGCTTCGTGTAATTTTACTCTGAACAGCGGTGTGACAAATTACACAATGCAGAACAATGGAAATAGAGATTTTAATGCTACTAATACAAGTATCGCTGATGGGAATTACACTGTCAATTATTATTGCTGGGATGGTGCTGGCAATTTAAACAACAGCGCGACGCGCACATTTATGGTTGATGCAGCGATTCCATTAATAAGCTATGGGGCTAGAACAGAAGCAGACAACTCTAATATCACTAGAAATAATATTTATGTGAATGTTTCTGTAACAGAAACTAATGAAGCAAATATTACTTTCTTATTATTCAATTCAACTGGACAGGTCAACTCTACAACCTTAGGAGCAGGAAATAGAACATTCAATTGGACTTCACTTGTAGGTGGAACATATACATTCAATGTAACCGTAAGAGATTCTGTAGGCAATCAAAATACGACTCTTACTAGGACAGTTAGCATAGACTCAACTGTTCCATTGATAAGTTATGGAACAGGAACAGAAACTAATGGGTCTTCTTTTGCGAGAGATAATATTTATGTGAATGTTAGTGTAACAGAATCAAACGAAGCAAATATCACTTTCTTATTGTACAATTCAACAGGCGTATTTAACTCTACAACCTTGGGAGCAGGAAACAGAACAATCAATTGGACTGGATTAGTTGATGGGACATATACATTCAATATAACTGTAAGAGATTTCGCAGGTAATCAAAACACGACTTCTACGAGAACAGTTATATTAACCGACATAACTGTTCCATTGATAAGTTATGGAGAGAGAACAGAAGCAGACAACTCTAATATCACTAGAAATAATATCTATGTGAATGCTAGTGTGACAGAATTAAATGAAGCAAATATCACTTTCTTATTGTACAATTCAACAGGACAGGTTAACTCTACAACCCTAGGAGCAGGAAATAGGACAATCAACTGGACTGGATTAGTTGATGGAACATATAAATTTAATGTTACTGTTATGGATACGCAGGGCAATCAAAATACGACTGTTATTAGGACAGTCAGCATAGACACAACTGTTCCATTAGTAAGTTATGGAGTTGGAACAGAAGCAGATGGCTCTTCTTTTGCCAGAAGTAATATCTATGTGAATGCTAGTGTAACAGAATTAAATGAAGCAAATATTACTTTCTTATTATTCAATTCAACAGGACAGGTCAACTCTACAACCTTAGGAGCAGGAAATAGGACAATTAATTGGACTGGATTAATTGATGGAATATATACATTCAATATAACTGTAAGAGATTCCATAGGAAATCAAAATACAACTTCTACCAGGACAACTACAATAGACTCAGCTGTCCCATTAGTAAGTTATGGAGTTGGAACAGAAACAGATAATTCCAACATTACTAGAAATAATATCTATGTGAATGTTTCTGTAACAGAATCAAACGAGGCAAATATTACTTTCTTGTTATATAATTTGACTGGGCAGGTTAATTCTACAATTTTCGCTGCAGGAAACAGAACAATAAATTGGACGGGATTGAGCGATGGGGTATATACGTTTAATGTAACTGTTTTGGATTCTGTGGGAAATCAAAACACGACTTCCACGAGAAATGTTATAATAGATAAGACTATTCCACTGATACAATATGAATCTCAAACAGACGCGGATGGAATCATTGCTGTACGGAGCAGCATTATTATTAATGTCAGTGCAAGCGATACGAATTTAAGAAACATAACTGTGAATTTGTATAATTTAACTGGACTTGTCAATTCAAGCACAACTACAACATCGCCTAATTATGTGAATTTCTCAGGCTTAGCAAACGGGGTTTATTACTTTAATGCAAGCGTATATGATTATGCTGGAAATGTTAATAATACTGCAACAAGAAATGCAACACTTGATACGCATATACCTGGAATTCAGTTTATGTCTCCAACGGAAAACAACGGAGTTAATAAATCACAGAGATTTATTTTAATTAATGTCAGTGCAAGCGATACGAATTTAAGAAATATAACTGTGAATTTGTATAATTTAACTGGACTTGTAAATTCAAGCACAACTACAACATCGCCGAATTATATTAATTTCTCCGATTTGGCGGATGGAACATATTATTATAATGCAACTGCAACAGATATCGCAAATAGCGCGAATAGCACTGAGACAAGGAGGATAACGCTTGATACAACTGCTCCATTAATAAGTTATGGAACTGGAACAGAAATAGATGGATTAACTACAATAAGAAGAAATATAATTATTAATGTCAGCGCAAGCGATTCGGGTTTGGGATTGACAAATATAACTATCTTTTTATATAATAGCACTGGCAGCATAATTAATCAGACAACTAGGAATACATCTCCAAATTTTGTGAATGTTACTGCTCTTTCAGAAGGTGTTTACACTTTTAATGCAACAGCTGCTGATATTTTGAATAACAGAAATTCAACTGCAACCAGAACTGTAACTATTAATTCAAATCCAGTTCAAATTCAATATGGAACTGGAACAGAAAGCAATGGAGCTTATCTTTTCAGGCGGAACATTATTGTAAATGTCACAGTTAGCAATGTTAGTGCTCTTGACTCAGTAATTCTTCGCCTTTACAATTCGACATTGGCGCAAATTAATTCAAGTGTTAGTTTAGCTTCTTCAAATTTTGTTAACTTTACAGATTTATCTGATGGTATTTATTATTTCAATATAACTGCTAATGATACCTATGGCAATAATGCAAATTCTTCTATCAGGACAGTTGTAATTGATACAACTGCTCCATTAATAAGTTATGGAACTGGAACAGCAAATGATGCAGATGCTTTCAGTAGAACATGGATTTATGTAAATGTTTCTGTGACTGAATTAAACGAAGCAAATATTAGTTTTTCATTATTCAATTTGACAGGAGTATTTAATTCTACAACATTAGCAGCTGGAAGCAGAATAATTAATTGGACTGAATTGGCTGAGGGGAATTATACATATAATGTGAGCGTTAGAGACTTAGTTAGCCATATTAATAATACGATAGCGCGTTCAATTATTTTAGATATGTCTTCGCCAGTTCTTATTTCTACTTCTAAGAATCGTACTATACAATATGGCAATGTTAGTTTGGGTGTGAATGTAAGCGATGCATTGGCAGGTTTGCAGGCAGCAGTTGCTTCTATTTTTTATCCTAATGGGACGATAATTAATTATTCTATGAGCTTAATAGGAAATATATTCAATCTTAGCATTATAAATATGTCTCTTGCAGGAGATTACAATATTAATTATACCATCAATGATTCTGCGGGAAATATTTTAAAAGTAAGCGATTATTTTGAAGTCTATATTCCGTTTTCATTTAATGTCACAGGTAATGTGACTGACGCATCGGGAAATTTAAGAAATTATACTTATAAGTTTTTCAGGCCGAATACAAACATTACGCTTTATAATTTTACCGGCTCGAGCTATAATTTATCAGGCAATGAAATTGCAAATAGAACATATGATTTAGAAGTAATTGTGGGGAATAACATTATTCTGTGGAATAATGTTAGTTTAACTTCTGCAACAATACCTGTAAACATTGATAATATCAGCGCTCCAACGTCGGGAGGAGTGACCAATTATAAATTTATTTCTGGGTTAGGGGTCAATACTTCTTTCACTGGTGCGGCGACGATGAATTTAAGTTATGCTGGATTGTTTGATGCAGAGACGTCAGCAATTAATGAAACCGATATAACTGTGCATAAATGTTCTGATTGGAATTATAATTCTAGAATTTGCATTGGGGAGTTTGTTGCGTATACAAACCGAACAGTTGATAGTATAAATGATGTTGTTACAGTGTATACTAATGGATTTTCTTCGTATTTCTTGACTGCTGGAACGTGTGGCAATAGTATTTGCCAGGCGGCGTATGGAGAGACGAGTTCAACGTGTCCAATTGACTGTTCTAGTTCCGTACCTGCATCGCCTGCCCCATCCAGTGGGGGTGGCGGAGGCGGCGGAGCAAGCGCGGCAGTACCGCAGACAATAGTTTCAAAATTGTTTGATGTTAGCATGGTAAAAATTGAAAGGGAGCTGAATGTTGGAGAGTCTATTAATGAACAACTTTTAATTACTAATTCAAAAAGTTCAAATATAGATGTAAAAATTTCTATTGATGACTCTCTAAAAGAGGTAATTGAAGTTGACTCAAAGATTGAAGTTCTTTCTTTAGATTCGTCAACTCTCGCTATAAAAGTTAATGGAGTTAAAGAGGGAGCTTATGTTGGAAATATCTATTTGAAGAGCGGTACCTATAATCAAACAATTCCTGTCCGAATTATTGTTAAGGGTAAAACTTCAAAATTGCTTGATGTTAAAGTATATTTGGATAAAAAACAAGTGATGCCTGGAGATGAAATTAAGTTTACAGTTGCAGCATTTAATCTAGGGCAGTTAAGTAAGTATGATATTTTGCTGAGATATGATTTAATTTATGAGTATAATAACTTGAGTATAATTCACAATGAAGAGTCGAGAGCAATAGAGACTTCCTTGACTATCACCGAGGGCATAGTTATTCCTGCTGATGCACCATTTGGCAAGTATATCTTAAGAGTAAAAGCAAGTTATGATAATTCTTCTGCTGTATCTTCTGCACAGTTGGTTGTTGGAAGTGTAAATATTTTCATGTCTCCAATTATAAAAGAGTATCTGCCAGTATTTATGAGTGGAATAATTATAATATTTATTTTGTTTGCTGGAGGATATTATTTTGTTTATATTAGAAGAAAGCTATTTGAAAAAAAGATGGAAGAAAAGAAGAAGAGCAGCATCTATCCTTTCCCAGACTTTTTTGCTTTACCGAAATCAAAGTATGCGTATATCGGAATGGTTGCAGATGCGAATGTAAAAACGCACTTAGATCACACACAATTAAACAGGCACACATTAATCGCTGGCGGAACTGGTTCAGGAAAGACTGTTGCAGGAATGGTAATTGCGGAAGAATTGCTGAAGAAAGGATTGCCAATAATTGTATTTGACCCAGTTGGGCAGTGGACAGGTTTCGCAAAAAGGAATACTGATTCTGCAATGAAAGCATTGTATAGAAAGTTCAAGATTTCTGGAACAAGAGCATTCAAGCCAACAATTATAGAAATCAATGAAAAAACAATGTCTCTTGATATAATGCATTATTTGCATAATGGCGGACTGACTGTATTGAAATTAGATGGATTGACTCCTCTGAAAGCAGATATGTTTATTGAGAAATGCTTAAACACTATTTATCGGGCAAAGTTATCTGAGACTGGCTCTTTGAAATCGCTGATTGTATTAGATGAAGTGCATAGATTGCTGCCTAAATATGGCGGAAGAAAAGCATATCTTAGACTTGAGCAGGCAGTAAGAGAGTTTAGAAAGTGGGGAGTTGGATTGCTTATGATATCGCAGGTGTTAACTGATTTCAAGGGAGCTATAAGAGGAAATATCGGGACAGAAATACAGCTGCATACGAAGTATGAAGGAGATATAAAGAGAGTAAGAGAGAGGCACGGTTCTGTTTTAAGCAAGTTGATATCAAGACTGCCAGTCGGTATCGGAATGATTGAGAGCGGAGGATATAATAAAGGATTGCCTTACTTTGTGGAGTTTAGACCTTTGTTGCATTCACCTTACAAGTTGAATGAGAAAGAAATAAAATCTCTGACAAAAGAGGAGAAACCAATTTTATTAGAAGAGAATGTGAATCTGAAGAAGACCGATAGTTCAGGGGAACATAAAGAATTGGGAAAAAACCGAAAATTAGGAGAACATAAGAAATTCAGGATTCACAAGATACTGAAGCATAGAAAAAAATAATTTAAGCAGGGCTTAAAGATGGTTTGGTTAAAGTGGGAATAGCTGCTGGATACTGTTGAATAAGACTGGAAGATTTATATCCTTAGTTTGACAGTTGTTAGACTGTCAAACCAAGAGCCTATTCGCACCAAAAAAGCCACCCTAATGCCGGGCAGAGAAAGCTTTAAATTTCAAGCATCCTGAGATTATTTATGGATGAAGATAAAAAGACTGACTTTTCAGCCATAGAAAAAAAATGGCAGAAGAGATGGGAAGATTCCAAGGTTTTTGAAGTCAAGGAAGATGCGAAGAAGAAAAAGTACTATGTTTTAGAGATGTATCCTTATCCTTCTGCGTCTGGCTTGCATATCGGACATGCCTTTAATTATACTATAGGGGATATTATTGCGCGTTTTAAAAAAATGCAGGGTCTCAATGTTCTGCATCCGATGGGATATGATTCTTTTGGCCTGCCTGCTGAAAATGCAGCTATAAAAGAGAGTTCACATCCAAAAATATTTACTGAAAAGGCAATTGAGAATTATATAAGACAGCAAAAGGCGCTTGGATTAAGCTATGATTGGACTAGAAAAATTCAGAGTCACGATATTAAATATTATAAGTGGAATCAATACCTCTTCTTGCAATTGATGAAAAAAGGACTTGTTTATAGAAAGAAGTCTCCTGTTAATTGGTGTCCTAAGTGCAATAGTGTTCTCGCTAATGAACAAGTGCATGAAGGAAAATGCTGGGTGCATAAAGATATTAATATTGAGATTAAGCCGTTAGAGCAATGGTTCATTAAGACAACAGAATATGCTGAAGAATTGCTAAACATGGTTGATAAATTAGATTGGCCAGATAGAATAAAAGCAATGCAAAAGAACTGGATTGGAAAATCGCACGGAATTGAAATTAATTTTGAAATAAATGAAGAAAAATGGCCAATTTTTACAACTAGACCAGATACTATTTATGGGGTAACTTTCATAGTGGTATCTGCTCAGCATCCGCGTCTTATGGAATTAGTTGCAGAAAAGCAGAAAAAAGAAGTTGCAGCGTTTTTAAAGAAGATTAAATCAACAAGCGAGAAAGACACAACTGAATTAGAAAAGGATGGAGTTTTCACAGGAAGTTATGCAATAAATCCTATAAACAGGGAAAAAGTGCCTGTTTGGGCAGGCAATTTTGTTGTTGCAGATTATGGGTGCGGAATGGTAATGGCTGTTCCTGCGCATGACCAAAGAGATTTTGAATTTGCTAAGAAATATAAGATTCCTATCAAAGAAGTAATAAAACCCAATACTTATGATTTAAATTCTGAAAAAATGAATAGAGCATTTATTTCTGAGGGCATTTTAGTTAACTCAAATAAATTTAATGGAATGATAAGCAAAGAGGCAATTGAAGAAATCAGCAGTTATCTGGAAAAGAGTAAAATCGGCAAAAGAGTTGTTAATTACAAATTGAGAGATTGGCTTGTTTCAAGACAAAGATATTGGGGCACGCCAATTCCTGTTGTTTACTGCGATTCTTGCAAAGATAGTATAGAAAAGAATGCAATTTCTTTATCTTTTTATGAACAAGAACATTTTAACAATCTTGTTAATGGAAGCAAGAAAATAGAAACAAGAGCATTAAATCCTGATGAAAAAAATAGAGATTTTGCCAAAATAAAAACAGGAGATACTTTGAAATGTGTTAATAAAGCAGATGGAAATGTTATTTATTTAAATGTTGTTTCTATGAAGATTTACAAGAATCTTAGGGAATTATTTGAGGACAAAGAGGCTTTATTTAAGATATTTCCTAAAAGGAAAATAGAGAGCATTAATGATTTAGAATCACTTTATTCTTACACTCTGGATTATTTAAAAAGAATAGAGGAAAATGGGCTTGTCGCATGGAATGTTAAATTAATAATTCCCGGAATTGTTCCTATACTTGAAAAAGATTTGCCGGTGTTATTGCCAGAAGATGTAAAATTTGGCGAGGGAAATCCATTAAACACAAGCAAGAAATTTGTTGAAACTAAGTGCCCTAAATGCAAGAACAAAGCAAGAAGAGAAACTGATACAATGGATACGTTCTTTGACAGTAGTTGGTACTACTTAAGATTTTGTGATGCAAATAATTTAAAAGAGCCATTTGATAAGAAGAAAATAGAATACTGGATGCCTGTTGATTTTTACACTGGAGGAGCAGAGCATGCTTGCATGCATTTAATATATGCTCGATTTTTTACAAAGGCATTAAGAGATTTAGGATTTCTAAAATTTGATGAACCCTTTACTAAATTATTTAATCAAGGCATGGTGCATGGCGAGGACGGCGTAGTAATGTCAAAATCCCGGGGAAATGTAGTTGACCCATTAGATATTGCAAAAAAATACAGCGCTGATGCCTTGCGTTTGTTCTTAGTTTCTTTAGCTTCGCCTGACAAAGATTCTTCTTGGAGTGTAAATGGTTTTGAAGGAAGCTGGAAATTTACAAATAAAGTTTATAAATTTGGATTAAATGCAAAGTTTAAGAAGTCCAGCGAGAAATTAGAGCACAAAATTAACAAGAATATTAAAGAGATTACAGAAAGTATAGAAAATTTAAAGTATAATATTGCAGTCATAAAATTAAGAGAGATATTTGAGGGATTTGAAGAGGGAGTTTCAAAAGAAGATTTTATTAAATTTCTGAAGATGTTTTCTGTTTTCTGCCCTCACCTCGCAGAAGAGATTTTGGAGAAAATCGGCGGAAAAGGATTTATTTCTACAGCAGAATGGCCGAAAGCTGATGAAAGCAAGATAAATAATAAGTTGGAAGAAGAAGAGAAGGCGGTGGATAAGGCAATCTTAGACATACTCAATGTCCTTAAGATAATAAAGGAGAAACAAGGCAAAGAAGTGAATAAAGTTTACTTGTATGTCTTGCCGAATGAGATTGAGAATTACAATAAAGATATATTAGGGAAGAAAGTTGGAAAGGAAGTTTTTGTTTTTGCTGTGAATGATAAAAAGAAATACGACCCTTCAGGAAAAGCAGGAAAAGCTAAGCCTGGGAAGCCGGGGATTTATGTTGAGTAAAAATAGATTATATAACGTAGAATACAAATAATTGAACGTTTCTTTTATATTCTTCTAGGTGATTGAGGCATTTTAGCACCAAAAAAGCTTAAAAACAAGCTAAACTACGACGATATTAATGATAAGAGGGTATGCACGCAAGTATTTTGAAGGTAAAACCTGTATCTTTTGTGGCAAATATAGACTATACAAACTAACTGATAAACGAGTTAAATGCAAACACTGCAAAAAATATTATTCTCTTAATAAACTTAGAAGAGATTTACAATTACTTTATTATTTTTATTTAGAAATATCTGCCCGAAGGGCAGCAAATGAATTAAATTTGGATTATAGTGTTGTTCATAATAAGTTTATGCAGTTTAGGAAGTGCATAAACAATTACTGCTTATCAGAAGCTAAAAAGTTAAATGGAGAGTTAGAATTAGATGAAAGTTATTTTGGTGGAAAGAGAAAGGGAAATAGAGGGAGAGGAGCTAAGAATAAAACAATAGTTTTTGGAATCCTCGAGAGAAAAGGCAAGGTTTACACAGTTATTGTTCAAGATGTTTCTGCAAAAACTTTAATGAGTGAAATAGAAAATAAAACAAAGAAAGGTTCAGTGTTTTACACAGATGGATGGAAGAGTTATGCAAGTTTAGAGCAGTATGGAAAGCATAATGTTATTGACCATGATAAAGAGCTTGTTGACAAGAATCATAATCACATAAATGGCATAGAAGGCTTCTGGAGCTTTGCTAAAGAAAGGTTTCATAAGTATCATGGAATTAGCAAAACAAACTATCCTTTGTATGTAAAAGAAATGGAATTTAGGTTTAATAATAGAAATGAAAATGTTTATAAGTTGCTGGTTACTATATGTATTGTAAGGGGGCAAATTGGTGCGGAATCACACTAATCACCAAATTAAAAATCTTCATGACACAAATACCATTTTGCAAATTATGCGGGAGGATATTGGAAACAAAAAGTATAAATAAAAAGATAATTGGAACATGCAGCTGCGGCTTTACAATTGCACTTGATGGTGAATTTTCAATTTCAGAAAAAATTCAGAAAAAAGATGAAATTGGAGAAGGTGTAATTGCCGAAGACAAAAGTTTGAAAGGATTTCCTCATGATTGCTCAAAATGCGGCTACTGCGGCTGCGAAGTTTTTGATTTAGGCGCCTTTTACAGCGACGAATCAAATGTTTACTTGTATAAATGCAAGAAGTGCGGGCACGTAGAAAGGCAAGCAGATGGAACAAGTAATAAATAGAATTTTTAAGCAGACCTTTCTCTATGCAATCTTCTTTTGCGCTTTTCCTTTTTTATGCGTTTGCGCTGCCATTTCCAGCGCATTTGTCCTTTCTTCTTCCAGCGTCTTGATGATCTTTTCATATTTTTAAAAGATAAAATCGCTTTATAAAGTTTTGCGCCCTCGCGAAAATGTGTTGTATCCTAATCTTCAGGCAGCTCTGACAAAACAAATAGAAACAACTTCAAGATTATATAATTAGTGAAGAACCCTATGCCAAGAGCAGGGCATCAGAAGACAAATAGAAAATTATCATTATCCTATACTCCAACCCTATTAGACATCAGTTAATTATGTCGACTAAAACTATTTTATTATGTCGAGAAGCTTGACTTCTTGGGCACAAGAAAATCCTTCGGATTTTCTGTTCCGTAAAAAGTCTTCAAGGACTTTTTAGGGCATTCCAACCTCAAGAATGCTTATTTGCATTCTTGATGGCATCCAAGAACCAGAGGTTCTTGGTGAAACGAGCGCCTCATCGTTTTTTACTTTCAATTGTAATCCTGCTTGGCTTTATCCCCAAGGCAAGACCTTGGGGTATTACTAAAAAATAAATAAAATATTAAAATTCTCGATAGAGAATTTAAACTGCTGATATGATAGCATATACTTGAAGCAGAGGCATTTTATATACTAAAAATCATCAATATTAACGATAAAGCGTCGGGGTTATTAATAACCGAAGATAAAATATGCTTCTGCTAATATGCCTATGGCTCTGCACAGCACCCTAACAAAAAACAGGTTTATAAGTCCCTAAAGCAATATACTATTATGGGATTTTGGCCTGTTGTTCAGAACATTTTAAGAAAAGCAGATATAATTGTCTTAGTTGCAGATGCGCGAATGCCGGAACTTACAATAAATCTCGAATTAAAAGCTCAAGTAGAAAGCAACGGAAAAATAGGCGTTCTAATTTTTAATAAAATAGATTTAATTCCTGAAGAGGATTTAAAAAAATTAAAATCTGATTATCCTAGTGCTTTTTTTGTTTCAGGCATCAAAAATCGCGGAATTTCCAATTTAAAAAGAGAATTGCTGATAATGGGAAAGCGAGCTGGCTTCAAAGAGCCAATAGTCGGCATGGTCGGCTACCCTAATGTCGGCAAATCAGCAATAATTAATGCTTTAGCCCATCGAGCAAGAGCAGCTATTTCATCAATTGCAGGCACAACAAAAGGCCCCCAATGGATAAAAGCGGGCAGTTTAAAAGTTATAGACTCGCCAGGCGTTATCCCATTTGAAGACAAGAATTCAAAGCTCGGCCTGATTGCTGCAAAAAATCCTGAAAAAATTAACGTGCCCGAAAGAGTTGCTGTAAAAATAATTGAAATGTTTATTGAAAAAAATCCTAAAAAACTTGCTGAATATTACAAGCTTAGTGATGAGCAATTAAACAACGATTCTTATGAAATCCTGCTTGAAATAGGCGCAAAGAGAGGCTATCTCTCGAAGGGAGGCATTGTCGACGAAAAAAAGACCTCAATTCAGCTTATTAGAGATTGGCAGAAAGGAAAATTGGGATTTAAATAATATTCAGAAAAACTATTTTAAATAACAGATATCTGTATAATATGTTTTTTAATTTAAAACACCTGGAAAAAAGTGTTTATCTTGCACTATAATAAAATTGAATCTTGAAACAGCAATTTTAAATTCATAATCACAAGCTCATCTTTATCATATCAATTTCTTCCTTGAAAACCTGCGCTTTCTCCTGCCCAAGGATTTCAAAATACGACTGCACATTAGAATGAATTGTTGCGCCGAGGCTGCCCTTTTCTTTTATTAGCTTTGCAATATCTGCTTCTGTCAGAGAAGTTTTGGAAAGAATGCGCCATCCTTTAGTAGGCAGATTTGTTGTAAAGCTTTCGTAAGCTAAAACTCTTAAAATATTAGTCGGGTCAATTATTTCATCATAAGAAAGGTCATCTAAGAGAGATTTAGATTTCTTAAAATCAAGTGCAGTATAATCTTTTATTACCAAATTTGTTTCTTTTTCAACTCCAGCAAGCAGTTCTTTCATTCTCACCTTTAAAATTGGCCCCTCGGAGCCAAGCTCAATAGTATATTTTTTTAAGTCGCCAGCAATTTTCTGGATAATTTTGCCTTTTTGCAGAACATTTACTGCTTGAGACAAGCTCGCATAATTTTTAAGCTCCATTTTGTTTAGCTTTGCAACATGTATATCAAACAATTCTCTCTGTTTTTCAAGCATTTGTATATACGAGCTTGATTTTCTCAATAATTCTTCAGTATTTCTAACAGGATACTTGACATTCTTGTAAAAAAGATGAATTTCATGTTTTCTTTCTGAAATAGCAATTACAAGAGTCCCAACTTGTTTTGCAGTTCTTTCAGCTGCTTTATGCCTTGTTCCAGTTTCATTAGTCTTTATATTGCTATCAGGAGTCAATGTAACATTTACATAATTTATTCTTTTCATATCTCTAGAAAGTATAATTGCACCATCCATTTTTGTCAATTCAACAAGTTTCTGTGAAGTGAATTTGCAATTGACTCTAAACCCTCCGTCCAAAATAGGAAGAAGCCCATCATTTTCAACAACAATCAAGGCTCCCTTGCCTGCTTTTAGAGCTCCATCCAAAGCAGTTCTTAAATTTGTTCCTGGAGAAATCATTTTCAGAACAGAATAAAACTCCTCTTCGCTTACTTTTCCCTGTCCATTTTGCGACGGCACAATAGTCCCCTGCACTTCTTTTTTTATTTCCATATTCTTCAAAGAAGGCTGGAGTATTTAAGTTTTTATGCTCTTTTTGCCGACGAGAATTCGACGGAGAATTATAACATTTTAAAGATTAATTATCGAAAACCCCAGGACCAAAAGTTGTTAATATTTTTCTAATCTCATCTATGGTCTGCTGCTGATCTTTTTTATCAGACATTCTTACAAATCTTATTAATAAATCAATTAATTTTGATTCATCCATTATCTTCAATTTATGCCCGTCAGTAATAAAATAAAATCTAAAATTCTTATATCTCAATTCTTTTATAACAATCCCTCCAACTTGACCTAATAATTTGCCTTTACGAGGACTTTCTGCTAAAGAATACATTTGCCTAAAGATTATTTTAGATTCTTCTTTAAACTTCTTCATAATTTCGTCTTTTAAAGTTTCTATAATAGTTACTTGGACCATTTTTTGTCTGCTTCTTTAATGGCATCTTCAATCGGAATAAATCCTTCATCAGACATTAAAAACTCTCTTAACTGTTCTTTAACAGCCATTGAATAAACTCGTTTAAGAATTTCTTCGTAGCTTTCGCCTTTAGTTCCAAATGAAGAAAGTTTATCTCTAGTTTCCTTGCTGACTTGTATAGTTGTAATTTCCATGTTATTCCTATAGTTGCTATAGTAACTATAGTTTAAGTATCTTTCGCTTCAATTGGAATTAATCAAAAATAAATCAAATAAATCTCTATCCTGAAGCTTTTTAGTCGGCATTTCTGCTGAATAACGGAGATAGGGCATAGGGGGGAGTGGGCTTCGCTTCCGTTAATACTCTTATACTCATATTAGAGCGAATAACGAAGTAATGGAATAAACTAAAAGAAACATTTATAAACATATTATATTTCACCTAATAAGGTGAATTGAACTATGAATAAAATAGACACAATCCTAAGAGAAGCAAAAGGTAAAATCCTCACAAGAAAAGATTTTGATAGCTTGGCAACTAAGTATAAATTTGATAAAGATACACTAAGGAGAGTTATGCTAAACAAAGGTTATCTTATAACTATCTTTAGAGGAGTTTATTATTTAAAAGATTACGAAGAAAAGAAATTAAATTCTTTAAAATATTCTTCTTATGAGTTATTAGCTTTAGGCTTAGAAAAGAGAGGAGTTAAGTGGTATTTTGGTTTGAATACTGCATTAAAGTTTCTTGGCTTAACACACGAAGTTTTTCCAGTAAACATCGTAATTAATAATAAGTTTAACCGAACAAAACCGATGAAGATAGCTGGTTCAAGTTTCTTTTTTGTAAAATTAAAGCCTTCTTTATTTTTTGATATAAAGAAAGAAAACACGGCAAACGATATATCTCTTTATTACAGCAATATAGAAAAAACTATTTTGGATATGATTTACTTAAAGAAAGAGGTAGACCTAAAGGAATATAAATTTAATAAATCGCTTTTTCTTAGGGAATCAAATAAATATAATAGAATAGTCAAAAAGAAAATAAAAGAGATGCTATAATGGAAATAGATAAAGACAAACTCAAGAACTTTCTAAATTCGGTTAAGGATAAAACAAATATAACTGCTCAAGAACTAATTGAAAAGGATTTTTATCTTAATATTCTGCTTTCAAAACTTAATTTTGAAGAATATGTTTTCAAGGGAGGAACTTGCTTGGCTAAAGCATATCTCGATTATTTTAGATTTTCAGAAGACCTTGATTTTACTTTTGCAAATCAAAAACTCTGGGAAGGAAAATCAACCAAAAACATAAAGAAAGTTTGTAAGGAAAAAATAGATGCCTTTGGAGAACAACTTAAGAATGTTGGCTTTGATTTTAAATTTGATAAGGCAGATAGAAACTTTGTTGAAATTGGCAATAACAATAAACTAGTAACTTTCAAAGTATATTATGATTCTGTTTTAACAGGA
>ERZ1292640.508-Hain-H43-02um-R1-508-length-31664-cov-44_pt3 | contig 14880 bp, 9 predicted proteins | sample MGYA00564404_ERZ1292640 | MGnify/ENA primary metagenome ERZ1292640 (study PRJEB36523, sample SAMEA6512636) | groundwater metagenome | collected 2019-01-08 | study: AquaDiva: Metagenomics assemblies of 32 groundwater samples
TGGCCATCGCCGCCATCGCCTCGCGCTCGCCGGCGCGCGAAGGATTGACCTGGGCGCAGACGTAGCCCATCACGCCGCTGCTGCGCTCGAACTCCGGCATCAGCCTGGCGGCCGCGCGGGTGACCGCGATGCGCATCAGCGCCTCGGCCTTCGGCTCCGCCGGCAGCTTGCGCGCCAGCACCTCCTCGATTTCGCCCGCCCACGCCCTGCGGTTCTTCACCAGCGCCAGGTTCGAGAGAAACGGATTCGTCGTAACCCCCACCGCGCCGCGTTGAAGCCCAACGTCGAGCTCACCGGGCTCGGCCGAATCGTGCCACCACTTGGTACGCGTGTTGTTTATGACCCAACTCAGATAGGTGCCGTCCTGCATGAAACCTCATTGTACATTCATGTATACTACCGACGATGCAGACCAACGGACCCGCCAACCTTTCTGCAACGCGCCGCGCTTTTGTGGGCGCGATGACGGCCGCTTCCTACCAGCGCATTCAGGGCGCCAACGACCGCGTCGGAGTCGGACTGGTCGGCTGCGGCTTGATCGGCCTGCGGCACATCCAGGACTTCAAGAAGCAGACGGATGCGAACCTGGTGGCGGTCTCGGACGTGTACGAGCCGCGGCAGGAGCGCGGGCAATCCGACTGCGGTCCCGGCACCAAGGGCTACCGCGATTACCGCAAGATGCTCGACGACAAGAGCGTCGAAGCGGTGGTCCTTTGCACGCCGGACCACTGGCACGCCCTGCAAACGATCATGGCCTGCGCGGCCGGCAAGGACGTCTACGTCGAAAAGCCCATGACCCTGTTCGTCCGCGAGGGCCGTTGGATGACCACCGCCGCCCGCCGCTACAAGCGCGTGGTGCAGGTGGGCACGCAGGGGCGCAGCGGCGGGCATGTCAAGGAAGCCATTGCGCTGGCCCGCGGCGGGCACATCGGCAAGATCCACAGCGTGCGCATCGGCGCCTTCCGCAACATCATGCCGGGCTTCAGCAAGCCGCCCGAGACCAGCCCCCCGACTGATCTGGAGTACGACCTCTGGCTCGGGCCCGCGCCCAAGCGCCCCTACCACCCTCATCGCGCCCTTTACAACTTCCGCTGGTTCTGGGACTACTCGGGCGGCCAGATGACCAACCTCGGCGCCCACGACCTCGACTTCGTTCACCTGCTGCTCCAGGTGAAAGGCCCCACCGCGGTCTCCTCCAGCGGCGGCCGCTTCGCGCTGGAAGATGGCGGCGAGACGCCCGACACACAGGACGCCGTCTTCGAGTACCCGGGCTTCACCGTGCTGGTCTCGCTGCGCGAAGCCAGCGCCGGGCGGCGCCAGGGCGCAGGCACCGAGTTCTTCGGCGCCAAGGGGAGCATGGTCGTCTCGCGCGGCGGATTCGAGGTGTTTCCCGACACGCGCATCCCCGCCGAGCGCCAGATCCCGCCATGGTCGAACCCGCCGGCTCACCCCCAGCCTGCCGACATTAAGCCCGAGCCCCGCACCGAGGCGCGCAAGGGCCGGGCGACATCGGACGAGCCGATGGACATGCACGTCCGCAATTTCCTGGACTGCATCAAGTCCCGCCAGCGGCCCGTTGCCGACGTCGAGGACGGGCACTACGTTTCGGCAGCCTGCCACCTCGCCAACATCTCCTTGCGCCTCGGCCGCAAGCTCCGCTGGGACGCGGAGCGCGAGGAGATCATCGGCGACCGCGAGGCCTCGGCCATGCTCGTGCGGCCCTACCGCAAGCCTTGGGATGACGTGCTGAGGAGCTTCAACCTGTGACCCGCCGCGGCTTTCTCGCCACCGCGGCCGCCGCGGCCGCGCAGGGGCCGCCGGCGCGCTCCACGATGGGCCTCTCGCCGGATTGTTTCGTCATCGCCCGCCCGCCCCGCACCGCTCTCGAGTACATGCAATACGGGTATGAGCGTGGCGCCGGCGGGGTGCAGGCGCCGCTGACCTCGTTCGAACCTGAGCACCTGAAGCAGATCCGCCAGCGGCTAGATCAGCTCGGCATGTACCTGGAGATAACGCTGCCGCTGCCGAAGGACGACGACGCCGCGTTCGAGCAAACCCTTCGGGCCGCCCGAGAGGCGGGCGCCTCCTGCCTGCGCTCGGTCTGCCTCGGCGGCCGCCGCTACGAGACCTTTTCCACCCTCGACGAATGGAAGGCCTTCGTCGCGCAGTCCCACGCCCGGCTGGAGCGTGCCGCCCGCATCGTCGAGAAGCACCGCTTCCCGCTCGGCCTGGAGAACCACAAGGACTGGACGATCGAGGAGATGGTCCCGCTGGTGAAGCGCTTCGGCAGCGAGTACCTGGGTGTGTGCATCGACTGGGGCAACAACGTTGCGCTGCTCGATGACCCCATCGAGCTGGCCGAGGCGCTGGCGCCCTTCGTCATCAACAACCACATCAAGGACATGGCCGTCGAGGAGTACGCGGACGGCTTTCTGCTCGCCGAAGTCGCCCTCGGCCAGGGTTTCTTCGACCTGAAGCGGATGCTGGCCATCATCCAGAAAGCCCGGCCCAAGACCAGTTTCTCGCTCGACATGCTGACGCGGGATCCGCTCAGAGTTCCCTGCCTCACCGACAAGTACTGGGTCACCTTCACCGAGCGCAACGGCAAGTACCTGGCTCGCATGCTGCGCCTGGTGCGCGAGAACAAGCCGCGCCAGCCGCTGGTCTACGTCACCAAGCTCGACCAGCAGGCCGCCCTGGAGTTCGAGCAGGCCAACGTCCGCGAGTCGATCCGCTACGCCCGCGACGAATTGGGGTTGCGCTGATATGGAACGACGTCGTTTTCTACACACCGCCGCGGGCGGGCTGGCCCTGCCCGCCTGGCTCGAAGACCAGAAGCCCAAGCGCGTCGGGCTGATCGGCTCGGGCTGGTACGGCAAGTGCGACCTGCTCCGGCTCGTCCAGGTCGCGCCGGTCGAGGTCGTCTCGCTGTGCGACGTGGACAAGCGGATGCTCGCGCAGGCCGCCGAGCTGGTGGCCGCCCGCCAGGCGTCCAAGCGCAAGCCCCGCACTTATGCCGACTACCGCGAGATGCTGCGCGAGAAAGACCTCGACATCGTGCTGGTGGTCACGCCCGATCACTGGCACGCGCTGCCGATGATCGAAGCCGTCAAGGCCGGCGCCGACGTCTGGGTGCAGAAGCCCATCAGCGTGGACGTGGTCGAGGGCCAGGCGATGCTGGCGGCCGCCCGCAAGTACCGGCGGGTGGTGCAGGTGGGCACGCAGCGCCGCAGCACGCCGCACCTGGTCGAGGCGCGCGACCGCTTCCTTCGCGAAGGCAAGCTCGGCAAGATCGGGCTGGTCGAGATCTACTGCTACTACCACATGCGCCCGCGCAACAACCCGCCCGACACCGCCCCGCCCGACTACCTCGACTGGGAGATGTGGACCGGCCCGGCGCCCATGCGCCCCTACAACGAGCTGGCGCACCCCGGCCGCTGGCGCTCCTTCATGGAGTACGGCAACGGCATCGTCGGCGACATGTGCATCCACATGTTCGACATGGTGCGCTGGATGCTCGGCCTGGGCTGGCCCAAGCGCGTCTCCTCCTCCGGCGGCATCCTGGTGGACAAGCAAAGCAAGGCCAACACCACCGATACGCAAACGGCCACCTTCGACTTCGATGATCTCCAGGTGATCTGGCAACACCGCACCTACGGCCATCCGCCCGACCCGAAGTACCCTTGGGGCGCCACCTTTTACGGCGAAAAAGCAACGCTCAAGGCGAGCGTGTTCAGCTACGACTTCATCCCGCTGGACAAGACTGCGCAGCCCGTCCACCAGGACGTGACCTACGAGCTGGAACAATACCCGGAGGACAAGACCGAGGAGCGTCTGGAGCGGCACTGCGCGCCCGCCATCCGGCGTCAGATGCTGGACTTCCTGGCGGCCATCGCCTCGCGCTCTAAGCCGGTGGCCGATATCGAAGAGGGTTACATCTCCACCGCAAGTTGCATCCTCGCCAACCTGGCGCTGAAGCTGGGCCGGACGCTGGCCTGGGATTCTGCCGCGCAGCGCGTCGCGGGCGACGAGGAGGCCAACCGCCTGCTCCGCCGCCCCTACCGCCAGCCCTGGATGCACCCCGAGCCGGAACAGGTTTGAGCGGCATGACCCGGCGTGAGTTCCTCGGCGCTTCGGTTGCCGCCGCCGCTCCCCGCGCCCGCCCCAACGTCTTCATGATCATCGTCGATGACATGAACGACTGGGTCGGCTGCCTCGGCGGCTACCCTGCTGTCCGCAGCCCACACATCGACCGGCTGGCCGCCTCCGGCATCCTGTTCAGTGACGCCCACTGCGCCGCGCCCCTCTGCAATCCCTCGCGGACCGCGCTGTTCACCGGCTTGAGCCCAGCCACCAGCGGCATCTACAACAACGAACAGCTCTGGCGGCCAGCCCTGCCCGGCGTGCTCACCATGCCGGAGTACTTCAAGCGCCACGGCTACTACGTCGCCGGCGCCGGCAAGGTCTTCCACCACGTGGTTGGCTTCAACCCGCCCGAGCAGTGGGACGAGTTTCAGCTCCAGGTCTTCGACGACCCCTGGTACCGCCGCACCGAGTGGTATCCCTGGGTCAAGAAGATCCCCGCGCCGCCCGGCCACCCTTTCAACGGACTGAAGAACTTCCCCGGCGAGTTCGACTGGGGCGTGTTGCCGAAGCCGGAGCGCGAGTACGGCGACATGGCCGCGGTCGAGCTCGCCGAGCGCTTCCTCGCGCGCCAGCACGACAAGCCCTTCTTTCTCGCCACCGGCCTGTGGCATCCCCACATCCCGATGTTCGCGCCGCAGCACTACTTCGACCTCTACCCCGAGCCGGCCGTGCGCCTGCCCGAAGCGCCTGAGGATGACCTCGACGACGTGCCGGCAGTGGGCCGCGAGTTCGCCGCTTTCCGCCGCCAGGAACACGAGCGCATCGTGCGCGAAGGCAAGTGGCGCGAAGCGGTGCGCGCCTATCTCGCGTCAATCTCGTTCGCCGACGCGATGGTCGGCCGGCTCGTTGCGGCCCTGGACGCCAGCCCGCACGCCGCCAACACCATCCTCGTCTTCTGGTCCGACAACGGCTGGCATCTCGGCGAGAAGAAGCACTGGCACAAGTCCACCCTGTGGCAGCGCTCGACCCACGTGCCGCTGATCCTCCGCGCGCCAGGCGCCCGCGCCGCCGGGAAACCGCGCAAGCAGCCGGTCAGCCTGCTGGACCTGTATCCGACGCTCGTCGAGTTGTGCGGTCTTCCCGCCAACAAGGCCCTGGAAGGAACCAGCCTCGCGCCTCTGCTCCGCGACCCGGCTGCCAGGCGGAAGCCCGCCGTCATCACCTATCTGCCCAACAACCACGCCGTCTGCACCGAACGCTGGCGCTACATCCGCTACCGCGACGCCGGCGAGGAGCTATACGACCGCCTCGCCGACCCCAACGAGTTCCGCAACCTGGCCGCCGACCCGCGCCACGCCCGGCTGAAGCGCGACCTCGCCCGCTGGATGCCGCGCGCCTCCGCGCCGCCCAAGCCCTTCAAGCTGGGGCAGTAGCCAATTCCCCCCGTATTTATCCATGGAGGACAAGGGGTGGCTGTCCAGGCCTACCCGGAAAAAACCTGGAAACACGCAGGCTGTCCCCCGTTGGTTGCGCCGCGGGCGCGGCTGGAATATACTTGGCCGTATTCAGGAGGTCTATATGCGGTCACTGTGCTATGCGCTTCTGCTCGCCTGCCCGTTCTACGCGCAGACGCTCGGCGAAATCGCCGGCGAAGTCAAGGATTCCACCGGCGCGGTCATCCCGAACGCCTCGGTGACGGTCACCAACCAGGGGACCAACGCCACCCGGGCCACCACCACAAACGAGGCCGGCATCTACAGCTTCCCGTCGCTGGTGCCCGGAGTGTATTCGGTCCGGGTCGAGATGCGGGGCTTCCGGCCCGTGGTCCGCACCAGCGTCGAGCTCCAGGTTCAGCAGACGGCGCGCATCGACTTCACCCTCGATGTCGGCCAGGTCACCGAGGCGATCGAGGTCAGCGGCGCCGCAGCCGCGCTCAACACCGAGAACGCCACCGTCGGCACCGTCATCGAGAACCGGCGCATCGTCGAGCTGCCGCTGAATGGCCGCAACTTCCTCCAACTGGTGGCGCTGAGTCCCAACGTCACTTACGGCTTCGCCACCCCCGGCCAGACCTCGGGCCGGCAAGGCGGCACCCGCGCCGGCCAGAACATCTCGCTCGCCGGCATGCGCGGCACCTGGAATCACTACACTCTGGACGGCATCGAGAACACCGACGTGAATTTCAACCTTTACATGCTGCTGCCCTCCATCGACGCCCTCCAGGAGTTCAAGGTGCAGAGCGGCATCTACCCGGCCGAGTTCGGCCGCGCCGCCAGCCAGATCAACGTCTCCACCAAGCCCGGCACCAACGAATTCCACGGCGCCCTTTACGAGTTCCTCCGCAACGAGAAGCTGGACGCGCGGCCTTACGACTTCCTGCCCACCCGGCCGGCGAAGACCCCGTTCAAATGGAATCAGTACGGTCTCGCGGTCGGCGGCCCGGTCTGGATTCCCAAGGTTTACAACGGCCGGAACCGGCTGTTCTTCATGACTAACTTCGAGGGCTACCGCGACCGCAAGCAATTCCAGAGCATCTACACCACCCCGACCGTGGCCATGCGCAACGGCGACTTCTCCTACGCGCTGCCGGGCAATCAGCTCTACGATCCCAAAACCAAGGCGCGCGTCGGCGGCTCGCTCACCGGCCAGCCCTTCGCCGGTAACCAGATTCCGAGGACCCGCTTCCATCCCGCCTCGGTGAAGCTGCTGGAATTCTGGCCCGAGCCCAACGTTCCGACCACAGTCTTGAGTAATAACTATCAAAAGGTCCGGCCGCGGCGGATCGACAAGGACCAGTTCACCCAGCGCCTCGACTTCAACGAGAGCGGCAACTCGCAGTGGTTCGGCCGTTACTCCTGGACCGATGAGCTGACATCGGAAGAGCAACTCAAGCTCAACGGCACCAACCTGTACACGCGGGCGCGCCAGTACATGATTTCCAACACCCGCGTGGTCTCGCCCACCCGTGTGAACGAGTTCCGGTTCGGCATCAACGACTTCTACAACATCATCGGTCTGGAACTTGGCGGCAAGCGCGACGTGATCAAGGAACTGGCCATTCCCGGCCTCTCGACGCCCGACTCGGTCACCTGGGGCATCCCGCGCATCACCCAGTTGGTCGGAGTGAGCGGCTTCGGCAACGACTCCAGCGGGCCCTTTGCCGTCAGCGACGCCGTATTCCAGGTCACCGACAACTTCTCCTGGATGCGCGGCCGGCACTCCCTCCGGTTCGGCGGTGAGATCCGCCGTGACCGTTACAACCAGTTCGGCAACGAGTTCGCCCGCGGCTCGTTCGAGTTCAACGCTACGGCCACCGGCAACCCGTTCACTCGCCGCGGCGGCGACTCGACCGCCGACCTGCTGCTCGGCCAGGCCTCCAAGGGCGAATCCTCCATCGCGCTGGCCTTCGCCCAGTTCCGCGCCAGCGCCTGGGCGGCATACCTGGACGACACGTGGCGCGCCACTCCCAAGCTGACCATCAACCTGGGTCTGCGCTGGGAAGTGATTCAGCCCTGGTGGGACCGCGCCGGCAACGAAACCAACACCATCACCCCGCACCTCATCGAGGCCGCGCGCGTGGCCGACATGAGCCTGCACCCGCTCATGCTGCGCACCGGCCAGGGCGACTTCTATGAAGGCAAGCTGTTCCGCTACCCGAATGTTCCCGTGGCCCGCGACGGCCGCCTCGGCAGCCGGCTGATGAAGACCGACTACAACGACTTCGCCCCGCGCCTGGGCATCGCCTGGAGCCCCACCGACCGCTGGACCTTCCGCACCGGCGCCGGCCTGTTCTACTCGGCCGAGTCGGGCAACTCCCGCTTCGACCTGAACCGCAACCTCGGCGGCCGCGTGCAGCGTTTCGGCGATACCGACATCCCCGACCTGACCTACGACAACTTCATGACCGCGGCCACCTTCCCGTGGGTGCTGCCGCCGTCGCCGTTCGTCTGGGGCGTCAAACCCAACGTGGGCACGACTTACTCGATGCAATACCTGCTCAACGTCCAGCGCGAACTGGACAAGAACAGCGTGCTGGAAGTGGGCTACATCGGCTCGCTCAGCCGCAACCTGCAAGGGCTGGTGGACACCAACGCGCCCCTGCCCGGGACCACCGCCATCGGCACGCGCCGGCCGTTCCCCGAGTTCGGAACCATCCAGACGGTCCACGGGGAAGGCCGCGGCAGTTACAATTCCCTCGGCATGAAGTTGACCCGCCGTATGTCAGCCGGGCTTACCTACTTAGTAAGTTACACCTGGTCCAAGTCGCTGGACAACGCCAGCGCCATCCGCGGCACCAACCAGGACATCTTCCCGCAGTACAGCCGCTGCCTGGCGTGCGACATGGGCTACTCGGCCTTCAGCACGCCGCACCGCTTCGTCACCTCGATCCTCTACGAACTGCCGTTGGGCAAGGGCAAGCCGGCGCTCAACTACGGCGGCGTCGTCAACCAGATCGTCGGCGGCTGGCAGATCGGCTCGATCATTACCGAGGAGTCCGGCCGGCCCGTCAACCTCCAGCCCGGCTGGGACGCCCCCGGAATGGGACTCTACGGCGAGACCCGGCTGAACTCCACCGGCCAGAGCCCCTACCTGCCGGCCGGCCAGCGCTCGACCGAACAGTGGTTCAACATCGCCGCCATACGCTCGCCGGAGGCCGGCCAGTTCGGCAACATGACCCGCAACCGAATCCAGGGACCGTCCAACTTCACCTGGGATTTCTCCGCCATCAAGAATTTCCCGATCCGGGAAGGCCACCAGCTCCAGCTTCGTTTCGAGGCCTTCAATTTCCCGAACCACCCCAGGTGGGGCAACCCCAACCAGAACTGGGGCAGCCGCGACCCGGTCAAGCCCGGACCCAACTTCGGCGTCATCCGCGGCGCCGGCACCATGCGCGAACTCCAGTTAGCCCTCAAGTACGTGTTCTGAGTGCCCGCTCCCTTCGGTCGCGGCTCGGTAACGCGCGCGTCAGCAAGAGGTTTGGCTGTCCTTCGTAGCTGGTAACATGGAATTCAGCCTTGCGGGATGCCGTCATCATCGGTTCCGGGCCCAACGGGCTGGCGGCGGCCATTGCGCTCGCGCGCGCCGGCCGGTCGGTGATCGTCTTCGAGGCGGAAGAGACCGTTGGCGGCGGCGCGCGCACAGCGCCGTTGACGCTGCCCGGTTTCCTGCACGATGTGTGCTCTGCCGTTCACCCGCTGGCAGTGGCCTCACCGTTCTTCCGGACGCTGCCGCTCCGCGAGCACGGACTCGAATGGATTCACCCGCTGGCCGCGCTGGCCCATCCCTTCGACGACGGCCCGCCGGCGCTGCTGGAACGCTCGGTGGCGGCGACCGCCGCGACGCTGGGCGAGGACGCAGCCGCCTACCGCCGGTTGATGGACCGGCTGGTGTCGAATTGGGGGCGCCTCGAGAGCGCGATCCTCGGCCCGCTCCGCCTGCCGCGCCATCCGCTGGCGCTGGCGCGCTTCGGGCTGTTCGCAGTTCGCCCGGCCGCCGGCCTGGCGCGCAGTCTCTTTAAGGGCGGTCGAGCCCAAGCGCTGTTTGCCGGGCTGGCCGCGCACGGTATGATGCCGCTCGAGAACGCGCTGACCGCGGGGTTCGCTCTCGTGTTGGGCACGGCCGGGCACGCCGCCGGCTGGCCGCTGCCGCGCGGCGGCGCCCAGGCGATCGCCGACGCGCTGGCCTCTTACCTGCGGTCGCTCGGCGGCGAGATCGTCACCGGGGTTCGCGTGCGATCAGTCGATGATCTCCCGCCCGCGCGGGCGATCCTCTGCGATCTCTCGCCGGCGCCGCTGCTGCGCGTCGCGGGCCACCGTTTCCCGCGCGGTTACTGGCGCAAGCTGAGGCGCTACCGTTACGGCCTGGCGGCCTTCAAGGTCGATTGGGCGCTGAACGGGCCGATCCCCTGGCGGGCCGCCGAGTGCAGGCGCGCCGCCACCGTGCACCTGGGCGGCAGCCTGGAGGAGATCGCGGCCTCCGAGCGCGCCGCCTGGGAGGGACGGCTTCCCGAGAGACCCTTCGTCCTGCTCGCCCAGCCCAGCCTGTTTGACCCGGCCCGGGCGCCCGCGGGCACGCACACCGCCTGGGCATACTGCCACGTCCCGAACGGCTCCACGTTCGACATGCTGGAGCGGATCGAGCGGCAGGTGGAGCGCTTCGCCCCGGGCTTCCGCGACCGCGTGCTGGCACGCAACGTGATGCCGCCGGCCGCCCTCGAGCAGCATAACCCCAACTTCGTCGGCGGCGACATTAGCGCCGGCATGACCGACCTGCGGCAGTTCTTCGCCCGGCCGACCTGGCGCCTTTACTCGACGCCGGACCCGGCCATTTACATCTGCTCCGCGGCGACGCCGCCGGGCCCCGGCGTCCACGGCATGTGCGGCTGGTTTGCGGCCCAGGCGGTGTTGCGCTCATGGTAGGCCGGGCGGTCGCAGCCGCTACTCGTAGCGGCGCAGTATGTCCCAATACGCGCCGCGGTGCCCGGCGCGGATCGCATCCACCAGCCGCTGGTTGGCGTTGTAGTTATAGTTCCGCTCGGGTCGGGACGGGTCAAAAAAGAAGAAACGCCTGTCGTCCCCTATGAGCGTGTCGAGCAACTCGAAAGCGAACGGGGCGATCTCGGGCGCCAGATAGAAGAGCGGCTCCGCATCTTCCACCAGCCCCCCCGGCGCGGTCACCCGCCTGGCCAGTTCGGTCCCTGGATAGACACGCACACCAAGGGAAACGCCGGCCCGGTCGGCTTCAGACCGCTTCACCATCTCCACCGTTCGCGCCAGGCTCTCCCTGGTCTCCCCTGGCGAGCCGAGCAGAAGATCGAGCATGACGGCCATGCCCGCCTCCTTCGACCAACGAGCGGCGTTCAAAATGTCGGCCGACGTGAAGCCGCGCCGCAGCCGCGTGAGCATCTCGTCGTCGCCGTTATCCACGCCGAAGTTGATCCCCACGCAGCCGGCATCGCGCATCGCGCGCGCCAACTCGCGCGTGAACGGCGCCGGCGAGCAATAGGCGTACCAGCGCAGCTTGGCGCCGAGGCCGCGGGCGCCGATCTCCCGGCACACCGCTAGCGCGTGCCAGGCCGGCAGGTTGAACTCGCTGTCGCAGGTGTGAAGGTGGTCGATGCCCTGTTCGAGAAGCCGCTCCAGTTCGTCCGTCACCTCGGCGGGCGGCCGGGTCCGCGTCTGTTCCCCCTTAGCGACCGGGTCTGCGCAATAAATGCAACGGGCGGGACACCCTCGCTTGGTTTCAAACCCCGCCTGTCCACCTTCGCGGAAGTAGCGCCGATTGTCCACCCACGTCCGGCTCATGGGCGGCAGGCGGTCCAGGGACCACGTGGCTGCCGGGTTGCGCTGCCATGACCCGTCGCGACCGAGGACCAGGTTGGGCAGGTCCCGCCACTCCTGTTTCCTCTCGAGCCGGGTGGCGAGCTCGGGGAGCACAAACTCCCCCTCTCCCCAGATTCCAGCGTCTGCGTTGGTGAGGGCCAGCACCCGCTCGGGCATGACCGAGAATCCGACACCGCCCAACACCGTGGGGGCATCGGTGTGCCCGCGGATGGTTTCCACCACCGCGGCGAACTCGCCCAGGAATGACTGGCGGCTGGTGAACGCGCAGTCGTCCGTGTTGCGCAGCGTAACGCCGACCAGGCCGAAGTCCGCGCCGTCCAGGACCCTGGCGATGGCCGCGCGCGCGTCCTCTTCCCAACACAAGTCCAGCAGTTCGACGTGGTGTCCGGCCGCGTTCAACGCCTCGGCCACGTAGTCCAATCCGATCGGCGCTATCGGCGGACGCATCCGGTTCGTGTTCACCAGAGCGACACGCATTACGCGCATTATAATGTGCAGGACGATGTCCAGATTCCACCTCCTGCTCCTCCTCCCGCTGATCCTCCACGCCGCCGATGCGGTCACGCCCGGACGCTTCGTGGTCGAGCGCCCCACGCTGATCTGCCTCGGCTTCGAGTGGCAGATCACCGGCGACGATAACCGCAACGCCACCGTTGAGGTCGGCTACCGCAAGACCGGCGAGAGCGGCTGGCGGGAAGCCCTGCCGCTGTTGCGCCAGGGCGGCGAAAGGATCTACAACCGGAGCGTCCACCTGGAGTACATCGTGCCCGACATGTTCGCCGGCAGCATCCTCGACCTGGAGCCGGGCGCCGAGTACGAGTGCCGTTTCCAGTTGCGCGACCCGGACGGCGTTCGCGGCGAGCCGCTGCGGACGGTCAAGGTGCGCACACGGTCGGAACCCAAAGCGGCAGCGGGAGGCCGCGTCCTGCACGTCTATCCCCCCGCGTGGAAGGGCGTCAAACAGGAACCGGCGTTCACCGGCCTGATGCAGGCCTATTTCGGCGCCGGCAGCGGCGACTGGTCGGTGGTAAGCGAGCGCAAGGTGGGGCCGGGCGACATCATCCTCGTCCACGCCGGCCTCTACAAGGCCGACCGGCTCAACTACGCCGACCCTCTGTCGGTGCCGTTTGACGGCACTTACGTGCTGACGGCCAAGGGCACGCCCGAGCGGCCCATCGTGATCCGCGCCGCCGGCGACGGCGAAGTCATCTTCGACGGCGACGGCGCGCACCGGTTGTTCGACGTGATGGCGGCCGACTACCACCTCTTCGAGGGCCTGACCATCCGCAACACCGGCATCGCCTTCTTCGCCGGCCTCAAGGACGTCGGCGGCGCCAAGGGCCTCGCGGTGCGCAACTGCCGCATGGAAGACATCGGCATCGGCGTCACCACCCAGTACTCCGGCTCCGAGGACTTCTACATCGCCGACAACGTCTTCATCGGCCGCGACGACCGCTACCGCCTGCTCGGCTGGTACAGCCCCGGCATCTACGGCGCCAACCGGCTGAAGAGCTACTACGCGGTAAAGGTGTACGGCTCCGGCCACGTGGTCTGCCACAACTACATCGCCTGGTTCCACGACGGCGTCTGCGTCTGCACCCACGGCTCGCCCGATCGGGAGGAAGACCGCCGGGCGGTGGCCATCGACTTCTACAACAACGACATTCACCTGATGGCCGACGATTTCATCGAGGCCGACGGCGGCGTGCACAACATCCGCATTCTGCGCAACCGCGGCGTCAACGCCGCCCAGTGCGGCCTCAGCGCGCAACCGGTCTACGGCGGGCCGGCCTATTACATCCGCAACGTGATCTACCACGTCCCCACCGGCTGCGCCCTCAAGTTCAAGGTCAAGCCCGCCGGCCTCGTGGTCTACCACAACACGATCATCGCCGAGAGCCGCAACGCCGAGATCTTCTCCAACGCCCACTTCCGCAACAACCTGTTCCTCGGCACGGACGGGCGCGGGCGAGAGATCTTCCGCTTCCCCAACGCCACCTCCTACTCCACCTACGATTACAACGGCTACCGCCCCAATCCCAACGCCGAGCAGCGATACCTGTGGAAGGCTCCGCGCCAGGGCGTGCCGCGCGACTACGATCTGGAGTCCGCGCCGTTCCAGGCGTTCGGCTCGCTCGCCGATCTCCGGGCCGCCACGGGGCAGGAAGCGCACGGCGTCGAGCTCGATTACGACATCTTCGAGAACCTGCGCCCGCCGGACGCGGACAAGCCGCAGGCGGTCTATCACGCGCGCGACCTGAGCTTCACGCTCAAGCCCGCCAGCAAGGCTGTGGACGCGGGCGTGCGCCTGCCGAACGTGAACGACGACTACGCGGGCAAGGCCCCCGACCTCGGGGCGATCGAGACCGGCCGGCCCGCGCCCGTCTACGGACCGAGAAAAGCACAATGACCTGGACCTTCGAAACCCTCGACCCCGCCTACGGCGGCATCACTGAAGGCCCCGCGTGGGACGGCTCGGGCCTGCTCTACACGCGCATCCAGCAGAGCCGCATCATGAGATACGACCCCACCACCGGCGCCTGCACCGTGTGGCGCGAGCACACCAACTGCGCCAACGGGCTCGCGCTTGACGCCCAGGGCCGCCTTTACGCCTGCGAGGGCGGCGCTACCGTGGATGCGCGGCGCGTGGTGCGTTACGAGCCAGGCGGCGACGTGACCGTCCTCGCCGACAGCTTCGACGGCAAGCGGCTGAATATCCCCAACGACCTTGTCATCGATCCCGAGGGCCGCGTGTGGTTCACCGACCCCTTCTACGAGGGTGCGTCCGGCCCCTGGAGCGAAGACCGCGCCAACAAAGAGCTTGACCACGACTCGGTCTATCGCCTCGACCCGCAGCCCGACGGCGGCTGCCGGATCGCGCGCGTCACGTTCGATACCACCCGTCCCAACGGCCTGCTGTTTTCGCTCGACTACAACACGCTCTACGTTGCCCAGAGCGGACGCCGGCCGGACGAAGCGCGCCAGTTGCGCGCCTACCCGGTCCACGCGGACAAGACGCTGGGACCGCCCGAGGTGCTGCACGAATTCCGCGAGCACCGCGGCATCGACGGCATGTGCCTGGACACCGGCGGCAACATCATCGCCACCGCCGGCTGGGAGCTGGGCGGCCCCGGCCCGATGATTTATGTCTTCTCGCCTTCGGGCGAAGTGCTCGAGATGCACCCCGTCCCCTGCCGCCGCCCCACCAATTGCGCCTTCGGCGAGGCGGACCTGCGCACGTTGTACGTCACCACCATCGAAGGCTACTTGTTCCGGGCGAGGACGGAGCGGTCAGGGCGGCTGTGATGGCCGCCGCGGGAGAACTGAGGTCGCCCAGCGAAGCTGGGGCGGCTACGGTCGGATTGACGGTACACTCAACTGCCGACAGCCGTGACGCCGAAGGTGCTCCAGCAACTCGTGGCGCTTCACGGCCTTGGGGTACCGACTTCTA
>ERZ1292640.2435-Hain-H43-02um-R1-2435-length-14874-cov-4_pt1 | contig 14874 bp, 11 predicted proteins | sample MGYA00564404_ERZ1292640 | MGnify/ENA primary metagenome ERZ1292640 (study PRJEB36523, sample SAMEA6512636) | groundwater metagenome | collected 2019-01-08 | study: AquaDiva: Metagenomics assemblies of 32 groundwater samples
GAAGTTCCCCCAGGGAAACATTTTTGATCTAAGTAATAGGCGATGTTAGGTAGGAGTGGGAGTGCATCAAAGTCAATCTTTGCACTTAGTTTTGAACCATCTGCCATTTCAACCAAATGACCGAAAAGCCCAAAACCAGTCACGTCTGTGAGTGATTTAACATAGTTTAAAGGACCTAGTTTTGCGCCAAAAGAGTTTAATGTGCTCATTTGTTTTACCGCACGTCCAAGGTCTCCATCGCTAACTATTCCGCGCTTTTGTCCTGTTGTTAGTATCCCAACCCCAAGCGGTTTAGTTAAATACAGCTTACATCCTGCCGTGGCAGTATCATTTTGCTTTAGTTCTTCTTTTTTTACTTTTCCAGTGACAGCCAAGCCAAATATAGGTTCTGGGGAATCAATGGAATGGCCCCCAGCTAAAGGAATGCCTGCCTCAGCGCATGCTGCACGGCCACCTTCCAATACTTGGGAGGCAATTTCGGGTGCTAATTTATCGATAGGCCAACCGAGAATAGCGATTGCCATGAGGGGAGTTCCTCCCATCGCATAAATATCTGAAATTGCATTGGTAGCCGCGATTTTCCCAAAATCAAAGGGGTCATCGACAATGGGCATGAAAAAATCGGTGGTTGATATGACCGCTTCTCCGTTTTGCCAATCGAAAACAGCGGCATCGTCACGGCTTTCGTTGCCTACTAATAGGAGTGGGTGGTGTTTTTTGGGTGTATCCGACTTTAGAATGGTATCTAAAATTTGTGGAGAAATTTTACAACCGCAGCCTGCTCCGTGTGAAAATGCAGTTAATTTAATGGGTTCCTCGCTATTGTGCATAAAGTATAAATCTTAGGCAAAATTATTCTTTAAATAATTAAAAATTATCTTTCTGTTAAATTAAAAATGATTTTAGGACTAATCAAGGGCTATTGGATGCAAATAAGTAAACTTAATATGCATTTAATGCTAAATATCAGTCGATTAGTTGGAAAATTGCGTCGAAACCTTTTGGCGTATTTTTGGAGTATTTGATTTTTTAGGTTTATTTTGTGGTTATATTCTTCAGTTTCATTTATAACTAAATTCCAAATTTATGCAGAGAAGATTTATTACTCATTCTGTGTTATTAGGGGCATTTTTTATGCTTTTGATGGCATTACCCATTGGGCAAATATTTGCACAGGGTTCTACTACATCCGCTTTAGCGGGTAGCGTTGTTGATGAAAAGGGTGAAGGCTTGCCAGGTGCTACTGTCATTGCTATTCACGAGCCTACGGGTTCTCGTTACGGTGCGTCTACACGTGCAGACGGTCGTTACAACATCGTTAATATGCGTGTGGGTGGTCCATACAAAGTTTCTGTAACTTTTGTAGGATACAAAGAGACTGTTCAGTCAGGTATTGTTTTAACCTTGGCTTCAGAACTTCGTCAAAATTTCAAGTTAGAGGTAAATCAATCTCAGTTGGAAGAAGTTAAAGTCGTAGCTTCTCGTTCATCTGTTATTAATGCAGGTCGTACAGGTGCTGCTACAACGGTTTCAAACAATTCAATTACAACATTGCCTACTTTAAACCGTTCATTAGGTGATTTTGCGCGTTTAGATCCACGTGCAAACGGGTTGAACTTTGCAGGTCGTAATGCTTTGTACAACAACGTTACGGTTGATGGAGCTTATTTTAACAATGCTTTTGCATTATCATCAACAATTGGTGGTCAAACAGGTGCATCTCCAATTTCAGTTGATGCGATTGACCAATTCCAGGTATTAATAGCTCCTTATGACGTTCGTCAAGGAATGGCAACAGGTGCAAACATCAACGTAGTTACTAAATCAGGTACAAACAATTGGACGGGTTCAGGTTACTACTTCGGAACAAACGAAGGTTTGGTTGGAAATAAAGTTGGTGATGTTACCAACCAATATGGAAAATTTGCTCGTGGCCAATTCGGTGCACGTGTAGGTGGTGCAATCATCAAAAATAAATTGTTTGTTTTCGGTTCATTTGAGCAAGAAGCACAAACGGATCCAGGTTCTAATTATGTTGCAAAACGTACAGGGACTGAGCCAAATGCTTCTCTAGCTACAGCTGCTGATTTAGATCGTTTGAAAGATTTCTTGAAGACAAAATACAATTACGATCCAGGTGCTTATGAGAACTATGACAAGCAGAAATATTCTCAAAAGGCCAACGTACGTTTAGATTGGAATATTTCAGATAAGCATAAATTGAACATCAAGTACAATTATTTACGTTCTTATGCTGATATTTCACCTTCAAGTTCAGGTTCATTATCTGGTGGTCGTGCACCATCTGCAACAACTCTTCCATTTCAAGGTTCATTGTACCGAATCAACAACAACTTAGATTCGTATATTGCTGAGTTGAACTCGACATTCTCGAATTCGATTTCAAATAACTTGACCGTGGGATATACTGCGATGCGTGACTTCCGTCAATCTCCAGTAAATGACAGTCCATTCCCTACAGTTGATATTGCTAATAACAACACGACAGAATTAACTGCTTTTGGTTATGAGCCATTCTCGGCAAATAACTTGTTGAATTCAGACATTTTCCAATTGTCTGATAACTTAACAATTTACAAAGGAAAGCACGTTTATACATTAGGTCTTGCTTATGAGAGCAATGCATTTAAAAATGGTTTTGCTCCGAACTATTACGGAGGATACCAATTCAAGTCAATTGACGATTTTATCAAATCTGCAAGTGGTGATTTAACTGTTTCACCAATGCGATATGCTGTTCAATGGTCCAACTATAAAGATTTTCCATTTGCAGAAATGAAAGGTAGTACATTCTCTTTCTATGGTCAAGATGAAATTACTGCTGCCAAAGGCTTGAAGTTGACATTTGGTCTTCGTGGAGATGCGACATCATTCCCATCATTTGATGAGCCAAAGTATAACAATACTTATGTTCCATCTTTGACTTTCCGCAATGATGTTAAATTAGCGACGAATAAATTCCCAAGTACAACCGTTTTGTGGTCTCCACGTTTTGGTTTCAACTGGGATGTGAAGGATGACAAAACGACACAAATACGAGGTGGTTTAGGTATCTTCTCGGGTCGTGTACCTTACGTTTGGTTGTCAAATCAATTGTCAAATAATGGCGTATTGTTTGGTTCTAAAACAATTACAGCAGCTGCAGATTTGAAAAACTATCCATTTAATGCTGATGTGAATGCTTATAAGCCTGATGCAAGCACGTTAACAAACTTGCAACCAACAGCTTATAACTTAGCGGTAACGGATCAAAACTTTAAGTTTTCTCAAGTATTCCGTGGAAACTTGGCCGTAGATAAGCAATTTGGCGATGGTTGGATTGTATCATTGGAAGGAATCTATACCAAGGACATCAACGCGGTTTATTTGGAAAACGTAAACTTACCTAATTCAACTGTAAAAGCAGTGGGAGCAGATAATCGTGTGATTTATTATACGTTGGGAGCAAATGGCCTCCCAGGATCTGTGAAAAACAATCAGATTTATGGTGGAGCTAAAGGTTTGAATGCGCCATCAACGGGTAATACGGTAACTAATCCAAACATCTCGGATGCGATTTTGATTAAGAATACGGATTTAGGTTATTCATATGCATTAACTGCATCGATCTCTAAATCATTCGAAAATGGTTTATTTGCTTCATTGGCTTATACAAACTCAGATTCTCGTTCTGTAAATGATGGTGGTTCAATCGCACAATCACAATGGAGAGATCGCGTTGTTTCAGGTGATCCTAATGAGAACGTAGCATCGTATTCTTCATACATGCAATCACACCGTATCAATGCCTATGGTTCATATAAATTGAATTATTTGAATGAGAAGGCTTCGACTACTTTTGGATTTACCTATTCAGTTGCTCCAGCGGGTCGTTTCTCCTATACCTATTCAGGTGATATGAATGGTGATAACCAAACAGCGAATGATTTGATGTACATCCCTCGTGGTCAATCTGAGATCATGTTGAAGGATCTTGGAACTTATACTGCTGCTCAGCAATGGAATGATTTAGATAAATACATCTCTCAAGATGCTTATCTATCTTCTCGTCGTGGACAATATGCAGAGCGTAATGGTGCTGAATTGCCTTGGGCTGCTAACTTTGATTTCAAGGTTATCCAAGACTTTTACATCAACGTAGCTGGAAAGAAAAATACAATACAATTAACTTTGGATGTATTTAACTTCGGTAACTATGTGTCTCCACAGTGGGGTTTAAACCAAACGACACTTCGTGCAGGTCTTTTGAGCTACACGGGTAATGATGCAGCTACTGGTAAGCCGGTATTCCAATTCCCTTACCGTTCGGGTACAACGCCATTGACAGATACATTCCAACGTTCATTTGGACTTGGATCTCGTTGGCAAGCACAATTCGGTGTTCGTTATATCTTCAATTAAGATTTACGATCCCGAAACAGAAAGGCTGCTCGAAAGAGCAGCCTTTTTTTTTGTCTTTTTTTTCTATGTCAATTCTATATGGTTTGGCATAGATTGAGACGAATGTTTGCGTCGATTCCCCAGACTGAAGTCTGGGGCTATAAACATGCTTATATAACCCTAGGCTTTAGCCTAGGGACTTAGAGTAAAGTCTTGGGCTTCTAAACCTTGCAAAGTATCGCGTCTCTATAAGTCACAAAAAAAACCGGGTTTCCCCGGTTTCCATTAAAACTCCTTATGATGTGCCATTCGATGTAAATCTTCAGGACTTAATGACTTAAAGTATTCGTAGGTGATTTTAAGTCCTTCTGCTCGGGAAACCTTAGGTTCCCATCCTAAAATGGAGTTGGCCTTTGTGATATCCGGTTTACGTTGCTTAGGATCGTCGGTAGGCAAGGGAAGCGATATTAGCCTTTGGCTTGTTCCGGTCAATTTGATAATTTCCTCACCAAACTCCTTGATCGTAATTTCATCTGGATTTCCTATGTTCACAGGATGGGGGTAGTCGCTCAATAATAAACGATAAATACCCTCAACTAAATCAGCTACATAGCAAAATGCCCGAGTTTGAGACCCATCTCCAAACATGGTTAAATCTTCGCCACGCAATGCTTGGCCAATGAATGCCGGTAATACGCGGCCATCATTCAAACGCATCCTTGGTCCATAGGTATTGAATATACGAACAATACGTGTTTCTAAACCGTGATAAGTATGATAAGCCATCGTCATCGCCTCTTGGAAGCGTTTGGCTTCGTCATAAACGCCTCGTGGACCTACAGGGTTAACATTACCCCAATATTCCTCCGGTTGAGGATGTACCGTAGGATCGCCATATACCTCGGAAGTTGACGCAATCAATACACGCGCATTTTTAACGCGTGCTAAGCCCAAACAATTATGGATTCCCAAAGAGCCCACTTTTAAGGTTTGAATCGGGATTTTTAAATAATCGATTGGAGAGGCAGGGGAAGCGAAATGCAAAATGTAATCCAATTCGCCGGGAACGTGGATGAATTTTGACACATCGTGGTGATAAAATTCAAAATGCTCCAACTTGAACAAATGCTCAATATTTTTTAAATCGCCTGTAATCAAATTATCCATGGCAATTACATGGTAACCCTCTTTGATAAATCGATCACATAAATGAGATCCCAAAAATCCTGCTCCTCCCGTTATTAATATTCTTTTCATGATAACTAGTTAACTGATTGGCGACCTATTGAATAGTAAGTATAGCCTAATTCTTGCATTTGAGGTAATTCATAAAGGTTCCGACCGTCAAATATGACTTTATTCTTCAGCAAAGTTTCCATGCGTTCAAAATCCGGCGTTCTGAATTGTGGCCACTCGGTTACAATTAATAGGGCATCTGCTCCATCAATGGCTTCGTATGGTGTTTTGGAATATTCAACCACGTCACCAATTTGCTCACGAACATTCTTCATCGCCTCTGGATCATACACGCGAACTTTACAGCCTAAGGCCAATAAAGCCTCAATGTTATATAATGCAGGTGCCTCACGTATATCATCCGTATAAGGCTTAAATGCTAAGCCCCAAATTCCAATCGTCTTACCCGCTAAATCATGGTTGAAATGCTCCTGAATGTAGGGCATTAATTTTGTCTTTTGCAATTCATTGACCCGCATAACCGAATCCAAAATATGGAATTGGTAATCATTCTCCTCAGATGTCTTTGCTAAGGCTTGTACATCTTTAGGGAAGCATGAACCACCATATCCGATTCCCGCAAACAAGAAACGTTTTCCGATTCGTGAATCAGTTCCAATGCCCCGACGAATATCATCAACATTAGCACCTACTTTCTCGCACAAATTAGCAATCTCATTCATGAATGTAATTTTTGTTGCCAAAAATGCATTCGCAGCATATTTGGTCATCTCCGCAGATCGTTCATCCATGAAAATAATGGGATTACCTTGGCGAACTAATGGAGCGTAAAGCTTGCTCATCATTTCCTTTGCATGTTCGGATTGAGTGCCAATCACCACGCGGTCCGGCTTCATGAAATCCTCTACAGCAACGCCTTCACGTAAAAATTCCGGATTCGAAACAACATCAAAAGGAACTTTTGCCCCCTTCGCTATCGCGGAATGGACTAATTCAGAAGTACCAACCGGTACCGTGCTTTTATCAATGATGACCGTATAATCTTGCAATAAAGGACCTAGATCGTTCGCAACTTTTAATATGTATTTTAAGTCGGCCGAACCATCCTCACCCGGAGGCGTTGGTAATGCTAAAAAGATTACTTTCGCACCTGCAATCCCTTCAGATAATGAAGTTGTAAAGTTTAATCGGCCTTCATTGACATTCCGATGAAACATATCCTCCAAGCCTGGCTCATAGATCGGAACATTCCCATCTTGCATTTGCTTAATTTTTGCCTCATTTATATCGACACAGGTCACGTGATTTCCTGTTTCTGCGAAACATGTTCCTGTTACGAGTCCTACATATCCTGTTCCAACTACCGCAATTTTCATATAGCTACTTTCTTGATTTAGTTCAAAAATTGACCACTAAATTAGGTATAAATCTTTAAATAATATAAAAATGGCCTACTTAGTTTGAATGACTTTCCCAATGCTGCCTGATGGTTCCATGCAGTTCAGCCAATTCGCTAAGGTTGTCGATATATCACTGATTTCTGTTCGAGCATTTATTTCTTGCGGCTTAACTTTCCAACCGTAAAATAATAAGGGAACATGGGTGTCATATGCATAAACTGTACTGTGGGAGGTTCCCGTTTTATATCCAATTAACCATTGAGGTCTTAATAATACCATGAAATCACCACTGCGTGCTGGATTATAGCCATTTTGAATGATGTTTTTATAATTGGATACAATTGAACTCTGTTGGATGGATTGCAAATCTACTAATTCAGAAAACCCCTCTTGTTTTTCAAAGGATTGTCTTACGACTTGGTATAAGTCAGCGCGTTTAATGCCCATTTTTTGAATGGTCTTTGCATTAAAATGTAACTGAGAATTGTCTTCACTTACTAATAAATCAACATCCCCATAAGCAGAACTTAATGCTTTTTTCAAGTCCGTTACAGCTTTTAATCGATCAAAAATCCCTCCAGGTAATTTTTTACCTTTAATAAATCCAGGAATCTCCGCTACCGCATGGTCGGCCGTTAAAAATACCAACACTTGATCTTTCCCATATTGCTTATCTAGAAAGCTGAGAATTTCTGCAATATCACGATCCAAACGTAAATAAGTGTCTTCTAATTCAATCGATTGTGGACCAAAACTATGTCCCACATAATCGGTTGAAGAAAAGCTGATCGCAAGAAAGTCGGCTGTCCCATTTTTACCTAATTGCTCTTCCTGCATTGCCTTGATGGCAAAATCCTTTGTTAGCGTATTTCCGTATGGACTTGTGCGAATAAGTTCCAAAGGATTTCCGCCTTGTAAACTGTGCGGAAATACTGGTGCCGTTTCACCAGCCATTTTATTCTCAAATTCACCTGCATCCGGAGCACTTGAGCGATAGGTCTCAATTGGGTAAAGCGTATTCCATCCTAATTTGGTGTATTTTTGTGCACGTTCCTCCGAATTAAATGCTTGAACCCAGTTGGGTAAATTTTGCATGTAAAAAGAAGATGTGATCCATCGACCTTCCTTCGAATCATACCAATAAGCGGCATCTGCCGTGTGTCCTCCTGGAAGAATTGCTCCTCGATCCTTTAAGGCAATAGCAATCGTTTTGCTTTTGTAATTCTGTGAAATTTTTAACTGATCTGTAATTGTGCTCGTCCAAAGATTCTTAGGCGACATTAGACCCGTTTTACCGATGGTGCCAACCGTCGTCACGGTCGAATCATCTGTACAATACACATGTTTTCCGGTAGCCCGATCTGTCCAATCATTCCCTACAATCCCATGAATAGCAGGAACGCTACCTGTATAAACACTAGCATGACCCGCTGCCGTCACCGTAGGAGCATAATTATAATGATTGTCTTGGCAATTTAGACCTTCGCGCATCATACGTTTCAATCCATTTTCCCCATATCGGTTTGAAAAGCGATATAAGTAATCATATCGCATTTGATCGACCACAATTCCCACAACTAGTTTCGGTCGGGAAGGCTTATTTTGTGCGTTTAGTTGGGTGCTACCGATAAGTAGCATGGCGATAAATAATTTAGTTAATCTCATAATAGGAGGGGAATTGTGATAGTTGTAAGGTTTCTTGTTTTTGGGAATCGATTTGATAAATATGATTTTCTAGGCCATTGGTTAAGACCAAATATTTGGCTTGATTTTTCTTTTGGTATTGACTTGCTTGTTGGAAAGTCACCGAGGTGATTTCCACATGTGGAGCCTTACATTCAATCAACATAAATACTTGACCCGTCGGGTCGAATACTTGAATATCCGTCCGTCGATTCAATTGATCAATTTTATGTCCTCGTTCGATTTGAATGTTACTTGCCGGATAGTTTAAATGCTTTGTTAAGAAATTTAAACAATGCTGTCGAACCCATTCTTCTGGAGTTAATAAACGGTATTTTTTACCGATCCCATCAAAAATGTAAAGTTTTCCTTCCTTTTGTGTTATTTTGTATTCAAATACAGGAAACACGGAGGCTAATTCAGACGAAGCAAGCATAAGTTGGGCTTAAAGCTAAACCCTAAATTAATCTATTTGTTGATTATTTTCATTAACAAACTCAACATATTCATGAAAACAAAAGAAGAGATTGTCCTAAATTGGTTGCCTCGTTACACGGGTACACCCCTTGAGGCATTTGGCCAATACATCCTATTGACAAATTTTAAAAATTATGTCGATATGTTCGCCGAAAAATTTAACGTTGAAATTATTGGTCAAGATCGACCTATGCAAACGGCAACAGCGAATAACATTACCATCATCAATTTTGGAATGGGTTCGCCAATGGCCGCAACGGTCATGGATATTTTATCGGCAATAGCACCCAAAGCTGTTTTGTTTTTAGGGAAATGCGGTGGGCTAAAAAAGAACTTGCTATTGGGGGATTTGATATTACCTATCGCCGCAGTTCGCGGAGAGGGGACATCGGATGAGTATTTACCAAAAGAAGTACCGGCTCTACCGTCATTCCGGTTGCAACGGGCCGTTTCTTCCATGATTAAAAAGCATGAGTTAGACTATTGGACTGGTTTAGTCTATACGACAAACCGGCGAGTTTGGGAGCATGATGAGGTATTTAAAACCTATTTGTCGGATATTCGTGCCATGGGAATCGACATGGAAACAGCAACGATATTTACCGTAGGTTTTGTGAATAAAATCCCTCATGGCGCATTATTGCTTGTATCCGATAACCCAATGACACCTGATGGGGTCAAAACGGAGGCATCAGATAAAAAGGTCACAACGAATTATGTCAACTCCCATTTACAAATTGGCATTGATTCGCTAATCGAATTAGCAGAATCTGGCGAGTCCGTCAAACATTTGCGTTTCGAGTAATTAATTACAATGTTCGCGAATTACTTGGTAGGCTTGATTATAGCCCAATTCACCTGATTTGCTTAAATCCATACAGCCAGTATTATCGCTCAAAGCTAATTTGATAATACCACGTACGTAATAAGCTTCAGCATATTTGGGATTTAATTTGATGGCATTGCTGCAATCTTGAATGGCATTGCGTTGATCTCCTAGATTTGACTTCGCCACTCCACGAAAGAAATAAGCCTCAGCGTAAATCGGATTTAATGCAATAGCGCGGTTGTAATCCTCCATAGCTTGTTTGGAATCTCCTGATTTTGCTTTCGCAGAACCGCGGTTAAAATAGACTTCCGCTCGCTCGGTCGTGAATTCTGCAATTTTCACTTTGTCCTGTACACCATTGCGCAATTCATCTAAAAGCACTTTAGTCATTTTCAAGTCATACACGATTTTAGCTCCCTCATTGTTTCCAATTTCCGCAGCTTTCGAATAATCTTCGATCGCTCCACGAGGATCGCCTAATTTTGATTTCACAAAGCCGCGGCCATAATAAGCTTCCACCTTTGTTGGATCCATTTCAATGGCTTTGCTGAAGTCCTCTAATGCTCCCTTTTCACCATTTTCTCCCCGAAAATTTTCTAATTGTGTCTTGCAAAATCCGGAATGAAACCAATCATCTGGGTTTTCGGGACTTAATTTAATCGCCTCATCAAAATCCTTTAATGCGGCTTGATATTCCGCTAGTTTCATCTTCGCGAAAGCTCGATTTGATAAATAGTTTGATCTTTTTGGACTAATTTCAATTGCCTTATCAAAGTCTTCAATGCTTCCTTTGTAATCGGCTAAATGTGCTTTTGCCTCCCCACGAGCCGCTAATCCTGGGGCATATTCTGCATTTAATTCCAAGGATTTATTGTAGTCGGAGAGTGCTCCTCTGTAATTTGCTAATTTTGATTTTGAAATTCCCCGACTGAAATAGGCTGTTGCCTCTAATGGATTTAATCGAATTGCTTCGTTATAATCCTGGATGGCAACTTTGTGGTTTTCTTGTTTGCTGTAGCTTTGTCCACGAGCAATGAACGCCTCAAAATATGTCGGCTTTAATTCAATCGCCTTATCGAAGTCTAAAATCGCTCCTCTAAAATCCTTTAAGTTATATTTGGCAAATCCACGGTTATAGAACGAAATCGGGTTGGGATTGGCTACATTCTTCTCGATCTCTAAACTGAAATTGCGCAAGGCATCCGCATAGTTACCCGTTTTGTTTTGAGTTAGCCCTAATTCAAGGTAATTAGTACTGTCTTGTGCAAAAGTAATGGTAGTACTAGTGCTTAATATACCCACCAATAGGAATGTATAAATATGCTTCATAATTGTTTTCGAGGTTAATGAATGATTTCGCTGATGCCGAATAACAAAATTAATAATAAAGTTCTTAATGCCGTCTTCTTTAAATAGGGATCTATTTCGGCTGGTGTCATGTTGGGTGTTAATTCACGCAACATGATGATAATTGGGTAATAGCCTAACAATAGCAGTAGGTTGGCCGTTGTAGATAAGCCTACCCGGAAAACCATCAGGTGATAAAATGCAAAAGGTAAAATGCCCAAAATGAGCAATGTTTTTTGATAAATAAATCCTTTTGCTTTCCCTATGCGGACAGGAATGGAAAATTTGCCCGATTTCTTATCATTTTCTAAGTCTCTCAAATTATTGAGATTTAAAACAGCAACAGATAATAGGCCACATCCTGCAGCAGGGTAAGCAATGTGAAAAGGGATTGATTTTGTTTGAAGAAAATAAGTACCCATGGTTCCGACCAAACCAAAAAAGATGAACACGGATAAGTCTCCTAATCCCATGTAACCATAAGGTTTTTTGCCTACTGTATAGGCGATAGCCGCTAATATACAGGCAACTCCTAGACCAAGAAAATTCATCCAAATTTCCCAGGATGCTGCTTGTAAACTATAGGCTAGGAGTCCAATACCCAATAAAAATGAAAAGCAAGCCGTTAAAATAACGACTTGCTTCATTTCTTGATGATTGATTATTCCCGTTTGTACGGCTCGCAAGGCAACTTTGCGATCTAGATTATCGATCCCGTTTGCTGAATCGCCAAAATCATTTGCGAAATTCGAAAGAACTTGAAGCGATACAGTCGTTGAAATGGCTAATACCGCAACTATCCAGTCAAATTTACCATTCGCGTAGGCTAATAAATTACCTAACATAATGCTTGCAACCGCAAGTGGCAAAGTTCTTGGCCTAGCCGCCTCAACCCATCTGTTCATGTATTATTTTGTCAATGCTGCTTGAAATTCTGCACTTGAAGGTTTAACCGCCGATGCAAAAAAATTCGTTAGTTCGCCCTTTTCGTTGATCACATATTTGCAAAAGTTCCAAGATGGTTCTTTTTCATTCCAGCCATTTTGTGATTTATCTGTTAGCCATTTATATAGTTCACATTTTTCTGAACCTTTAACGACAACCTTTTCCATCATTTGGAATGACACACCGTAGTTTTTTAGGCAAAAGGAAGCAATTTCAGAATTTGTTCCAGGTTCTTGTCCTCCAAATTCATTAGCAGGAAATCCTAAAATGACAATTTCGGGATTAGCCTTGTGAAATGCCTCCCAATCCGCATATTGTGGCGTGTATCCACATTTTGATGCTGTATTTAATACGACGATTTTTTTGCCCTTAAATTGGCTAAAATCAATATCTTTTCCATCAATTCCCTTCATTTTAAAAGAGAAGAAGTTCTTGTCGGCCGATTGCGATACATTCGCAGGGCGTTCTAATGCTATTTTCTGAGTAAAAGGCAGTGCCAAAGCAGTTAATAGCGATCCGATTTTCATAAGGCTTACGATCATTGTGATAAGGATTAAAAAGATTAAAATTTTGAATTTAAGTTTCACTTTACATTCGATCTGGTGCAACTATTCCTAATAACGAAAGAGATGCCTTGATTGTTTCACCCGTAAGCGCCGCTAAATTTAACCGAATGTTTCGGCTATATTCGTTTTCTTCATTTAAAATACTCAATTCATTATAAAATTTATTGAATTGCTTCGCTAAATCATACGTGAATTGTGCGATCACTGAAGGGGCAAATTGTTCGGCCGCCTCCTTAATTTTCGATTTATAACTACCCAATAAATAGATTAATTCTTGTTCGGATGCGGCTAAATTATAAGATTCACTTGGCGAAATTTGCATATCAATTCCCAGCGTTGCCGCCTTTCTCGTCATAGAACAAATGCGTGCATGCGTATATTGAATAAATGGCCCCGTATTACCTTGGAAATCGATGGATTCCTCTGGATTAAATAGCATCCGTTTTTTCGGATCAACTTTCAATAAGAAATACTTCAAGGCACCTAAACCCAATTGGTTAAATAGGGCATCTGATTCTTCTGCACTAAATCCATCAATTTTGCCCAATTCCATGGTGCGATTTTGAGCTGTATTGACCATTTCAGCCATTAAATCATCCGCATCTACGACGGTTCCTTCTCGTGACTTCATTTTGCCACTTGGCAAATCGACCATCCCATAGGATAAATGATAATTTCCCTCTGAGAAAGGTTTATTTAACTTCTTTAAGATATGGAACAGAACTTCGAAGTGGTAATCTTGTTCATTCCCAACGACATAAATGGAGCGTTTGGCACCAAAATCCTCATATTTCAATTGAGCCGTCCCCATGTCTTGGGTGATATAAACGGAAGTTCCATCACGTCTTAAAACCAATTTTTCATCCAAGCCTTCTTCTGACAAATCAATCCAAACGGAACCATCATTTTTTCTAAAAAATACACCTTGCGTTAATCCTTCATCCACTAATTTTTTGCCCAATAAGTAGGTATTCGACTCCCGATATATTTTGTCAAAACTTACACCCATTTGTGCATAACTCTTCGCAAATCCGTCAAATACCCAATTGTTCATTTTTTCCCAAAGAGCAAGAACTTTAGGGTCATTTTGCTCCCAGGCCAACAACATTTCTTGGGCTTTCAATAGGATAGGGGCCTGTTTTTTTGCCTCTTCCGCTTCGAGTCCTTGTTGGACCAACGTTTCTATCTCTGCTTTATATGCTTTGTCAAATGCGACATAATATTTGCCCACTAAATGGTCACCCTTTAAACCAGTGGATGCTGGTGTTTCCTCATTTCCGAATAGTTGGTAAGCCAACATGGATTTACAAATATGTATACCTCTGTCATTCACTAAATTCGTCTTAATTACGTCATATCCAGCTGCAGTTAAGATTTGAGAAACCGAGAAACCTAAAAAGTTATTACGCAAATGACCCAAGTGTAAAGGTTTGTTGGTATTCGGAGATGAATATTCAATGAGCACTTTTTCATTTTTATCTGCCAAAGCAAACGGATGAGCATCTTGTTTGATTCCTGCTAAAATTTCAATCCAAACCGAATCCTGTAAACTAAGATTCAAAAAGCCCTGAACAACTTGAAATGCTTTGATATTTGTATTATTGGCCTCTACATATTCACCTAGAAGCTGTGCAATTTGGGCTGGAGCTTTAGCCGCCTGTTTAGTATAGGGAAATACGACGAAAGTAAAAGTCCCTTCGAATTCCTTTTTAGTTTCTTGTAAAACGATTTCTTGCGCATCGATTGAAAAAAGATGTTGAAGTCCATCTTGTATACTTTTTTGAATCGATTTTTGGATACTTAGCATGTTGAAATCAACGGGTTTAATGAAAATTAATGGCTGCAAAGGTAGCCAATTAAGGGCAAACATTGACTCGCAAGGGGCATTTTTGACGAATTTAATCTTACCTTTGTGCCCATGATGACAAATCTATATCATGATGCGATTGCCTCCCTGAAAACAGGAGGAGTCATTTTGTATCCTAGCGACACCATTTGGGGGTTGGGATGTGATGTTCGCAATGATGCG
>ERZ1292640.2436-Hain-H43-02um-R1-2436-length-14873-cov-4_pt1 | contig 14873 bp, 9 predicted proteins | sample MGYA00564404_ERZ1292640 | MGnify/ENA primary metagenome ERZ1292640 (study PRJEB36523, sample SAMEA6512636) | groundwater metagenome | collected 2019-01-08 | study: AquaDiva: Metagenomics assemblies of 32 groundwater samples
CATGCGACCGTTGTCGGCACGATGGTAGCGACCGAGGGTCTTGAGATCCCAGTACGTTTCGTGTCTATGCGGATTTGGATTGGGAGGGTCTGGGGACACCACGAGCGGTGATTGCCAGAGCGTTTTGTGCGTGTGGTCGTGGAAGACTCGAGCGTCATCGCGCGTGGCTAAACGCAATTCGTTTCCAGTTTGGTGCACAGCGACCACGACATATTTCCATCCGCGTCGGTCACCTGTTGGCCGACCGCGTTCTAGTTTCAGTAGAGTAGAGAGCAGCCGCTTGCGTCGATTCCCAACGTAGACGATGTAGTTTTTTTCACCCAGATTCGTGACACGAGACGGGAGCAACTCTTCCTTGATGTTTGTTTCCAAATGTCGTCGTTCCCGAGCCCTGCGTTTGGCTTGTCGATGTGTGCGGAACAGTTCCAAGTTCTCACTTCTGTTGGCACGTGCTGAATTGAGTCCAGCGATGAGCCACAGATCTACAGACTCGTCGGGGACGAACAAGCGTTCACATGTAAGTTGATCGATCGATGAGAGATCATCTGCGACCGCGGATTCCTCGTCTGCTGTTTCGATCGCGAAGAGTTGGAGGGCGATCCCTAACTGTCGCTTGGCTTCGAAATTTCGTCGACGTTCAAGCGATGAGGGATTGTGGCCAGGATCCGAAGTTGCCAGTTTGAGCATCTGGATCGTGTCCAGGCAATTGGCGACCGAATTGTGCGCTGGCAGACGCTCTGCGAAGGTTCGGAAGTAGGTGGCAATGACATGCTCCACCATGTCCATGGCTGTACGCAGGTACTCGGTCATGCGTCGGTAGAACTCGCGTGCGCCGCTCGCCGTGGCAATGCCGTGTGGGTTTCGGTGCGTCTCCACATAGGCGAAGTAGAGGGATTCACGTTCAGGATAGCCTCTGCTGCAGAAGTCGTTGAACGACAGACCCATCGCATGAATGAGCTGGAATTCCTCGGGAAGGCTGCGAAAAATGAGAGCTTGGTCAGGATAGAAGATCTTCTGGGTTGGCATGTCAGTCTCGCCCCGTATGAGAGTTAACCAGAGTGTGCTGTTTTGGTCAATTTTGGCTGAGTTGAGCGAGCAAGAGTTATCCACCCACTCAAGGCTTGGCGGTAATTTGGTGCTGAGATAGTATTGCGCCCGTTCGCTCATTGGGCGACCACAGGCAGCAATTGGCTATCGAAAGCCCGATCAAATAATTAAACAACTCGTTGAGTTAAAAGCTGGAGACTAAATTTGAAAAGCCTCATTGTCAGTGAGGCTGTGAAATGCGGTACACTGTTACCGTATGGACAAACCAACTTTCCTCCTTCTGGACGGCAATGCGCTCCTGCACCGTGCATGGCATGCGATTCCGCCTCTCACAACGAAGGACGGTTTAGTAGTGAATGCGGCGTACGGGTTTTCGATGGTTGTCGAGAAGATGATCGAGCGATACAAACCTGATTACATGGCTGTGGCGTGGGATCTGCCTGGCGAGACGTTTCGTCACAAGCTGTATCCAGAGTACAAAGGACAGCGAGAGAAAAAGGAACAGGAATTGTATGATCAGATTCCTATTATCCAAAATATTTTGACGGCGTTTTACATTCCGTCTGTGTCTGTAGAAAATTATGAGGCAGATGATGTGATTGGAACGCTTGCTCACGAAGCCGCGGACAAAAATATTCAGACGTTGATAGTGACAGGAGACCTGGATGCGCTTCAGCTTGTGGATGACAACACGCGTGTTTTATTTTTTCAAAAAGGGATTAGTGAGACAAAATTGTATGATGAGGCGGCTGTGATCGAACGCTACGGACTCTCGTCTTCTCAACTCATCGACTATAAAGCGTTGCGTGGCGACCCGAGTGATAACCTCCCTGGTATTGTTGGAATTGGCGAGAAAACGGCGACAGATTTGCTTGTTCGTTATCAGAGCATCGAAGGGATCTATGAGGCGTTACCTCAGATCGAGGAAAAATTTGCGAAAAAATTGCGAGGACAAGAAGAACAAGTCGAGGTGTCGAAAGTTTTGATGACGATTGTCTGCGATGTAAAAACCGGTTTTGAATTTACTGAGGCTAAACGAAAAGAACCGGACCTCCAAAAACTCTTGCCGTTATATCGCGATTTGGAGTTTCGGACGCTTTTGAAAAAACATACCGAGCCACTGTCGAGCTTTGATTCCCTTTCTCGACCAATCTCTCTGGACAAGAAAAAAATCTCGATCAAAATTCTCAAGAGTGCTGGGGGAATCGAAAAATCGTTTAGCTCAGGATCCACGATCGGTGTGTTGATCGCACAGCAGGCGCCGAATTTGTTTGGAGCAACGCTTGCGGCTGCCGCACTTTCAGACGGAGAACAAGCGGTTGTTATCATGAATCCATCCAAGGAAGCCCTTGTGGAAATTCGAAAGGTTCTCTCGGGCGCGGCTATGATCATATCTCATGATCTCAAACGTCTGATGCACCAGTTGGGTGATCCCGTCACCACACACTCATTTGATACGATGATCGCTTCCTATTTGCTCCATGCTGGGACACGTGTTCATGATCTTACCTCTGTTGCACACAAAGCTCTTGGTCGAGCGATTCCCGATGTTCCTCTTACGTTTGCCAAAGAAAAAGATTACGAGACGCTTGGCTCTGTTGTAGCTCTGCTTCCAGAGCTTGCGAACAAAATGCGCGATGCACTCGATGCGGTGAGTCTCACAAAAATTTTTGACGAAATCGAAATGCCACTCATCCCTGTGCTCTTCCAGATGGAGCATGAGGGCGTTCAACTTAATTCACAGAGTCTTGCTGCGTTTTCTTTGATACTCAAAGATCGTATTGACGAGTTAACGGACAAGATCCACAAAGCCGCCGGCGTAGAGTTCAATGTTAACTCCCCTTCTCAACTTGCAGAGGTCTTGTTTGAGACGATGAAGCTGCCGACTAAGGGTATTAAAAAAACAAAATCAGGATTCTCCACGGCCGCGCCAGAGTTTGAGAAGTTGTGGGACGTTCATGAGATTATTCCCATGTTGTCTGAATATAGAGAGCTCACCAAATTGCAATCGACGTATGTGGAAGCTCTGCCAAAGTTGGTTCACAAAGACGGTCGTGTGCACACGAGCTACAACCAAACCGTAGCTGCAACAGGACGCCTTTCTTCGTCTGATCCAAACTTGCAAAACATTCCGATCAAAACAGAACTCGGTCGCGAGATCCGCAAAGCATTTGTGGCGCCCAATGGAAAACGTCTTCTTGCGCTCGATTATTCTCAGATTGAATTGCGTTTGGCTGCCGTGATCGCCCGTGACAAACCGTTCATCACGGCTTTTCAAGAAGGTGCTGACATTCACACACGCACTGCTGCTGAGGTCTGGGGTGTTGCCGAGGATCAGGTAACAAAAGATCAGCGCCGTGCAGCCAAGGCGATCAACTTTGGGATTTTGTACGGCATGGGACCACGTTCACTTTCTCGTTCGACTGGGCTCACGATGGAAGAGGCAAAACAGTTCATCGGTCGTTACTTTGAAATTCATCACGCGATTCGCGATTATCTCGATGAGACAAAACTTAAGGCTCACACAGACGGTTATGTCGAAACTCTGTTTGGCCGTCGGCGATATTTACCAGAGATTCAATCTGGTGTCCCTTTGTTGGTGGCTTCTGCCGAGCGCATGGCGATCAATATGCCTGTTCAAGGGACAGCGGCAGACATCATGAAAATGGCAATGCTGCGCGTGGATGGCTGGCTTTCAAAAAGTCAGTGGCCTGCCAAGATGTTGTTGCAGGTGCATGACGAATTGGTTCTGGAGTGTGATAAAGATGCCGTTGAGGTCGTGGCCAAAGGAGTGAAAGAAATGATGGAAAGCGTGGCGAGTTTTGAGGTACAGCTCATGGTGGAAGTCGAGTCAGGAAAAAATTGGGGAGAGATGGAGTCTTTGTGATATGCTCGTGGCACTATGTTGATTTTCGTGTACGGCGATGATACGTTTCGAGTTCAAGAAAAGGTCAAACACATGAAAGAGGCTTTCAGAGTTAAGTTTGATTCAACAGGTCTGAATACAGCTGAGTATCCAACAGATGGCAAGCCGAAACTTGAAGTTGGAGAGGTTTTTGGATCTATTAGGTCTTTGCCTTTTTTAGGACAAAAAAGAATGGTGATCGTTCGTGATCTGATTGCCAATACAAAAAAGCCTGACATGGGCGTGTGGGAAAAAGGATTTTTGAATGCTCCTGATTCGACGATTGTTGTTTTTTGGGAGACATTAGAACCGAAGGAGTTGGAGAAGAAGCCGCTGTTTGTGGCGCTGAAGAAAGCTGCTGATGTGCATGCGTATCCATTTCCTGAGTTAGAGAGTGCTCAACTTCAACGATGGGTAGCTGATCGCGTAAAGGTGCGAGGTGGATCCGTGAGTCCCTCAGCGCTGGGAGTTCTCTGTGAACGTGTCGGAGGAGACCTGTGGGCGATGGATCACGAGATTTCAAAGTTGGTGGCGTACGCAAGTGGTGGAGAAATTTCGCGCATCATGGTGGATGAACTTGTTCCAGTGAGTTTTGAGGAAAAGTTTTTCGAGCTGATGGACGCTATTTCACAAAAACGAAAAGCTGATGCGATACAGATGCTTTCCAACGAACGCTCTGCCGGATCAGACGATCACTATCTGCTCACCATGCTTGGGCGACAGGTGCGTATCCTGCTAGGAGCACGCTCCATGCTCGATGAGAATCCACGCACCACAAAAGAGACACTTGCAACAGCGCTCAGCGTTCATCCCTTCGTCGCACAAAAAGCTCTCGCGCAAGCAAAAGGATTTACTCTTGTTCATCTGAAAGCTGTACATGATCTGTTGTTCGAGTTTGATCAACAGTTGAAGTCGGGTCAGGTGTCAGCCAACATGGCCGTCGACCTCACGACGGTCGCGATGATGACATAAAAACAGACTCATCACTGAGTCTGTTTTGCTTACCTCTTTGCGAGCGCGTTTACTTTTTTCATAAGTCTTGATTTGTAGCGGGCGACAGCGTTCTTTTTGAGGACCTTTTTCTGTGCGGCCTTGTCGAGTTTTTTTCCGATCATGCGAACGACCTCAGTGAGCTCGGAGAGCTTTTTGGCGTCGACTAACTTTCGGGCTTTCACACGCAGTGAGTGAATTTCGGCCTTGACGACCTTGTTTCGCTCTGCTCGCTTTTTACTCTGTCGTAGAGCCTTTTCAGCATTTCGTAGATTTGGCATAGTGTGGTCGCTAGTATAGCGGAGAGAAAAAGACTGTCAACCCCGTTAGTCAACCAGAACTCTGCTGCAATGAACAATCGAAACTGTCTGACGTGCGTCTGATTTTGTTAAAGGATGGAAACGTAGTTGTCTAACGGGGTCAACTATTCTTCAAAGATTTGAAGTCTTTCAACTTCCATTGGCTCCAGCTGCTTTCCTACTGCTCCATTTGTGATGCGAAAGATGTCTTTGTCGATTTTTTTGAGCTCGCCGGAGGAGGAGGTGTATGCGCGAACGGTTGTTTCAAGATGCTTTCCAAGTTTGTTGTGGTGATCCTCATAAGCCTTCATGTGTCGCATCAGCTGTTCAGCTTGTTTTTGAATGTCCTTGACTGATTCCTCGATCTGGAGTGCTTTGAGTCCGAGCATCACAGTTTGAAGATAGGCGAAGAAAGACGTTGGTGACACGATCATCACGCCTTTTTCAAAAGCGTATTCGATCAAGTTGCGGCTATTAACTTTGACTGCGCCCACGCTGTTGCTGATGAGGTTGTGATACACACCCTCTGCCGGAACGAACATGAACGCAAAGTTTGTTGTGCCCTTCTCTGTTTGAATGTACTTGGACGTTTCATCGATTCTGAGTTTGACATCGGCTTTGAATTCTCGTTCGAGAGATTCACGACGTTCAGCATCAATTTCCTGTGAAATGCGATTGTAGTTTTCTAGCGAAAATTTTGCGTCAATTGGAATAATCATTTCCTTCACAAAGATGACGGCATCAGGGATGAGAGATTGTCCTGTTTTTTCATCGATACCTAGCTGATACTGCATCTGGTACTGACCTGCAGGAAGCACTTGTCCAAGAAGCGATTCAAGCCAGTACTCGCCAAGGATTCCTCTTTGCTTTGGATTCTTTAAAATATTTTCCAAACTTTGAAGCTGAGTGGAAAATCCCAGCACTTGCTTGTTCGTTTCATCAAGCTTGGTTAGACGCTCTGTGACATCGCGGATAATACCAGTTGTGTGCTGAAAGTGATTTTGAAGTGTTGATGAAGATTCCTTGAGATTTATCACAAGCCTTTCATGCATCGTGTCGAGCTTTTCCTCTACTTCTTTCCGCTGTGATTGTGTAGATTCCTGGATCTCTTTTCGCAGATCGTTAATGAGCGATAAGAGAGACGTGTCAACTTGAGGAATATTTGATGACCTTTTAAAGAGAAAATAAACAATAATACCGAAAAGAGCGGCACTTAGTACTGAAAAGAGAATTGTCTCCGTCATAATTCTTTGACGCTCAAATTTTACTGTCGTATCATGTCGTCGCCAACAGTATATCACAAAAGGAGAAATGCATTTTACGACACATTGTCCCCGTAGCTCAACTGGATAGAGCTATAGCGTCCTAAGCTGGAGATGGGGGTTCAAGTCCCTCCGGGGACACCAGCCTTCGCTCCGTTGGACGGAGCTTCGGATGGCAGGCCAAAAGTTTCACGTGAAACATTATGAGCACGACTATCAAAAAGCCTGGATTTCTCATTGACATGGATGGATTGCTAATCAACTCAGAGAATCTTTCAAAGATTGTTTTTGAAAAAATGTGTCAGCAGCTGGGATGTGACTTCACTGAGGACTATCACTCAAAAATTCGTGGAACAAAAAAGAATATCTGGTCAAAGGCGTTCGTTGATGCCTTTCAAATTCAATTAAGTTCCGATGAGATCGCGGATCTTCACACAAAGCTATTGCTTGAGGAGTTAGATCAGTCTGTCCAACTAATGCCAGGAGCAATTAAACTGTTAGACTGGATCGATTTTCGCTCATATCCAAAAGCGCTTGTTACAAGCTCTGGGCTAGCCTATACAAATAGATATCTATCAAAGCTCAAGATTCTTGATCGATTCGATGAGTTCGTAACTTCTGAGGATGTGAGTAATGGGAAACCAGACCCTGAGCCATACAAACTTGGAGCAGCTCGAATTGAACGGATGCCCATGGATTGCTTTGTCTTCGAGGATTCAGTGAGTGGTGTCCTTTCAGGTAAAGCAGCTGGATCCACAGTTTTTGGCGTACCGACAAACAATTACGATAGAGACTCCATGACTTCTGTCGATTATTTACTTGCGTCGCTGGAAGACTCAATTACAATTTTAGAAAACATGGGCCTGTAGCTCAGTTGGTAGAGCGTCGCATTCGCATTGCGAAGGTCAGGGGTTCGATTCCCCTCAGGTCCACCAGCAAAAACACCGAGCAAATGCTTGGTGTTTTTGCTGGTTAGAGCACATGCCAGACGGCATGTGCGTGGGGAATCGAACGCCGGAGCGATGTTACGTCAGCAGACGGAACCGCGAGGCGGTGGCCAGACCTCGGCGAGTTGACGAGTCGAGAGTCGCGGCCGATTCCCCTCAGGTCCACCAACATAAATACTCAGCGCTGCTGAGTATTTATGTTTCATGTGAAACAAATGGAATTTGATACGCTAAAAGTTCATCTTTGACCGCTCCAGCGTGGACAAAATTTGAAAACTGGGGATAAGTTTGAGAAAATAAGCATTTTCAGTAAAAATCGCATATTTTGACCACTAAATCTTCTTCTTATACTTAATTACTTTGCTAAGATTAGCTAATAAATCGATTGACTACTTTTCGTATTCATGATATACTACTTTCGTGAAGGTATGACCAAGCACTCCTTGCCAATCGCCTTTGCTCTTGTGTGGCTTTTTGTATACGGAAGTGTAGCTTCTGCAGAGATGTCCTCCTCGAGCTTCCTTATCCGGTGGGATTCAGTTAACACCGGAGGTTCTGATACTGGTAGTTCCTCAAGTTATCAACTTAGGGACACAGTGGAATCAGTTGTAGCTGGGCGAACGTCGAGTTCCTCCTACAATCTCGACCAGGGTTATCGTGGAGGTGTGTTCGATCAGGTGCTTTCCTTTGACGTGAGGGCACAGAATTTTTCCAATGTAGTTTCAGCAACTGCTCTTTCGAGCCTCACGGTTACCGTCTCGTCTGTTTCTGGTATTTCGGTCAATGACTATATTGCCATCATCCAGGATCGTGGCGTCAGCCAGGTATCGGCAATCGGCAAGGTCACGAGCATTGGAAGCTCAAGCCTCACGGTGGACTCACTCACAAATGGTGGAACAGCTCCAACGGTCGATGGGACAAATGACTACGTCTACGTCCTGAGTGGTGCGACTGTTTCGTATGGAACGCTCAGTGACTCCTCAGTAAGCACAGCAATTGTCTCTTTCGAGGTGTCAGCCGACTCTGCGAGCGGATATGTTGTGCAAATCAATGACGACGGCAATCTCCGTTCTGGCTCAAACGATATCGATGATGTCACAGATGGAGCGGTCGCTGAGGGATCCGAGGAATTTGGTGCAAGGTCATCTGATACAACTCTTGCCAGTTCAACCTTTGATACAGCAGACTCAGCCATGACGACATCTCGTCAGGACGTTGTTACCAGAAGTTCCGTGAGCATGGCTGATCGGAGTTTCGTGACGTTCAGAGCCTCTATCAGCACATCAACGACGGCTGGCTCCTACGGGAGCGTGATCAGTTTTATCGCCTCAGGTAACTTCTAGGTATGAAGAGCAGACTATCACTATTGGCGATCCTAATGACAACTCTTCTCGTTCCGTCGAGCGTTTCTGCTTTTGCACTGTCGCCATCAAGTCTTGAGCTGACAGGGAAGCGTGGCGAGACAGTCATCTCCAGTATCACAATTCTTAACACGCAGAATGTGGACACGGAATACTACATCGGTCTGATGGGATTTCAACCAAAAGATGACACGGGAGCACCAGAATTTTACACAACCGAGACAGGCAGTTATGAGCTTGCGAACTGGATTCTTTTTGAGAATGACTCGTTCGTAGTCCCAGCTCTCTCAGCCTCTGAAGTTTCTTTCAAAGTCGTTGTACCAGACGATGTCCTCTCGCAGGGCTATTTTGCTGCGATCACCGTATCTCCAGCTCCCTCTGACGTCGTTGCAAGCAACGGCGCCATCATTGAGGCAAAGACCGCGGCCCTCGTATTCCTCACAGTACAAGGAGAAACAGAAGAGCGTCTTGAGCTGTTGGACTTTGTAAGTTCAGGTTCAGGCGATGTGTTTGATCTCTTGACTCGCAGATATGAGTTTCGTCTTCAAAATCAAGGGAATGTTCACGTCACACCTGCTGGGACGATCAGACTCACTGGTTTCTTTGGGCAAACGGTTCTTGAGTACGATGCCAATCATGAAGATGGTCGTGTACTTCCATCGTCAACACGGAAGTTTAGTGTCGTAGAAGAAGAAGGGAACTCAATGAGCTGGTATAACACGGTCGCTTTTCAGATGAGTCATCTCGCGATCGGTCCAGTCACAGCGACGCTTGATCTAACCTACGGTGAGAGTGGAACCATTCAATCGTCTCTCTCGTTCTGGCTGTTTCCTTGGCAGCTTATGGTTACGCTCCTGGGTTTGGCGATTGCGTTGCGCATTTTGTATTGGTTCCTACGACAAAAGCGTTATAACTAAAAAGTCTGTGTGTCTATTTTTAAGATGTTCATTCAAACAATCGCAATAGCCACCGTGACTCTCACGGTGTCTGCTGTGGTTGTTTCAACAACCTTGGCCGCAACGATCACAGGAGTAAATGATTATCCGACCACGCTCCAGTCATCGCAGGCTGCCAGTCACACACTGCTCTTTACAACACCAACAGGTGCGTCATTAGGTTCAACGATTACACTTTCATTTTCTACGGCTTTCGATACGTCCACAATCACCGAGGACGATGTCGATGTGGCTGATGATGGAGTCGATCTCACCACAGCCAGTTCCTGCGATGGAACAGAACAGGCTTCTGTATCTGTTGCCTCTGATGTGATCACGATCACGATTTGTGCTGGCGACGGCGGCGCGATTGCTGCAGCTAGTCAAGTGACGATCGAAGTCGGGACAAACGCAACAGCCTCAGGTACAGGCGCAAATCGCATCGTGAATCCAACCTCAACAGGAACATACTTCGTGACTGTTGCTGGTACGTTTGGCGATGACGGATCGATTGCCTTGCCCATTGCAGGAGATGACTCTGTCTCCGTGACTGCTGATGTAGCTACTCGTTCAAGTGGGACAGGAACAGGAGGACCAGCAGCAGACACATCAGACTCCACGGCTCCCACGATCGGCAACATCGTGGTCACAAGCGTGAGTGAGTCGTCTGTGATTGTTACGTGGACCACGAGTGAAGCAGCCACAAGCGAAGTGAGTTACGGAGAGACAAGTGTGCTTGAGCTCGCAACGAGCACGGACAGCACTTCGACCACCTCACACTCCATCACCCTCACCGGTCTCACTCCGGGTGAGACGTATTATTTTGCGGTGAGCTCAACCGATGGAAGTGGGAACGAGGCGACATCTTCGACACAGACATTCACGACGATCGATGAAACGGATCCGGTGATTACCGATGTGGATGTGACTGACATAACCACGACGACCGCGCAAGTGACCTGGACGACAGATGAAGATGCCGACAGTCGCGTTTCGTATGGAGAGACGACAACCTACGATCAGACAGAATTTGATAGTAGTCTTGTGACCTCGCACTCCATCACGCTCACAGACCTCACTCCAGGAACTGAGTACAATTTTCAGGTGCTCTCCGCAGATTTTTCTGAAAACCAATCGTACTCAGACAATGAGACTTTCACAACTGATGAAGACGATACACCCGTGAACGTGTCTGGTCTCTCTGCTCAGGAGGGCGACGGGACGATTACACTCACCTGGGAGAATCCTGGTGATGAAGACCTAGCTGGCGTGTTCATTCTTGTTTGTACGAACGAATATCCAGATGGACCGACCGATGAAGATTGTGATGAGGTCTTTGATGGTCTTGCTGAGACGTACGAAGATTCAGGACTCACAAACAACACAGCCTATTACTACGGCGTGTTCTCCTATGACGATGCAGGGCAATTTGCTTCTGGCGCTCTTGTGACCGCAAGTCCAAGTGCTTCAGAAGATGAGGTGCCCTCCGAAGATTCAACGGAGGCAGAAGAGGAACCTGGTCAAGAACAACCAGGTGACGAAGAAGAACCCGTGTCAGATACGGGAGCAGAAGAGACCACTCCAGGTGAGGAAACCTCATCCGGAGAAGATCTCACCACTGGAGAGGCGTCAGAGGAATCTACCTCCTTGGGTGCGGAGGATGGAACCTTGAGTGATGCCGACATCCAGTACTTCGTGGAAGAAGAATCGCTTGAGTTGACCACAGTGACATCTGTGGTCGAGGTGCTTCCAGAAAGTACCGTACTCATCTTGATTCCCTCCTCGGAAATTTCAGATGACGCCACCTCCGTATTGGTGACGATCGGTTCTGAAACATATCTCATGGTGCTCAGTGAGGAGTCAGGTTCCTATGAAGCAGAAGTCATGCTTTCCGACACGGATGGTGTGTACACACTGACCGTGACTGTCGCACAAGGCGATGGTTCGTCGGAGTCTGTTTCTTCATACCTGTACATCGTCAATCCAGGCGGTGTCTACCAGGTCGTCGATGATGAAGAAGCAGCCGTGGCTGATGCAACAGTTACGCTCTATGAAGTGGAGAACGGTGAGTTGATCGTCTGGGATGGTTCCCCATACAACCAGGACAATCCCACCACCACAAACGTAGACGGTACATTCGCTTGGTACGTTCCAAATGGAACCTACGTCGTGATCGTGAACGCTCAAGGATTTGAAACGGCACAAACCTCTGAGCTTGTCATCGAAAACGGCATTGTGAATCCAGTGATTCTTCTCTCGGCCCTGGCGGTGTCCGATGAAGACGCACAGATTCCTCTTGATGAAGGAGAGACCACCTCTGATAATCAAGGGATCGGTTCAGTTATACAGAACGTTCTTTCTCTGTCGACTCTCGAGTCGGCACAGCAAGTCCTGGAAGCGATTCGAGATCTTCCAGGCGTAGAGACCACAGCTGAGATTTCGACTCCTGTGCTTGCGCTTACGGCAGGCGCCAGCATCGTCGTTCTATCGCTCGCGTTCGACTTCCTCCCATTTCTCCAATATTTTTTCACGGCGCCCATTCTCTTTTTCGCGCGCCGCAAACGGAAAGGGTACGGAATTGTCTACAACGCCATTGGCAAGATGCCAATCGATTTGGCTCTCGTCCGGCTCTATCAACTCACGCACGATGAGGAGGCGACTCCTAGCTCAGGCCGCCTCCTCCAAAGTCGTGTTACAGACAAAGGTGGACGCTATTTCTTCCTTGTCTCTCCCGGACGTTATCGCCTCACCGTGACCAAAGCTGGATTCGATTTTCCGTCGGTGTATCTCACAGGAGAACGCACCGACGGCCAGTACCTAGATGTCTATCATTCAGAAGTGATCGATGTGACCGCAAGCGATGTGGTCATCACAGCCAATATTCCGATGGATCCTTCACAAGCACAGAAGTATCAGGCTGCTTCCTCTGTGGTGCGGAAGAGTCGGTTGCGAACACTTCAGCACAGCGTTGCTGTCGTGGGTATCGTGGCCGCCATCATCTTTGCTGTTATTCGCCCAACCGTTTTCTCGATTGGCATGATTGTAGCGCAGGCATGTCTGTATCTGTTGGTACGAAGACTTGCCACGCCTTATAAACCAGTGAGTTGGGGGATTGTGTATGCCAAAGACACTGGTCGCCCACTTTCGAGAGTTGTCGCTCGTATCTTTGAGCCTAAGTACAACAAGTTATTGGAAACACAAGTGACGGACAGTAAAGGTCGCTACGCTTTCTTGCTAGGGGCAAATGAATACTTTGCGATATTTAATAAAGAAGGCTATCAGACAACAGAAATTAAACCGATCGATTACTCCCTACATAGGGAGCCTGCTAGTTTCTCTGAGACCGTCGCGCTTGAGACCGCAAAGACGGAAAACATGTTGTAGCACTGACTATGTTAACTCTAGGTAGAAAACAAAATCTCGTTCTCATTCTCATCACGCTCATCGCGTCGATGAGTTTCGCGTTTTCTTCCTTCGCTGCCGCTCCTACAAACATTGTCACATACCAAGGACGACTATTGAACGCCAACAGTGTTCCTGTGAGCGACACTAGCCTCTCAATGAAGTTTTTCTTCTATACAACCGTGACTGACGGAACCTGTGTGTGGTCAAATTCTTCCGCATCTTGTGACAGCAACACACCCGCCTCGACGACTGCGCGAACCGTCACACTCACTTCAGGACTTTTTACACAAAACCTGGGAGACACAGGAGATTCCTTTGCGGCCATTGGCGATTCCATTTTTGCAGATAACTCAACCCTGTTTCTTGAGGTGATTGTTGGCAGCGAAACGCTCAGTCCACGTCGTAGGCTCACCGCTGCGCCGTATGCGTTGAACTCTCAAACGCTCGATGGATTCAGCTCCGGAGATTTCTTGCGTGACAATGGCGACAGCGCAACCGGTGCCTATTCATTTGCCGGCACGGTAGGCCTTGATGGGGCGACTACGTTTACCACTGACGTTGACATGACGCTCGCTACAACGGAAAACTTGCTTATCACCAACTCTACCGCGACCTCCGAGGTGATTGATGTGACGGTTACAGCCGCGGGAAACGATGCTCAGGAAATTAATTTTAGTCTTGGAAACGACACGGATGTGGACACACTCGCGGCGTTGGATGTCATTGTGACATCTGCCGCGACGAGTGATGCTGATATTCTTGTGGGTCTCAATGTCGCAGACTTGAGTTCTGCCAATGCAACCGTGATCGAGCGTGCTGTTGTGATCGGCTCAGGTTGGGATGTGAATCTTTTATTTGCCGATACAACGACCGTCATTGATATTTCAGATAGCGGTTCATTTACATTTCGAGATGGGACGAACACGCTTCTGACGCTTACCGACGGCGGTACAACAGGAAATCTAAATGTGACCGGCACAGCTACTGCTGGTGATTTCTCTTGCACGGATTGTCTTGATTTTGCGGAGTTGGCCGATAGCCTAACAATTGATGCGGTCACGACCATCACAGGGACCGCAGGCAACTCGTTAACTCTCACACGCACGCTCACAAACGCGACAGCGGAAAATGCGTTGTCGCTTTCTGCGACAGCGTCGGATACCACAAGCGCGACAAGCGCGCAGTACGGACTTCAAGTGACTAATGCGGCATCAACGGAGGGACTCGATGCGTTGTTGCAACTTAATAACGCTGACACTGATGATTCCGTTGCGGCGGCGATCGAGATTACGTCAGCGGCTGGCACAATTTTGCGCGGCATTGATTTTAACGATACGGATATCGTAACGGACATCGAGTTTCAAAATGATGAGACGATTAATAACAATACTGACGGAACAATTGCTTTTGGTGTAAGCGGATCGGCCGAATTAAATCTCACTGCAAGCGCTCTTTTGGCCGCAACCGATTCAGGACTCGACCTTGGCACCTCATTGAGTCAATTTGCAGACATCTACCTTGATGGTGGACAACTCTTTGCTGATAACGCGTTTGATATTGATGTGGATGACAACACAACCTCGGCGTTCACCGTCTCGGAAGGAGCCACGAACTATATCGCGCTCACAACGACAAACAGCGCTGAAGTATTAGCGCTTGGCGCGATGGGTCTCACGCAGATGATGTTTGCGACGGACAATAATGCAAACGATGACCTCAACA
>ERZ1292640.89-Hain-H43-02um-R1-89-length-71881-cov-42_pt3 | contig 14869 bp, 14 predicted proteins | sample MGYA00564404_ERZ1292640 | MGnify/ENA primary metagenome ERZ1292640 (study PRJEB36523, sample SAMEA6512636) | groundwater metagenome | collected 2019-01-08 | study: AquaDiva: Metagenomics assemblies of 32 groundwater samples
ATCAAGCCCGCTGAGATATCTTTTCGAAAGACGCGTCGCTTGAAAAGTTTTTTGAAACTATTCTGGAGTTACCCAATTACTAAGCAATTGTGCCCGCACAAGATTACTTAAGCGGCTATAGTCAGCAGGGAGATATGTAGAGGTATCAATTGGAGGCAATACTTTTATCAGGCAAGAGATTTTGGTCGTAAAATGCCAGCTTCCTTTTGGAATAGCATCTCTTGTTCCCTGTATAAGAACGGGAAGTATCGGGACTTTTTCTTTTATAGCTAATTTAAACGCTCCGTTTTGAAATTCTCCTATCCCTGAATCAATACCTCTTGTGCCTTCAGGAAAAAATATTACTGAAATACCGTCGCGAAGCCACATAGAAGCTTCTTTGTAAGTTTTTTTTATGCTTGAAAACTCCCCGCGCCTTAAGCTGATGTGCTTAGCAAGCCGCATATTCCATCCTAAGACTGGAATTTTAAAAAGACTGTCTTTGGCAACCCACTTAAATTGCATTTTAATCTTATACATCAACGCGATATCAGCCAAGCTCTGATGATTTGACACAACAATGTATATTTTGCTATGGTCAATATTATCGAGACCTTCGACTTTGACCTTCCAGTATGGGTTTAACGCGGTCACCGCGTCACTCCACCAAAAACATTGGGCGTGCGTAATTTTTCGTTTCCTGTCGAAAGGAAGAAATATTATTGTGGTAAACGCCATAACAAAAAATAACAATACCGTAAGGGTGATCCCTATAAACCAGATACCTATTGACTGTATAGATTGTTTCATATTTAATTTTTGACTATTTGGACAGGCACGGGGGCCTGCCCCCTACGGTTATTATTCTGCTTTTTTATTTAAAATTTCTTTACATTTTAAACATACTATTACTCTCTTTCTTTTTTCATTTACAATCGTAAATATTGCTACTAAATAATTATGTGACAACTTTTCTCCGCATCTCATGCAACTATTCATTTTAGCTCCTCCTGGTATAATCTGCAGGTATAAATTCAGAGATTATACCTGATTACACAGATTTTTAAACTTGATTACACAGATTAAAGCATAAAACGCTTTATCTGACAACTCTTATTACCAAAATTAACTAACAGACCCACATGTAAACCAGATACCTTTAGATAAGAAAGTAGCTGATATTTGAACACATCGAGAATATTCCCGGTTAATGATTTAACCTTAACAATGACTTTTGCCATACAATTAAATCTTTAAACGATTTTGTTTTCATTTTTTTAGCGTATAGCATATAGTTTTTACTTTTCCTCTCCGCTATCTTTCCTATCCGCTATCTTTCCTATCCGCTCTACGCTCTGCCCTCGGTCGGCCTCGGCCAGTTAGCCGCGGCACTTCCTCGGGCATTCGCCCTCGGTCGGTCTCGGCCAGTTAGCCGCGGCACTTCCTCGGGCATTCGCCCTCGGTCGGTCTCGGCCAGTTAGCCGCGGCACTTCCTCGGGCATTCGCCCTCGGTCGTTAAAGTAATTCTAAATCTGTTTTATTTATCCAGCCTATTTTACCATCAGGCCGTTTTATTTTGTACCAATTTTCAGCTTTTTCTATTATTTCAACTTCGTTGCCTTCGGTAAGCTTAAAATATATTGTCGCGCTTTCAAGCGGTTCAAATTTAATAGGCGCTTCTTTGCTTATAACAATAGCCCCTGTGTTAAAATATGTTATTTTGCTTTGCAATGAAACAGCCGCTAAAATAAATAGCGATATCAGAATAAAGATAAGCGGCAGGATTAATCTTTTTAACCCTCCGAAAAACAAACTTAAAATAAAAGCTATAATCACAAAAACATAAATAACTGACAAGAAAATTGTTAAAAAGTTAATTGTGGCTCCTTCGAATAATCTGTCCGCTAATTTCTCAAACAAATTTCCGAAAGGTTTGCGTTCTAAATTCAGAGAAGAGTGAGCATAATCATAGTTGGATTTTAAATCGCTGTCATTGGGAATAAAACGCTTTGCTCTTTCATAATTAACGATGGCTTTTCCAGCCTCTCCTTTTTTAAAATAGCTGTTGCCTAAATTGTAATATAGGTTTGGACTTTCTAAACCCGACTTAATAAGTTTTTCATAATTCTCAATAGCTCTGTCATATTTGCTTTCTTTGTAAGCGGCGTTTGCCTGATAAAAGAGCTTATCTGCCGCTGTATCATTTGTCGCGCCTTGCGCGAAAAAACCGCAAAAAGAAAAGAAACTAGCTATAACTATAAAAAGAGCTGCTGATAATTTAGCTAAGATTAGTTTATTCATACTTTATGTCTTTGAAGGTAATCGATTATTTCTTCTATCTTCCTTAAAGAATTTCGCGTATTTTCTTCTCTAAGTTGTGAAGCCGCGTATCTGACCATATCGCAATCTCGAAAAATATCTCTTAAACTAATCAGAATTTCTTCGGGTACATTCTTGTTTCTTAAATGTTCATCTATAACGCTTATGGTTATCCCTTTCGAAGGCAGATGGAATTTATCGCCCAGATATTCTTGCAGAGTCTTGAACAGGACGTCGTAGAATTCTTGAATATTTCCTTTATCGAGATAATTTTTTGCCTGACGAATGCCTGAGCGCGCTTTTTTCGGCGCTAATAACTGCCGGGCATATTTTATGTCTGTTTTAATCCTCCTATTTCTTGCCTGAAACACTGCTATTAGCAGATAAAGCAACAAAGGGATAATCTGGAAAAATATGAATAGTTTATTCTTATAAAGATACTCTCCTTTTTTTCTTAACTGCCCGGGGGCATCTTTTATATAAATAATGTCTCTTCCTAATTTGTCTTCTTTTGGCTTTGGCTGATGGAAGCCAAGCCACTGCCCGTTGGCTTGAAAAGAGGCGTTGACAGGCTGCTTGCTTTCTATTATTTTAAGTTCCTCTTCTTTTTCGGATTTAACGATTCTTATAGGGAACGCTCCGCTAGTAATTGTTTCATATTTACCCGTCTGCGTATTAAAGAAATTAAAATTAATAGCCGGTATTTCTTTGATAGCCGCGTTCAGGGGTATAAGCACTTGTTCAAAGGCTTTTGCTGTCGGCCAGCGGGCAGTGGTTTGGTTTCCATCAGCCAAAGCTGTTTTCTCCTGCTTAACTTGAGCCTCATAGACTTTAAAGTCATTGCCTGAAGTAATGACAGGTAAAGTTACAGTATTAAAATTCCCTTGCCCGCGAACAGTTGCCTTCAAAGTAATGGGATCCCCTACTTTTACTTCTAAAGGAGTTACTGCCGCTTCAAAATCAAAAAGGCCTACTGCCCCGGAAAAACCTTCGGGTTTATTTTCTTCAGGTAAAGGTAAAATCGTTATAGGAATATCCGTTGATTTTAAATTAAGGGGATAAGTTTGGTATCCACCAAGAAAGTTATCAAAAACATCGGAATCAAAAAAGTTGTCGAAAAAAGAAGGTACTTGCCGCCTAATTTGCTTTTTAACGATAAGATTACATTGTAGATTAGCCTCTCCAAGACGAAGTTCTCCCTGCCTTAATCCAAAGATACGAGTATCAAATTCAATAACATCGTAGCTTATTCCATTGACAATTTCCTGGTATTGCTTCGGCTGTTCAAATGCGCCCACAGAAAGACCATCGTGGCTAAATTGGGGGTACTGGATATCCCTGACTCCCAGCTTATTAACAAATAATTTAATAGTTACAGGAGTAACTTCATTTAAATAAACCTTATTCTTTTTTACCTGCATAGTTAAGAATATTCGTTCATTTAGGTCTTTTACTTCTGGCTGGGCTTCTTGAGAAGGTTGATTTTCTGATTGTTCCGCTGTTTCTATGACTTCAACGCTAATTGAATTGGAATTATATGTGTCGCCATTATGTTCGAATTTAAAAGGCCCAATTTTAAATATTCCCACCTTGATTGGTAACAGCGTATAAATATGGGTGATAGAGCTTTCTATTCGGCCATTAATAATTGACATCCTTGTGGAAGGGCCTAGATAGCGAGCCTGGAATCCTTCAATGGCTGGCAATTCCAAAGCAGGCATGTTTTGCGTTCCATTGAAGGTGTGATTAATCTGCAAGGATTGCCCTAAGCCGACTTTATCTCTATCCACAGTTGCCTCAAAATTAATATCCTTGGCAAAGCAAGTAGACGTAAAAAATAAAATAGAAAAAACTAAACTATAGCTTATAGCGTTTAGCGAATAGCGGATAGCGGATAGTAAAAGACTGTTTTTTCTATACGCTATACGCTCTACGCTATACGCTAATTCTTTTTCTTTTACCATAGTCATTACCAATCCTTTAATACATTCTCTTCAACGCCTTTTCTATCATCTTTAAGTATGCCGGCGGCGTTTTCTTCTTGACGATACCCTTCAAGCAGTATATTCGCCTCTTCCTTAGATATTTCTTTTGATTCTTCTGGCCGCGCGGAAGCGCGTTTTTGCTCTCCAGATTGAGCCGGGGATCCTGTTGCAGCTTGCTGCTCTTGTTTTTTTTGTTCCTCTTGTTTCTGCTGCTGGGTTTGTTGCTGTGCCTGCTGATCAGGTTTTTGATTTAACTGCCCCTCTTTATCCGCGGCTTTTTTCTCTTCCTGTTTTTTTCCTTCTTTTTGTTTATCCTTTTCTTGTTGCTGCCGCGCTTGCTGCATATTCTGTTCCTGTTGTTTTAAGGATTCTTCTTTATTCTGTTCCTGTTGTTTCTGATTATTTTTATTTTCTTGCGGCTGCTTCTTTAATTTTTCCTTAAGTTCTTTAAGTTTCTTTTCAACAATCTCATAATTAACTTTCGCGTCTTCGTTTTTAGAAACTAATTCCAGCGTTCGCTTATAATTAGTGAGCGCTTCCTCTAATAATCGCACTGCCCCGGAAAGATCGGTATTTTCTTTTGATAGTCCCAACATATACTTAGAATTTCCCAGATCATAATTTGCCGCGGTTTCAAGGCTCTTGTTCCGCGTGATCAATGACTTCTCAAAAGAGCTGCTTGCTTTTTGATAGTCATTAGTTTTGTATTGGGCTGTGCCTATGTTAAAATTTATAACCTCTGAATCCGGCTGATTGGAAAGCGCTTGTTTGTAAAGTTCCAGGGCATCGTCATACTTTTGATCTTTATACAGCTTATTTCCTTTTTCAACCATTCTCGCGGTACTTGAGGCAAATGCCTGAGCAAGAAACAAACACGCTATAATTATAATAAAAATTATTCTTTTCATTATATCACTTTTTTCTGTCGCTCATTATTATTTCTAATAAAATTAAAAAAAGGCCGATGGCTAAAGGTATCTGAAATTTTTCATCGTAAAGCTTATTCATCTTTCCCTCAAGTTCGCGTTTTTCCATCTTTGATAAATTTTCTTTATAAAGCAGTTCTAACCCAAAATCAGTATTAGTAGAGCGAATATAAGCGCCGCCAGAAGCCAGAGCGATTTTCTGAAGAATATCCTCATTTAAACGGGATTTAACCGCGTTGCCTTCGCTATCTTTCAGAAATTCCTTCCTGCCAGGCTCTTGCTCTACAAAAACCAATTCCCCTTCTCTGGTGCCTATGCCGATACAGTAGATAATTATGCCTGCTTTTTTGGCTTCTTCAGCAAGCCTTAAAGAACCCCCCTCATGATCCTCGCCATCCGTAATAATAATTAATGCTTTATATTTCCCGGCGACCGAGGACGAAATGTCCGAGGAAGTGCCGGAGCCCATCTGGGCTCGGCCGACCGCGGGATAATCGCGCATTGCTTCTTTTATCGCGCTTGATATTGAAGTGCCTCCCCTAGGAATAGTAGCAACATCTATATTTTCTAAAGATAATAGAAATCCGCCGTAATCAATAGTCAGCGGGCATTCCAGAAACGCGCTTCCCGCGAAAGCAATCAAACCAATCCTGTCCCCTTTAAAATTACGCGTCCAATCGCTAATTGCCAGTTTCGCGCGTTCCAGGCGGTTAGGCAAAACATCATTAGCGAGCATACTTTTTGAAGTATCTAACGCGATGATTATATCTAGCCCCTTACGCTTTATTTTCTGCCATTTAAAACCCCATTGCGGCCGCATCAAAGCAAAGAAACAGAAAAGTAGGCCTAGAATAAGCAGGATTGCTTTTAATCTTTGTCTTTTGAGGTTAACTTGAGTAAGTAATTCCACTAAGCCGCTTTCTTGCGCGAATTTGCTCCTCGTCTTCTTGCGCGCTCTAAAAGCCCAGACATAAAACATAACCAAACCAATGGCAATAAAAATAAAGAGTATAAAATATGGTTGCGCGAATCGCATCTTTTAAGGAACCTTTCTCAAAACCGTGTTCATTAAAACTACTTCTAAAAATAAAAGTATTAATCCCGGAACAAGAAATAACGGAAATAATTCATTGTATTGCAGGTAACCTTTTTCCTGCACAGGGGTCTTTTCTAATTTATCGATTTCTCCATAGATATCGCGTAAACTTTGGGTATTCGTAGCGGAAAAAAAATTAGCGCCGGTTATTGAAGCTATTTTAGTTAAAGTATTCTCGTCAAGGTCTACTTCTACTTGTTGATAAACTTTATTACCAAAGAAATCACGCGCCGGGTAAGGCACCGGGCCCTTAGCCCCCGCGCCGATAGTATATATTTTAACCTTCAAGGCTTTCGCGGCTTCAGCCGCGGTCAAAGGTGAAATTGTCCCCGTATTATTACGTCCGTCAGTAAGAAGAATAATAACCTTACTCTTGGCGACGCTATTTTTTAAACGGCTTAAAGAAGCGGCTATACCTGAACCAATAGCAGTTCCGTCTTCTAACATTCCTGATTTTAGGCGCTCTAAATTAGTTAAAAGCCAGTTGTAATCTAAGGTTAAAGGGCAGACTGTGTAGGCCCTGGCAGCAAAAGTGACAATGGCTAGGCGGTCATTTTTTCTTCCCTTAATAAAATTTTTTACCACATCCTTAATAACATCAATTCTGCTTTCTCTTTGGCCATTTATTTTAAAATCTTCCGCCAACATACTCGTTGAAGAATCAAGAGTTAAAACAATATCGATACCTTCAGTTACGATCTTTGAATCTGCTATTGGCGCCTGCGGCCTGGCCAAAGCTAAAATAATTAATATCGCGCCCGCTAATCGTAAATAAATAATTTTTTGGCTTAAAAAAACTTTGATAGTCGGTTTTAAATTCTGAAGAAGCTCTCCTGAAGAGAATTTAAACCCGCTGGTTAGATTTTTTCTTTGAACATAAATAATTATAAAAACAACAAGCGGAAATAAAAGCAGAAATAAAGGATTTAAAAAAATCATTTTACAGGAAGTTCCTCCCTTGTCTCATCCACCAATTTCTTAGCGGATACGAAAATCGCGTCCGTTTCTTCAAATGACGGAATGTGTTTAGCGAATTTTACCAGATCACATGCTGTGAGAAATTCCTTAAGTAGTGTTTTTTGCCAGCTGAATAATTGACCATAATCCCTAACATAGAACAAAAATTCCTCTGTGGTCATTTCCGGGGCTTGAATGAAAAACCTGTTTTCAAGATAATGCCGGATAATATCCGAAACTTCACTGTAGTATTCTTTAATCTTACCCTGCCGAATGAGATCTTTTGTTTTAAGTTCTTCTAATTGCTCATAAGCGATTTCATGCGCTAACTTTTTAGGAATGACCACGGAAGCTTTCTTTTTTTTAGACAAAAACATAAATAATAATATCAAACCAACCAGAAAAACTAAAATTCCCGATAATAAGAGAATATTTAAACGGCTGTTTAAGCTTAACGGACCTTTAATATCACGCAGTATTTCATTTAACAATGTTTTCTCCTCTCGCGGGATTTAAAGAATTTCAGCAAACTTTGCGAATAAGGCATATCTGTGCGCGCGTCAATGGTGTCAACACGCGAAGAACGAAAAAGTAGGTCTCTTTGCCTAATTCTCTCTTGATTATTTCGCGCGTATTCTTGGCGTAAGGTTTTATCCGATGTATCTAAAATAAAATCGCGCTTTTTTTCCGGATCAAATAATTTGACCAAGCCGACATCGGGAAACTCCAATTCCCGGGGGTCGGTTATAGTCACAGCTACAATATCATGGCGTTTATTCGCTATGGCAAGCATTTTTTTAAAATCTGGCGCGAAAAAATCTGAAATAATAAAAGTGACAGCCTTGCGGTTAGTTACGCGATTAAGATATTCCAAGGCAACTGTTATGTCTGTGCCTGTGCCTTGAGGTTTAAAATAGAGCGCTTCGCGAATAACGCGCAAAACGTGGCGTGTACCTTTTCTAGGGGGTATAAACTTTTCTATTCTATCGGTAAAAGCGATAAAGCCTACTCTATCATTATTCTTAATCGCGGAAAACGCCAAGAGAGAACAGAGTTTTGCCGCTAACTGCATTTTTAACTGCCGCGTGGTGCCAAAATATGAAGAGGCAGACATATCCAATAAAAGCATCACGGTCAACTCGCGCTCTTCCACGAACTTTTTTACAAAGAGATTGCCCGTGCGCGCGGTAACATTCCAGTCAATAGAACGGATTTCATCACCCGGAGAATATTCGCGTACCTCATGAAATTCCATGCCTTTTCCTTTAAATACGCTCTGGTATTGGCCGGCAAATACATCAGAAACCATGCGGGAAGTAGTTATCTGAATACGCCGTATTTCGCGTAAGATTTCTTTTGGTATCATCGTTATTGGGACTGTTGCGAAATGCCATTTTTCGTCATTCCGGCGAAAGGTCGAGCCCAGTTAGGCTCTGACACTTCCTCGGGCAATTCTGCCCTCGGTCGCCGGAATCCAGAATTCTTTGATTTCAATAGGCTTATGGATACCGGCTTTCGCCGGTATGACGATTTTAATGTATTTCGCAACAGTCCCTTATTAATAATTACGGAACCTCAACTTCATTAAGAATTTTTTTGATTATATCATCGGAGGTTTTCTCTTCGGCTTCAGCTTCATAACTAACAATAATCCTATGCCTTAGGACATCTGGGCCGATAGATTTTACATCTTGGGGAGTAACATATCCTCTGCCTTGAATGAAGGCGTATGCCTTGGAAGCTAATGTCAAATAAATGGTTGCCCGGGGAGAAGCGCCGTACTGAATAAGGCCTGATAGATCATCAAGTTTATATTGCTTAGGATTTCGTGTGGCAAAAACAATATCAAGGATATATTTTTCTATTTTTTCATCCATATATATTTCATCAACCACGTTTCGTGCGTTAATAATATCTTGCGGGCCTACCACAGCTTTGACTTCATTTTTTTTATCTGTAAAACTCATACGCTTAAGAATTTTGTGCTCTTCTTCCATGTTTGGGTAGGTGATATTAATCTTAAGCATAAATCTATCAATCTGCGCTTCAGGAAGAGGGTATGTGCCCTCCTGTTCTATAGGATTCTGGGTGGCCATAACTAAAAACGGATCATCAAGCTTAAATGTATTTTCACCAATGGTAACCTGTCTTTCTTGCATTGCCTCAAGGAGAGCGCTCTGAACTTTTGCCGGAGCTCGATTTATCTCATCAGCCAAAATAACATTGGCAAATACCGGGCCTTTTTTGGTAGAAAAAACCCCATCCTTAGGATTATAAATAAGAGTTCCAATTAAATCTGCCGGCAAGAGGTCTGGCGTGAACTGAATCCTTTGAAATTTAGTACTTATACATAGAGCCAACGTCTTTATGGAAAGTGTTTTTGCTAATCCCGGCACGCCCTCGACAAGCACATGCCCATTAGCAAGTAAGCCCACAAGAAGCCTCTCAATTAAATACTTTTGCCCAACAATAACTTTTTCTATTTCGGCTGTTAGAGTTTGCACGAATAAACTTTCCTTCTGAACCTTTTCATTGATAGCAGTAAGGCCCGTACTCATTTAAACCTCCTAGTAAGAGTTATCACTGAAAAACTGTAATCTCAATATAATAATGTCGTATTCTAAAGTAGGGGCGGGGCAAGCCCCGCCCCTACGCGGTAATGATCTGTAGGAACGGTTCGCGAACCGTTCCTACTCCCCGAATAAAATTTACTTAGCTGGTGTTTGTTCACGCGTTGATTGCTGTATCTGTTCTGGCATCATCAAGTGAGGCATCTTTTCACCCGCCAGACACATTCTACGCGTATGGAAACGACGATCCATAAGCCCTTTACCAAGAATCAGCGCCGCGGCAACCCAAAGCAAGGCTACAATAACATAGCCGAATATTTTGATATTCCGAGAATCTGATTTACGCGCGGACAACAGAACAAAAAAACTAATAACCAAAAGCAAAACCGCATGAACTAAAGAAAAAACTACTCCCTGCATCATCATACACATTACTAGTTCCTTTCCTTTATGTTACTGGTTAATGTTACTGGTTAATGTTACTGGTTAATGTTACTGGTTAATGTTACTGGTTAATGTTACTGGTTAAGTTGCCTCCGTGCAACGCTTTTAATTATCATATCAGCCTTGATTTGATATTATACCACTACTAAATATAGTTGCTACTTTTAATTAAATACTTTGATAATAATTATAAGTAAGTAACGTTATATTAGATATAAATTTCTTGGTAGGCTTAGCAAACCTATCTTCGTGTTTAGCTAAAACACAGATTAAAAAATTGCCCTTATCAGTAAATACAATCCCCGCATCATGACAGATATGCCTTTCTAAACCGGTCTTATGAACAACAAAGGTTCCTTTTGGAAGCTTTCTAGGGATACGGTCGTTAATTTTCTGCTGTCCTAATAATTCCAGGCACCTTTCAGAAACATCTTTATTTAAAAATCTTTTATAATATATCTCTTTTAGTAAATACGCCATGTCTTTCGCGGTCGTATAATTCTCTTCACCTTTTCTCCTTTTTTCAAAATCCATCATCTTACGCGCGATATTAGTATTTTTTAAGCCCAGTTTTTTGAAATAGAGATTAAGCGTATCAAGCCCTAAGAAATCTATGAGTACATTAGCGGCAGCATTATCGCTTTGGGTAATCATAGGATTAAATAATTCTTCAACCGTGAAAATTGACCCCGTTGGATCCCTTCCTAACACTTTTGACCCAGCTACTTTCTCAGAAGATTTAAGGGTTACAGTATCTTTTAGGCTTATCTTTCCATCTTGCGCGGCATAGAAACAAGAAAGCATAATGGGGACCTTTACTAAACTTGCGGAAGGAATCCGTATATCTTCATTAAAGGCGATTTCCCAACCGCTATTTAAATCTATAATCACAAGGCCGACTGTTCCTCTAAAATACCTGACTTTATTTTCCATGGTGTTCCTTAGCTCTAGCCATGCCTGTCTCCTCTTTTCTAATAAGGCCCGGCTATTTTTAATTGTCCAGTTGCGATTTTCATAATTTTTATATAAAAAAGGTATGCCGATGCCGATAACAATAAACAGAATTATTAAAACTACTATTTTCTTTTTCACCTGAAAATCTCCACAATCCATTTAAAGTGAATCGTTACCGCGTTTTTGGGCGGACTTGCCCGCCCGGATACCACGGATCGGGACATAGTCCCTGTAAATCATCACGTAAGGGGTCAATCGCGTATAGCCTTACGCCTAATCTTCGTTAATGATTCGAATCATCTCGCAGAGCAAGCCATAATCACGCATGTTGAAATTCATCACTATCCGAGGTAGGCTAAGATATTCTTCTTCCTGGATTTCTTTATTCGTTGGAGGCGAACTTTTAATTTCACCGCTTGTTAAAATGTTCTTAAATTTTTTATTTATAAGCTTTAGCGTCTTATCGGAAATCTCTTTATTCAGCCTCAACACAGTCAAACCACAAACATACCTTATTGAATGGTATACTTTATAGAAATCTTCTATATATTTAATTCCCTCATCAACAGTTTTTACAATACGAAAAAGACCAAGATCTTCCTTTTTGATGTATCCTCTTTTAACTAACTGTTTATTGACAAAATGTATCCACTCTGTCCAATACGTCGAACCTTTTGGCTCCATTAAAATTATTGGCCTGGGCCTAGACTTACCAGTCTGGATTAAAGTAAGCATTTCAAGCCCCTCATCCTGGGTGCCAAATCCACCGGGAAAAAGAGCGGTCGCGTCAGTCTCTTTTACAAAAATTAATTTTCTAGTAAAAAAATATTTGAAGTTAATTATTTTGTCTTTTTCGTGTATGTATGGATTAGTCTTTTGTTCGAAAGGAAGGCGAATATTCAACGCGAACTCTTTTCCCGTTTCAGCGCCTTTATTACCGGCCTCCATGACTCCGGGGCCGCCTCCGGTTACAATCATATAACCTTTCGCTGTTAGCTTTCGCGCGAATTCCTCAGCCATCTTATATTCGGCTGATGTCTTTTCTGATCTCGCCGACCCAAAGATTATTACCTTTTTAACAGCCCTGTAAGGAGAAAATACCTTAAAAGAATAGCGTAATTCTTTAAGTGTATTATTTACAAGTTTAAGATCTCCCTTATCACTAGATTCCTTTCCCAGCTTAACAGCCGTCGTCAGTATTTCGCGCAATAAATATTCGGTTTCAACAGAACTTGATTTTTTGACAAGTTCTGTTATCAAGCTATCGATAACATTATCACCAAATTCGTATTCCTTAAAAATTTTTTCTATCATTTAATTTTTCCCGCTTATATACGGCATTACCTTTACAAACACAGCCCTATTATTACTCAATATGGCTACTTCCAAAAAACTTATATAACCATCATCGGTAATAATGATATGGTCAAGCTTTGGACAGCTTTTCTTTTTGCCTCTTATGTTTTGGTAGATCTTTAATTTTTGGCATATCCCAATTCCGTCCTGCGGGCTTCATGACTGTTGGAAGTATCCCAACTACTTAAATTTATCAATTAAAAATTTACCGACAAAATCACTTGCTATAATTACAATGACAGCAATACTGATATGTTCAAAAATGGCTAAATATGGATTTACTTCTTTGTCTTTTGCTATTATATAACTTATACTAGCTAATAAAACTAATCCCCAAATAATTGAACAAGGTACTACCAGTTTCAGTGGTAAAACAATCACTAAAATAAGAAACGTCAATGAAACAAACATCCGCGTTAAGAAATTAGTTAAAGTAGAAAACCAAACTTCTTTTTTATCAATATATTCTGATTCTTGATAGATGTGGATGCTAAACGAATCAGCTATATTATCAACCAGAGCAATAATCAGTATACCGCTGATAATGGCTAATCGGGGATGCGCTAAGGCAGCTAAACCTACGATAAGCCCTAAATTAGTAATGATAGCTACTGTAGCGCCAAAACTAAATTTAGTTTGATAAGGCCGGTTGTTCTTTTTAAGATTGTTTAACATATATTTAACCTTTCTCAAAATCAATTTGCCCTTTATAAGGGTTCATGCTGATTAAACGGACGCGGATTTTCTGTCCGACAACCAGCCCCTTTTCCCCGCGCATAATCCGTCCTTCAACCGGAGGCGTTACAAGGCGCGCGTATGTCCCCTTGTCAGATGCCCCCGTAACTATCGCGTCAAAGAATTCACCAATTCTGCCGCTTAACAACACGGCGGCCGCTGCTTTACGCATAAAACGTTCAACTTTTTTGGCGGCTTTATCGCGATCCGTGCATCGGGCGGCGTAATCAATCAACTCATCCTCGCTATATGGGCAAAGTTGCTTCTCTAGAACCGCTTTCAAAAGCCTTTGAATAATTACATCAACATAACGCCTGTTGGGCGCTGTCCCATGGGTATAATCCATTACCGCCAGGCCAAAATGCCCGATAGAAGATCCTTGAGACCTGAGCATCATATATTCCCCCGGGCCCAATAATTTAACAATAGCCAAAGAAAGGTCAGAAAACTTTTCCGGATCAACAATTTTTCTCTTGTGAAGAAATTGCGCGAGCGCCTTAGCGTCAGGTTGAAGCGGCAATGTTTCAAGGCAAGCGGCGGCAACCCCAACAATGCCCTGCCAATTTTTAGGGACGCGCACAACCCGCTGGATCATCGGGATTTGGGCTTTCTTTAAGAATTGCGACATGGTAACATTAGCAGCGATCATAAAATTTTCTATAATATAACGCGCGCGATTCTTTTCCTGGATGACGAGCCCGATAACTCTTTCTTCTCGTATGAGAGGTTTAGCTTCGATGGTATCGAATTCAAGAGACCCCTGTTCAACGCGGGATTTGTTCAAACGTTTAGCGGCTTCATCTTGTAATTCTAACTGCTCTTTGAGGCCGGGTAGGCGCTCGACCGACACGGGAACTCCGGTTTTACCTTCAATCCAATCGCCAATTTCTTCATAGATAAGTTTTGCTTTATTGCGGATAAATGCCTGATAAATAGCGCCCGGGGTAATTTCTCCGTTAGGAAAAACACTGAATTCAATAACTATGGCGTCGTGATCCGTATCAAGGAGTAAGGAAGTAAGCTCGGTTGATAAACGTTTCGGCAACAAAGAAAAAACATCAATACCGGTATAAACCGATGTCCCATTGCGCGCGGCATAGATATCGGTTTGAGATTTTTTCGGAACAAACAAGTCTACGTCAGCAATAGCAATCTTAACTATAATTTCGCCGCTTGTGCCGCGAACACAATATTCTAATTGATCGAGATCCAAAGATTCCGCGTTATCAATCGATGACCAAAGAAGCCCGCGGAGATCCTTAACCGTGCTTCGCAGCTGTCTTGGAACAAGAGCGTTAATTTCATCAATTACAGGTTCTGTGGGAGTAAAATCAAAACCATACTGCTCTATCGCCGCGCGCGCAATTTTATGAAGATCAATGTCATGATAATTAAGCATAAGAACGCAACTCCCTGGGGACGCTTCAAGAGTTTTTGAATCCAGGAAAAAACACAAAAACCCGGAAGCGTCCCCTAGTTTCTTCGATATGAAAGAATCATAATTATATCTTAAATTGTCCGTTAACTCAAGGCTATTTTTAACCAGTT